>Ga0247832_1003723_pt1 | contig 20339 bp, 15 predicted proteins | sample LaCruzMarch2015__10_FD_192407 | JGI IMG/M metagenome (GOLD analysis project Ga0247832, IMG submission 192407) | Freshwater microbial communities from meromictic Lake La Cruz, Castile-La Mancha, Spain - LaCruzMarch2015_4m | ecosystem: Environmental > Aquatic > Freshwater > Lake | place: Spain... | reverse complement strand
TCATGGAGAGCAAGTATGTCACCGATGCCGAGAGGCCCGATGGCAAGACGCAGGTTTTCGATCTCGAATGGGACGGCTATCGCCGGGCAGGAGGGAAGGTGATTCAACCGTGGAAGCCGATGCCGGGCAAGAGCTGGCGCGATCCGAACTGGGGTTTCCCAAACCGGGACGACTTTCCCGTGGTGTGCGTGAGCTACAACGACATGAACGCCTTCTGCCAATGGCTGACCGAGCGGGAACTCAAAGCTGGCCGCTTGCCGGAGGGGCTGGAGTATCGGCTGCCCACGGAAGCGGAGTGGGAGTATGGATGCCGCGGCGGCAGCAAGGAGAGCCATTATTTCTGGTGGGGCAACGATCTCGAAGCAGGCGAAGGCCGCCTGAACATTTCCGCGATTGATTTCCTGCCGGGCCGCACGAAGACCTGGCCGCTGGGGAAGGCGCCCTGGAGCGATGGTTTTCCCTTCGTCTCGCCCGTGGACCACTACGGTGAAAAGGGCCGCAACGGTTTCGGCCTGGCCGACATGTGCGGCGGCGTGTGGGAGTTCGTCATCGATCACTTCGATCCGAAAGGCGGACACGAAGAGATCCACTATGAGAACGCCGAAAAGCGCACCGTCTCCCGCCCCGTCTGCCGGGGTGGAAACTACTTCGATGTGCCCGGCAACGCCCGCTGTGCGGTGCGGCTGGGAATCAGCAGCGTGACCTATTCCGACTCACGCGATGGCTTTCGCATCTGCCTGGGCCCGGCTGTGCCGAGGCAGTAGGAAATGAATGCCAAACATGAAATACAGCATCACCGTTGCCTGCGTCATTTTGAAATCAGTCTGGCAGGCTGTTTGCCGATCCTTTTCGGATTCGTTTCGTCGGCTATCTCCGCTGCGCTCCGGTTCCCTCCGGTCGGCTCTCACCGCCCTCCTTCTGCCTTTCGCCGCCACGGCACAGACTCCTCCCGCCAAAGCGCCGACCGAAGGCAAGAAATCCATCGTCACCGTCAGCGCGAGCACCCCGAAACTGCCTCGCAAGAGCGAGGGGGATGTAATCGAACTGAAGGATGGGAGGCTGCTGCTGATCTCGATGGAGTTTGGCGGCGATGGCAACGACTTTGCCACCACGCGGCTCGTGGCGCATGAGTCGGCCGATGGCGGGCTCACCTGGGCCGGGCATCGTGTGATCACCGACACCGCTCCGGGTGATGTGAATGTCTATTCGCCGAACCTCATCCGCACGCTGGATGGAGGCATTCTTCTTGTTTTCATGCGACAACATCGACCCGGCTCGCTGACCAACCATGTGTGGAAGTCGACCGACGAGGGGCAGACCTTTTCGCCACTGGCGGAGTTCGTTCCGAAGCGGGACTTTTCGCTGTGCAATGCCACGGTGAAGCGGCTGGCTTCCGGACGCCTGCTTCTGCCTGCCAGTCCGCCCGCACCTGGGAAACCGGCCGAAACCGGGCCGTATGCGGCGACCATTCTCTTCAGCGACGACGACGGGCGCACCTGGACCGAGGTCGCTAACCGGCTCACGCTGCCGAAGCGCGGCGCGATGGAGCCGCACGTCGAGCAGGCGGGCGATGGCCGCGTGCTCATGGTCATGCGCAACCAGCTCGGCACGCTGCACCTCTCCGAGTCCACCGACGACGGGCTGCATTGGTCCGCGCCGAAGAGCACCGGTCTCACCTCGCCGGAGTCCTGTCCGGAGCTGACCCGTATCCCCTCGACGGGGGATTTGCTGATGATCTGGAACAACACCTTCGATCCAAAGTTCCGCTCGCACTATGGCAAGCGCAGCCCGCTCACCGCCGCCGTGTCGAAGGACCACGGGCGCACTTGGCAGCACGTGCGCGACATCGAGACCGACCCGAAACGCGCCTTCTCCAATCCCGGCTGCCGCTTCACCCGCGATGGACGCGCCATCCTCAACTACTGGACCTGCGAGTATCTGCCCAATTGGAGCATCCAGGACATCATCGACCTCCGCGTGGCTGTGATCGACTCGGCGTGGTTCTACGAGTCATCAACCAAATCGCCTTGAGCCTATCCAAGCAGCACCGAACCAAAAGCCCCACCCATCCACCACACCATGAAATACCTTCTTCTCCTTCTTCTCACGACCAGCGTCCACGCCGGATGGCACGCAGGTGCCGCAAAGGCAGACATCTCGCCGACGGAATCCGTGCCGCTCGCGGGCTACAACGGGACGCGGATGTCGCAGCAGGTGGAGCATCCGATTTGGCTGAAGGCGCTGGCGCTCAATGATGATGTGGGCGCCACCTCCGTGCTGGTGACGGCGGACTTGGTGGGACTGAGCGACAAGATGATCGCGGTGATCGCAAAGAACGCGGCGGAGAAGCATGGCGTGTCGAGGGAGCGGCTCATTTTGAATACCTCGCACAATCACTCCTGCCCGGTGACGGAGGATGTGCTGTGGCTCTATTACGAGTTCACCCCGGCGGAGACGGCGGTGAAGGACCGCTACACGGCGATGGTGTATGCGAAGTATGATGAAGTCATCGGTGCGGCCATCGCCGCGCTTGCTCCCGCAGAACTGGCCTTTGAGCAAGGGCTGGCAGGCGTGGCGGTGAATCGGCGGCGCTCGCGCGGACCGGAGAGCCGCGCCTTCGGCGGACAGGTGGATCATGACGTTCCGGTGATCACGGTGAAGGCCGGAAATGAACTCAAGGCCATCGTCTTCGGCTACTCGTGCCACACGACGGCACTCAGCGGTTTGAGCATTAATGGCGACTACGCGGGCTTTGCGCAGCTTGACTTGGAGAAGTCGTTTCCAGGCTCGGTGGCATTGTTCGTGCAGAACTGCGGCGGAGATGCCAACCCGCTGCCTCGCATCACGGGTGCGAAGGACGGGGCGGCATCGCTCGCCGCGAAATACGGCGAGATCCTGGCCGAGGCGGTGCGTCAGGTCATCGCGGGCACGATGAAGCCGCTGAGCGGCCCGCTTCGTGCCGCGATGGGTGAGACGGAGCTGATGCTGCAACCCGGCATCCCGCTTGAAGAGTTGAAACAACGGGTGCCCAATCTCAAAGGCATGCCCAAACGCGAGTTCGAGCATTTCATCCGGCAATACGAAACCCTCGGCGCCTTGCCCGATCGCGTGAATTATCCCATCCAGGCATGGAGTTTCGGGCCGGAACTGACCTTCATCGCGCTGACCGGTGAGACGGTGGTGGATTACTCGCTCAAGTTCAAAGCGGCGTATGGCTGGAACAACACCTGGGTCTGCGGCTACAACAACGATCTCCTCAGCTATGTGCCCAGCCTGCGCGTGCTGAAGGAGGGCGGCTATGAAGGCATCACCGGCATGTTCGAATACGGCCACCGCGCGCCTTACACCGAGACCGTCGAGGAGCAGATCACGCGCGAAGTGGACAAGCTCGTCACCCGCGTGCGGCAAACACCTTGAGGCACTCTTTTCCGTTCACTCTTTATGAAAAGCACATCTGCCTTGCTCAAGATCGCCTGCCTCGCGCTGGTCTCCGCACTCCACCTCGCTGCCGCTGACGTGGCTGTTAGAGAGCCGTGGATGTCCGCTTACACCGGCACACACTCCACCGGAAATCACGTGCTCGGTCACTGGAGCTTCGACGGCCCGGACGCGGCGACCGATTCAGGGCCAAAAAAGCTGCCTGGCAAACTCGACGGTGCGACGGTGACCAAAGCGGGCCGGTTCGGCAGCGCGATCGAATCGTTTCCCGGTTGGCCGGTGAGCGACACGCGTCATGCGCTGCTCATTCCGTCCCATCCCTCGCTCTCGCCGACGGCCGCGTTTTCCGGCGAGATGTGGGTGCAGGCCAAGCCGGATCTCGCCGGCTCGAGCACGGCCTACCTGCTCGACAAGAAGTATGCGTCGCACACCGATTACCAGTGGCTCCTGCAGGCACCGGAGATGTCCGGCGCGCGGCGGATGGTGTTGAACCTGGGCTTCGGCGGCGATTCCGAATCCTTCGCGACCGAGCCGATGACTTTTGCTGTCGGCGAGTGGCATCACGTCGCCTTCACTTACGACGGCGCGGGCACGGTGAAGTTTTATCGCAACGGGTCAGTGGTCGGCGTCGTGGTGCGGCCCGGCCGCCGGGGGATCGTGGCAGGACCCAATCACCTGAGTATCGGCGATCGTGCGGGGAGCAACTACGGCGGGTTCGCCGGTCTGATCGATGAGGTGCGCCTCTGCACCGGCGCACTGGAGTTCGGGGGAGCGACGGTCCGGATCGAGTCCGAGCGCAACGTCTTCGTGCGTGGAGAAAAGCCGCCGCGCATCCAGATCGTCATCGCCAACCTCCAACCGGAGCCCCTGCGCGGCTCGACATTGAGACTCCTCGGACTGGGAGGCGGCGGCGAGGCGATCGCAGTTCCGGAAATCCCGTCCGGCAAGACGCACGCGCTGGTGCATGAGTTCGATACCCGGCTGCGGCCCGATGATTACCCGGGCCGCGCGGTGCTTTCGCTGCCCGGTTCTCCTCCGACTGAGGTGTCGGCCAACTTCCCGTTGAAACTCGTGCCGCGTCCGCTTCCGCACCGGATGCCGGTGGTCATGTGGGGCATTGGTGGGCCGTCCTTCACGAGCGAACTGCCGAGACTCAAAACCCTTGGCTTCACTTCCTGTTTCGGGATCGATGGAGATTCCGGGTCCGTCTGGGCGGCCAAGAAACCGGTCCTCCTAAACGGCCCGGCATTGGAAAAAACCTTCGGCATCCTCGACACGGCTCTGGCGAACGATTTTGGCATCGTGGCCCAATTACAGCCGGGGCATTTCCTGAAGAATCAGCCCGGCCTCGCCCGGGTCGATCGCAACGGCAACCCCTATCCCCGGCACGACTGCAACGCCTCGCTGCCGGGACTTGCGGAGTTTTCCGAGAACGTCGGCAAGAGCGTCGGGCTGGCCTACGGGCAACACCCGGCGTTCGTCGCCGCGCTGATCAACAGCGAGGTGCGGGACGATTCGGAGATCAGTTTCTCGAAGGCGGATCGTGACGCCTATCGGGCCTTTGCCGGAGCGAACATACCGGACGAGGTCGTCACCAAGACCGGCTTGTTTTGGAAGGATATCAAAGACTTCCCGGCTGATCGAGTGGTCCCCGACGACCATCCTGTCCTGAAGTTCTACCGGTGGTTCTGGACGGTGGGGGACGGCTGGAACGGCCTCCACACCGCCCTGCATCGCGGCTTGAAATCCACGGCCCGCGAGGACATCTGGACCTGGTATGACCCCGCCATACGCGTGCCGAGCATTGGCGGCAGCGGCGGCGGCGTGGATGTGCTTTCGCAGTGGACCTACACCGAGCCGAGTCCGCAGCGGGTCGGCTACTTTTGCGACGAAGTCTTCGCCATGGCCACCGCCTCCTCGCAAAAGCCGCAGGTCATGAAGATGACGCAGCTCTTCTGGTATCGCTCCTCGAGCGCCCCGATCACGAAGGGGCCGGACCAGATCCGCTCGCCCTTCGACGATCACGACCCCGACGCCGCCTACATTTCGATCTCGCCCATGCACCTGCGTGGAGCCTTCTGGTCCATGGTGTCGCGGCCCGTGACGGGAATCATGTATCACGGCTGGTCATCGCTCGTGCCGACGGACGGGACCCATGCATACAAATACACTCAGCCCGACCTCCAAACCGAGTTCCGCCGACTGCACCACGATCTCCTGCCGCGACTCGGCCCGACGCTCCTCCAAGTCGCCGACCGTCCCACCGACGTCGCCTACCTCGACAGCTTCACTTCCCAGATGTTCGCGCGGCGGGGCAGCTACGGATACGGCAAGGACGAGTCCTATCTGGCACTCCTGCATGCCCAACTCCAGCCGCGGGTGATCTTCGAGGAAACGTTGCTCGCGGAAGGGCTCGATGCCTATAAGGTGCTCGTCCTCGCCGACTGCGATGTTCTCCCGGCGTCGGTCGTCGAGCGCATCCACGCCTTCCAGAAACGCGGCGGCATCGTCATTGGCGATCCTGCCCTTGCTCCCGCCATCAAGCCCGAGATCGTTATGCCACGTTATGCCCGCACCAAGAAGACCGCGGAGGACAAGGCCGCCATCCTCGCCAACGCCACGCGCCTCCGCGAGCAGCTCGACGCCCACTACTCCCGCTTCGCGGCATGCGACAACCCGGAGATCCTCACCCGCGTGCGCACGGCGGGCGACACCGACTACCTCTTCGTGATGAACGACCGGAGGACATTTGGCTCCTATGTCGGCCAGCATGGTCTCGTCATGGAAAACGGGCTGCCGAGCGAGGGCGTGATCCGCCTCGCTCGCACCGGACTGCACGTTTATGACCTCGTCTCCGAGCGAAAAGTCAAAACCACCGAGCGGGATGGCGGGACCTGGGTGCCGGTGGAACTGGGGCCCTGTGACGGCGGCCTGTTCCTGGCGACACCCGGCCCCATTGAGCAGATCAAGATCGAGGCCCCCGCCAAGACCGCGCCCGGCCAAAGCATCGAGGTGACGGTGACCATCACCGATGGATCTGAAAGAGCCGTCCCCGCAGTGATCCCCCTCACCGTCGAGATCACCGACCCCGCCGGCCGCGAGGCCGAGTTCAGCGGCGGTTACGCCACCGATCAGGGCAGGCTCGTGATCAAACCCGAGTTTGCCCGCAACGACACCCCCGGACTCTGGCGGATCCGGGTGCGCGAAGGTGCATCCGGCCTCTCAGCGTCCCGCTTTGTCGAAGTTCATCCATAAACACCAACACTCCACCACCCCATGAAACATCCAACGATCACGGTCGCCATTGGCGGTCTTCTCCTATTCGCTTTAGGCGCTCACGCCGCGGAACCTGCCGCGCAGACCTGGATACAGGTCGATCAACCGCTCGTCGTCCCCGCTGACGAGATGCAAAAACTCGGCACCGGCGACTTTTCCATCTCGGTCTGGGCCAAGGCGGATGTGACGGATCGTGTGACCGGCGATTTGCTCAGCCAATATGATGCCAAGGAAAAGTGCGGTTTTCATCTCACGCTCAAGAGCACTCCCGGCGTAACCTCGAACGTGGCGAACTGGCGGCATTTGCAGTTCGGCATCGACGATGACAAACCGGGCGCGTGGCGTGACTGCGGACGGCCGGGAAATGCGCTGTTTGCCTTTGCGCTGGCGACCCATGAGGGCGCGCTCTATGCGGGAACGTGCGAGCCGGGAGCGGGCGATATCGGACATGTCTATCGCTACGAGGGCGGTGAGAAATGGAGCGATTGCGGCAGCCTTGATGGCAGCAACTCAGTCACCGCGCTCGCTGCTCACGAAGGCGCGCTGTATGCCGGCACGGGCAAGTATCGCGTGGCGGGCTCGAGTTTGTCGGAGTCTCCCAACACCACGCTCGGTGGCCGCGTCTTTCGTCACGAAGGCGGCACGAAGTGGGTGGATTGCGGTCAGTTGCCGGACACCGAAGCCGTCGGCGGACTCGTCGTGTTCCGGGGCCGCCTCTATGCCTCTTCCTTATACAAACCCGCAGGCTTCTTCCGCTACGAGGGCGGCACCAAGTGGACAAGGTTGCCCGATGCCATCGGACCCGATCTCAAAACGGGCGAGCTGGGGCCGAAGCGCGTCGTCTCGCTCACGGTGCATGACGGCTTCCTCTACGCCACGAGCTATGATGGCGGCCGGGTATATCGTTTCGATGGCAAAGCGTGGACGGACTGCGGCCAGATCGGGGATGACACGCAGACCTACGCCTTCACCAGCTACGAAGGCCGCCTGCATGTCGCCATGTGGCCGAGCGGACGCGTGTATCGCTTTGAAGACGTGGGTCGTTGGACCGACATCGGCCGCCTCGGCACGGAGAAGGAAGTCATGGGCATGATGGTGCATAACGGGTGCTTCATCGGCGGCACCCTGCCGCTCGCCGAAGTCCATGCCTACGATGGCGATGGCAAATGGTCGCTCTGGCAGCGTCTCGATCACACACCCGACGTGAAATACCGCCGCGCCTGGACCATGGCGGAGCATGCGGGCGAGGTTTTTTGCAGCACACTGCCTTCCGGCAAAGTGTGGGCCGCACGGCATGGTCGTCAGGTCTCGTGGGATCACTCCCTGCTTTCTGGCTGGCATCACATCGCCGCCGTGAAAACGGCAAATCGCCTCACCTTGCATGTCGATGGCAAGCAAGTCGCCGAGAGCACCGGCTTCGATGCCTCCGCATGGAATCTCGACACCGACGCCCCGCTGCGCCTCGGCACCGGCATGAACGGGCCCTTCAACGGCCAACTCCGTGATTTGCAGATCCATCGTCGCACACTCACCGCCGGGGAAATCGAGGCGATGTTGGCGAAGAGGCCGGCAAAATGAAGCTGCGCACCAATCCATCACTCCATGCACCTCCGACTCACACTCCTCACCGCCCTGCTGCTGACACCGCTGGACCCGCTATCTGCCGCAGAGCCGTCGATTCGTTTGGCGGAGAACGGCACCGCCCGCCACGCCATCGTCATTGACGCGGCGCAGACGGCGACCGAAGCGGAACGATTCGCGGCGGAAGAACTCGCGCTCTTTCTCAAGAAGGTCACTGGCGCGGCATTCCCAATCGTGAAGGAAGGCGAGCACGCCGGGCCGGGCATTTACGTCGGGCACACGCGAAAGGCGGCCGAGGCTGGCATCGATCACGGAACGCTGGGCGATGAAGAGTGGGTGCTGCAATCCACCGGGAACGACCTGATTCTGACCGGCGGGCGTCCGCGCGGCACGCTTTACGCCGTGTATGAGTTTCTCGATGCCCATGCGGGCTGCCGGTGGATCGCGCCGGACATCGAGATCGTTCCGGCCAACCGCGACTTCGCGATTCCCGCACTGAAGACGCGCGGCCGGCCCGCGTTCTCCTGGCGCGAGACCTCGCTCTATCAGCGACACGACGACCCGAAACGCATTTCGAAAGAGGACTACGCCCGCTTCCTCGTGCGCAACCGCTACAACGGAGGCAGCTACAACGGCGGCAGCTTCTGGCTCTATGAGCCGCGCTTCGGTTTTTCCGAGCGTTTCGGCCGTCCCGGCTCCAGCCACACCTTTTCCATCTATCAGGAGAAGTGGCAGGACGTGAAACCCGAGTTCTTCGCGATGATGGAAGACGGCAAACGGGCACCGCGACCGACCGGCCCCCTCGGTCACGACTTCTGCCTGACCAATGCCGAACTCAAGGAACGCGTCGCCCAACAACTGCAACAATACATCGAAGAAGACCGCGCGGAAGCGGTGCAAAAGGGGACTCCACCGCCCCGGATGTATGCGTTCTCGCAGAACGACACGAGTTCCAAATACTGCCGCTGCCCGGAGTGCTCCGCCATCGCCCAGCGCGAGGGCTCCTACGCCGGAACGACGCTCGCCTTCGTCAATGACGTCGCGGCTCGCATTGCCGAAAAATACCCGGACGTGAAACTGTTGACCGAGGCTTATCAGTTCACCAAGCGAGCACCCAGGACAATTCGTCCGCGGGAAAACGTGGTCGTGCGGCTGCCGCTGCTGGATCTGGAATACCGCGCCGATGAAATCGCCGACGTGCTGCGGCCTCTGAGTGCGCCGACCAATCGCGCCGCGCGGGAAGTCACCGAAGGCTGGGCGAAGGCGATTCAAGAAGGGCAGCTCTTCGTCTGGGATTACGCGCAGCTTCGCACTCCCTTCCGCTATCCCTACGACGGCACGACCAAGATTCTGAAGAATCTCGAGCATTGGCACCGGCTCGGCATCGACCGGGTGTTCATCGAGCAGGCGGGCATTGACTTGTCGTTCCGCCCCATGCGCGACTGGCTTTTCTTCCGGAAATCCGTGCATCCGGAGCTGAACGACGAGGTGCTCATCGACGAGTATGTCCGTGGCTATTTCGGTCCGGCTGCCGGTCCCATGCGGAAGTATTACGACCGGCTCGCCGCTTTGACCGAGACCGGTGACAAGTCGTATTTCGAAACGCCCGCCTCAGTCATTCCCTGGCTGAACTCCGAGTTCTACACGCAGGTCAACGCCTGGCTCGACGAGGCCGAATCGCTCTGTGCGGGAGAGGCGAACGCGAAACATCTCCGCCATGTGCAACTGGAGCGCGTGCCGGTCGATTCCGGGATCCTGCACCTGTGGCACCGCTACGCCGAGAGCCCCGCGTGGAAAGGCCGGAAGGAAGAGGTGCTGCGCCGCTACGAGAAGAACAAACGCATGTTGATCCAAAGCTGGGCCACCCACGTGCATGTCTGGGTCAACCACGGAGGCCCCGCGTTCGATGGCGAACTCGCCGCCCTGCGATTGGAGCCGCCCGCCCAGTTTGTGGGCCGCAACGCGAATCTGCGGCTCGTCGGTATCGGTGATCCCGGGCCCAACCTCGTGAAAGACCCTGGCGCCGCGGGCGGGCAGGCTCGCCGCTTCGGCAGCGGCAAACCGGGCGAGCACAAGGTGCCCTTCCAAATGAAGATCCACGACGACGTGGCCCCGCGCGGCTGGGGCAGCATGACATTGGACAAGGACAAGATTCCGCAGGACGAAGCCTGGCATTGGCACCATGTCGCCACGGCACCTCTCACCGGCCATTGCGGACTCTGGTCCAATGTTTACCTCTGGCTTCCCATCGGCTGGGGAGCCGTCCCGCCGCCGAACAACGAGATGGAAGTCTGGGTCTCCCTGAAGTTCACCGGCCCGACCTATGTGAAGGACTCAAGATCGCCCGATCAGGTCCTCATCGACCAAGTGATCGCCGTGCCGCCTCAATCGGTCCAAAAGTGAACCATGCATCGCTCCATCAGCCATGAACCCCATCGAATTGTTTCATTGCAGGGACATTTTGGGAACTTCCAAAGGATTGAAGGAGCCGCCATGCCCACACACTGATTCACGAACCACGCATCCCAATCCCATGAAACACACCTTTATCGCACTGCTTACTCTGCCGTTGATCGCCCACGCTCAGGTCGTCACACTCAAACCCAGCGATGCCGGATTGAGCGTCGAGATCGATGGGCAAGTCTTCACGGAATACATCACCAAGGAGGTGGCGCGGCCCTACATGTATCCGCTCGTCGGTGCGGCAGGGGTAAATGTGTCGCGGGAGTTCCCGATGAAAAAGGATGTGCCGGGCGAAGCGATGTTTGTGGATCATCCGCATCATCGCTCGCTGTGGTTTGGACACTCGCGGATCAATGAAATCAACTTCTGGGCGGAGTATCAGGTGTTCGGCAAGCAAGCTCACTCCGGTTTCTCAGATGTGCAGGCCACAGGCAATCAAGGGCGCTTCACCGCCTCGACGCAATGGATCGGACCGGACAACAAGACCGTGATGACCGACGAGCGCCGTATCACCATCACCGCGCTGCCTGAGGGCGAGAAGACACTCGACTTCGACATCACGCTGAAGGCCACTGAAGGCGATGTCTTGATCGGTGATACCAAAGAAGGCACCATGGCCCTGCGCCTCTGCCCATCGCTCAGCATGAATAGCAGCAAGAGCGGCGTGAAAACAGGTTCCTCAACCGGACACGCATTCAACAGCAACGGCGTTCGCGATCTCGATGTCTGGGGCAAGCACGCGAACTGGGTCTGCTACCACGGCCCCGACCCGAAAGGCAATGCCGTCGGCGTCGTCATCTTCAGCCATCCCAGCAACTTCCGCTCTCCCACCACCTGGCACGCCCGCGATTACGGACTCTTCGCCGTGAATCCCTTTGGCCTTCACGATTTCGAACCCGGCAAACCCGCAGGCGCTGGTGACTACACCATCAAGAAAGGCGACAGCCTCACCCTGCGCTACCGTTTCTACTTCGCCAAAGGCCAGCCAAAGCCCGAGGCACTGGAGGCGAGATTCCAAGGCTATGCCAAAGAGGAGTGAGCCATGTCCATCGACCATCGTTTGCCATGAATTGCTTCCTTTCGCTCCACACCGCTATATTCCTCGCGCCACTGGCTATTCGGCACGCCGCTGGTGCGCCGAAAAGCCCCAAAGCACCACTGAAGCCATGAACCGCCGACATCTGCTCACCAGCGCCGCAGGCACTCTCGCCTCGACATGGCTTTCAGCTTCAGCAGCCAACGCCAAACCAAAAACGGTCTGGGGCATCGCCGAGCTGTGGCAGTGGCTCTATGAGAAGCAGCAAACCAGCGGACACGACTCGGCGGACTGCCTGCAAGCGCATCTCGATCATGGCATTCGCCATGTGATGTGGGCGCTGGGGCGAAGCACGCTGGATTACCAGAGTGCTCTGCCCACCTCGACGATGTATACGGGCGACACACGACCGGAGACAAAGGTGATTGGCGATTCATTCCGCCACGAATGCTCGTTGCGTGCCGCTTTGGCCTTCGCCGAGAAAAACAACATGGTCATCTACGGCCGACTCGGCATGAACCGCCATTACGGCGACTCACTCGGCGGTGGTTTGCGCTCGAAATACATCGCGGCGCATCCCGAGTGGATGGAGCGACATCGCGGCGGTCAGGTGGACGGCACCAAGGTTAGCTTTGCCATTCCCGAGTATCGCGCCGAGCGCATCGCGGTGCTGCTGGAGGTCGCGCAAATCGGTGCGGATGGCCTTTGCCTCGATTTTTGCCGCCAACCGCCCATCGCCCGCTATCATCCGCAAATCCTCGATCCATGGCTGAAGTCAGGTCACGCTGATCCGCGCCAGATGCGCACCGGATCGCCCGAGTTTCTCGAATGGGCGCAGCATCGCGCCGACTTTGTGAACCTCTTCATGCGCGACCTCCGCGCCCAGCTCCGCGAGTTGGAGCAAAAAACGAAGCGCAAGGTGCCAGTGATGGTCCGCATCCCCGAGGCCACGCTCGATTTGAACCTCATGGAAGGCCTCGATCTCCGCACCTGGCTCAAAGAAGGCTGCGTGGATGAGATCGCCCTCGATCCGCTGTGGATCTGGGACTTCGATTATCCCGACACCGCCATTCCCTATGTCGAACTGGCCCGCTCCCATGGTGCCAAGATTCATGGTGGAGCCAACACCGTCACTGGAATAGGCGTCACGGCCAACGCACGCGGCTTTCTCGAACGGATCGCTCGAAACTACGATGAAGGCGTGGACGGCATCGCGCTCTTTCAGACCGACGCGGCTTTTCTCGATCCTGCGCTCAAAGCCTTGCTCGGCACCTTGTTTCCACATCTCGCCGATGCGGCCGCCGTCTCTGAACAGCTCGCCACCGCACGCAAAAAACAGCCACAGATGAGCGAGAGCGAGCGTCACTTTGGTCTGGACAATCACAGCCTGCTTCCGCAACTCGGCAGAGCGCCCCGCCTCAGCCTCGACACTCTCTAAACTCCCGCCTCCCGCCTCATGCGTAAATCCAAAGTTCTCGCCAAACTCCGCGCTGGCAAAGTCGCCCGCATCTGCTGCACCGGCTCGCCCATCGCCTTCCTTCCCGCCGTCGCGGCGCATTATCACTACGACGGCATCTGGCTCGATGGCGAACACCGCGCCTGGGAGGCTCGCGAGATCGAAACCATGCTCGGCCGTCATTACGCCGCCGACATCGACTGCATGTGGCGTCCGCCCACGAAGGAAAAAAACGGCCTCTATCGCCTCCTCGAAGACGGCGCGGCCGGTTTGATGATCCCCCACGTCGCCACCGCCGATGAAGCCCGTGCGCTCGTCAGCGCGATCAAATTCCCGCCCCTCGGCGACCGTGGATTCTGCGGCGGCGGACGCGATGCCGACTACTGGATCGGCAAACCGGCCGACTACACCGATCAAGCCAACCGCGAGACCTTCCTCACCGTCCAAATCGAAACGCCGCAAGCTCTCGAAAACGCCGAAGCCATCGCCGCCGTTCCCGGTGTGGATATTCTCTTCATCGGCCCTGGCGACATGTCTCTGCGCCTCGGCTGCACGCCCGCCGTCAATGATCCCGTCATGATGGACGTGCAGAAGCAAATCGCCGCCGCCTGTAAAAAGCACGGTAAAGCCTGGGGCCGCCCCGTCGGCACCGCCGCCGATGCCAAGACGCTCATCGACCTCGGAGCCCAATTCATCGTCCACGGCGCCGAATTCAGCGCCGTCTGCGCCCACTTCGCCGCCTGCTCCGCCGACTTCGACCAGATCCTCGGCGAAGTCGCCGGTGCGCCTGCGATCCCGGAAGGCAAGACCTATTGATCTCAGATCAGAACCGGATCTGGAGCACCGGATCAGTCTCACATGCCGCGACGATCTCGTTGTAGCGCGTCAGGATGCTGGAGAGCGTGGCCTTGCACTCCTCCGCCTTGAACAAGCTTTGTTCATAGACGTTTGCCGTGAGAAACTGAGTGGCGTCGATCACGTCGATGCGGTCTTTCCATTCGGTGTTCTTCAAAAGGTAAGCGGCACCTTCGACCCCGTCGGCCAGCGTTACGATCAGAGGTTTCAGCCCAGCTTGCAAGTTCCTGGCCGCTTTTCGAATCAAAGCCTCGCTGGGATGTGTGGTCACATGAATGGTCACACCATTCACCTCAAAGTCCGCCTGTCGTTCCGTCGGCCCATCAGCCACCGACGAGCCGTGATGCGATCCCACGCCTGCTCCGAGCACGATGTCAAGTTTCGCACCAACGAGGTGCTGCAACATGGCTCCAACGAAACTCGCGCCACCCGCGTTCTTTTGAATCTCAGCCGCCTGTGCAGAGATGTCAGCGACGTTCGCGGCGATGGATTTGCCGTTATCGAAATGAAACTTCGGGCCTTCACTGGCAAAGTGGAGCTTCACCTTCTCGATCCACCAAGCCATCGCCGACTTCAGATCCACCTTGGGGTTCTTTTTCTGCACCGCGTTCAGCATCGCGACATAGCTCTCCATGAGACCAAGACTACCGCGACTGGTCCGGCCACCCTCCTCGGCCAAAACCTTGGAGATGCCATATTCCGCCAAAATGTTCTGCACCGCTGCTTTCCCAAGACCTTTGACCTGACCACCCTCGTCTGTCCGCAGTGAAGAAGGATCAAGAGGCAAACCCAACTCTTGGGCAGTTCTCGTCACCACCAGAGCCACGCAAAGGCCGCCTTTGTTCAGGAACTTGCCTTGCCTCGCAGTCAGGGCTTCGAGTTGTAGGAGCAAATCAGTCATGGCTTCTTCTTGCTAGCACGCACGGGCTTGGGGTAGTTCACGTTCTTTCGAGTCGTCGGCAGTGGCATCGGAGTCTCCACCATCTCTACGAGCAAGGGATTCAGATAATGTTTAGCGATCCATTGAATCACATGGACACAGACGGCATCGCCAAAGCCAAACAAAGCCTGATTGAGCGGCACGTCGATCTTGTAGCTATTCGCTCCCATCAGCCGTGCACACTCGCGAGGAGTTAGAAGGCGGACTCTGTAGTCTCCCTTGCCAGCGCAGAAGAGGATTTGCCGACCACTACCACCTCTGGGAGTTCGCAGGCAACCCGCGATTCCGTCAGTTCTCAGCTCCCCCATGGATCGCCCCTTACGCACACGACGAAAAACCGTGCCGTAGGTCCATTGGGTGCCCGCCATCATTCGCTCGGCTTCGGCACGGTGCTTGTCGCTCATCTGATTCATCAGATACTCGCAGCGCTCCCGAGACCACCACAGTTCCGAGTTCAGGGGCACATCTTCGATGATGTCAGCCAACTTCATGGATGATGGCGGCAGTGCAGGAAGATCGCGGATCGACCACCCGATCTCTGGATTCATGAAAATGAAGTCCGCGAGGGCTGGTGGGCGCAGATCACTCTGGAGCAGGCGATGCGGTGTCTCGCGGAGGCGGTTCGGCTTGGCTTTGCTACCTACAACGAAGAGCCGCACCCTGCTCTGCGGCACGAATCGCGCGGCATCTATGATAAAGGCATCCACCGCATACCCCAGCTCATTGAGCGCCAGCAGTGCATCGCGAAAATCATTGCCGTCATTCGAGGTGAGAAATCCTGCGACATTCTCCAGCAGGATCAGCGGAGGCCTGCGCTTCCCCATACCTTTGACGGCATCTATGAAGCCCCAAAAAGCCGATGAATGCGTTCCCGCCAGCCCATGTCGGGCACCCGCCAGCGACAGGTCATTGCAGGGAAATGAAGCCGTGGCCAGTTCAATATCCGGGATGTCCTTGCCCTCGACCTTGTGAACGTCATCCAGCACAAACTCGCAGGCACCTTCGTTGAAGTTGGCCCGATACATCTCCCACTTTTTCTCGTCGAGATCGTTGGCCCAAACTGTCGTCCAGCCCTCCGCATCAAGCCCCATTCTCATGAGGCCAATCCCGGCGAAAAATTCTGCAGCGCGTTTTGGCATGGGCTGCATTAGGCTATCTGTCTTGCAGGATGGCAAGGGGGAAAAGCGTTTCAAGATAGGTCCATGAAGCTGATACTCCGATGAAATCACTCTTCGCACTGCTAAGCCTTTTCTTCTCTTTAACTTCGGTTTCTGCTCAACCCGCAGCCTGGATGGAGCCCTTTCCGCCGCACCAGATAACCGGGAACCTCTACTACGTGGGCTCCAAAGACCTCGCGTCATACCTCATCGCCACGCCGGAGGGACACATCCTGATCAACAGTAGCTTTGAGGAGTCCGTGCCGCTCATCCGGGCCAGCATCGAGAAGCTCGGCTTCAAATTCACCGACGTGAAGACCCTGCTCATCAGCCACGCGCACTCGGATCACTGCGCGGGCAGCGCTGAAGTCGTCAAGCAGACGAAGGCACAATACTTCGTGATGGAGCAGGACGCCGATGCGGTGGAGAACGGCGGCGAGCGGAAGTCACGGCTCAAGGCGAGTTACCTCGCGTTCACGCCCGCCAAGGTGGATCGTCGGCTCAAAGACGGTGATGAGGTAAAGCTCGGTGGCAGCACGCTGATAGCGCATCTCACGCCGGGTCACACCCGTGGCTGCACGACGTGGACAATGAAAGTGGCGGGCCTGCATGCGGTGATCATTGGCAGCCCGAATGTGAATCCTGGTTACATTCTGGTCGGTAACGAAGACTACCCTGACATTGCCGCCGATTACGAGCGCACCTTCCGTGTTCTCAAAGCGCAGCCCGTCGATCTCTTCCTCGGTGCCCATGGTGGCTACTACGATATGAATGCTAAGCACGCGCGATCGATTGACGCTGGTGCCATGAACCCCTTCATCGACCCGGAGGGCTACCACCGCTATGTCGCCGACCGTGAGAAAGCCTTCCGCACCGAACTGGCAAAACAACAGGCCCAATAGCTCATCCTTTCCATCTCCACCACGCATGAAAGCCATCCTCCTGTCCCTTTTCCTTCTGACGTTGCGCTCCACAGGTGCTGCGGAGCCCTTGCGTCTTGCCACCTTTGATGTCGACGCGACGCCCGCGCTCGGATCTGCGATGGCCTATGATCCAGTGAAACGTGTGGATGAGATGACGCTGCGCTGTCGAGGCATCGTCTTGCTCGGTGCAGAGCAGCCCATTGTCCTCTGTGCGGTGGACTGGATCGGCATTGCCAATGAGGGGCACGATGCCTTCCGCGCGGCTCTGGCCGAGGCCGCAGGCACGGTGCCTGCGCGAGTGGCGGTGCATGCACTGCATCAGCATGACGCGCCGGGTTGCGACTTCACCGCTGAGAAGATCATCAAGGAACTCGATGTGAAGGGCTACACTCGCTTTGATGGCACCTTTCATCGCGTGGTGATTCAGCGTGCTGCCGATGCCATCCGGTCGGCTTTGCCCAATGCGCAGGCCATCACGCACTACGGCTATGGAGAGGCCCTGGTGAAAGGGGTCGCCTCTAACCGCCGAGTAGAGCGAACACCGGAGGGAAGGGTGGGCCGAATGCGCGGCAGCAGTTGCAAAATCGAAGGCCTGATCCAGCTGCCGGAGGGACTGATCGACCCTCTCGTCTCGGTGCTTAGCTTTTGGAATGGCGACAAACCTGTCGCAGTGCTCAGTGCCTATGCCTGCCATCCCCAGAGCTATTATCGCCTGGGCATTCCGAGCCCGGATTTCCCCGGCATCGCACGCTTCATTCGTGGGCAGGATGTGAATGCGGCTCTGCATGTGCACTTCAATGGCGCGGGCGGGAATGTGGCTGCGGGGAAATACAACGACGGCGCGCAGCGCAATCGCATGATCCTGGCCACCCGGCTTGCCGAAGGGATGCGCGAGGCCTATGACAAATCGACCAAGCAACCCATCGCCGCGACCGACATCACCTGGGGCAACGTGCCTGTCAGCCTGCCGATCTCACCTCGGCTAAATGAAGCTGAACTTGTCGCTAAACTCAAAGCTACCGCGGCCAAAGGCTACATCTCCTTCGCCGATCAACTCGCCTTTGTCCGCCGCACCCAAGCGGGGCACAAGATCGACATCACTTGCCTCGGTGTGGGCAACACCCGCATGTTGCACCTACCGGGCGAACTCTTCGTCGAATACCAGCTGGCCGCCAAGGCTATTCGCCCTGACCTGCATGTGATGATGGCCGCCTACGGCAACTATGGCCCCGGCTACATCGGCACCGCTGCCGCTTACCCCGAAGGCGGCTACGAGACCGGGGCCACATCTTCCAATGTCGCGCCCGAGGTGGAGAAGGTGCTGATGGACGCCATGCAGACCCTGCTGGGCAAGCAACCCTGAGAGCCCCTCTCTCTTGCTAACCATGAGCCACACTGAACTCCTCACCCACTACGAGCGCGAAGGCGTATTGTTGGTTCCTCAATTCCTTAGCGCCGACGAAGTCGCCACTGTGCGCGCTGAACTCGACCGCTACATCCGCGACGATCTTGCCGCACAGCCGGTCGATGCACGGACTCTTGAAAAGGATGAGAAGACCGTGCGCAATCTGTGGCGCCTGGAGAAATACAACCCGTGGTTCCTCGCACTTGGAGAGCGTGCAGACATCAAGGCACTCATCGCCCCGCTTGTGCATGGTGAGCCACTGCTGGTCGGTGTCGAGACCTTCAACAAACCTGCACGCATCGGCTCGGGCGTGCCCTATCACCAAGACAACGCTTACTTCTGCCAGACACCGCCCGACATGCTAACCGTGTGGATCGCCATTGATGCTGTGACGGAGGCCAATGGTCCGGTGTTTTTTGTTAACGGCTCACACAAAGGCGGCATGCAACCCACTAAACCTAGCGGCGTGCGTGGCAACAGTATCGGCATGGCTGAGCCATCACCCGTGCCTCTCAGTGAGCAATTCTGCGGCCTACTCGCACCGGGCGATGCCACTATTCATCATTGCGAGACGATTCATCACTCCGCACCGAACACCACGGATCACTCCCGCCTTGGCCTGCTGCTGGTCTATTGCGGCAGCCACACGCAGACTGATCCGAAGCTCAAAGACGCCTACGCTGCCGCAGTGACAGCCACGCCTCCCGCATGAAGCCGCAACGCGATCCCTTCGACGAGACTCACCGCTTCACCGCCACATTGTTTCACACCGGCGGCAAGGGCGGCTGGACTTTCGCACCGCTGCCGAAAGACCTCAAGCTACCCGTCACCGGCTCCTGGGGTATGACACCTGTGATGGCCAGCGTGGATGGCAAAACATGGAAGACCACGATTTGGAACGACACCAAGTCCGGCAGCCAGTTTCTCCCCGTGCCCAAAAAGATTCGCGGCAGCAAAGGCGCGGGCGACACCGTGGTCGTGGAGCTGCGCATGGACCGCGAGCGCATCCTTGGGCCGGTGCATCCGCAGGAGTGATTACTGGATCGTTAGGCAAAACTCCAACTCGGAGTCTGGAGAGTCAGAGTCAAATTTGTCGCCGTAGATTTCGAGCTCCGGTGCTGAGCGAAGTTGATACTTGGAACATGGCAGCCACGGAGCCATACACATAACCGAACGTGCGATCGATGCGACTCATGGAGCCTTTGTGAATGAAGACGGCATGTTCTCCACCGGACAGTTCCCGGCTCACCATGCCTTTGGGCACGTCGGCGACTGAAGAAACCTCCACACAAGCCAGATAGCGACATTGCGCGGTTTTTCCCTCGTCGCAGAAGATGCAGCCGAAGACCAGTTCACCCACACGATTCGGAATGGAGTCGAGTCGTGGTCCAAAGTCCTGCCAGAGTCGTGGAATAACGAGATGGTTGTTTCTCTTCGGCGATAGCGCGGAGATGAACGGACGTTCGATCCCGACGACGAGGCGAGGGGGCAGGGTTTCGATGCGGGGCGACATGGTGATGTCGTGGTGGAGATGATGAAGATACTCGGCGCTGAGATTGGGAACCAGTTGCGGCATCAGACCTGCGCCGCCGCTTTTGCGACAAGGGCCCAGTGTGATGCCGAACATGCTCTTGAAGGACCGTGTGAAGGGCACCTCTGGAAACCTCCTCTCGCAGAGGACTTGACTTCGCCCCGAGCTGGTAGGGTGCTATGTCCCCATAGCGCCGCCGCCGAAGCGTGGGACGTGGCGATGCGGCACTCTGCCGCAAAACCCCGTCGTGTATCCGGCGCGTTGAGACAACACGCCCT
>Ga0247832_1003716_pt1 | contig 20378 bp, 19 predicted proteins | sample LaCruzMarch2015__10_FD_192407 | JGI IMG/M metagenome (GOLD analysis project Ga0247832, IMG submission 192407) | Freshwater microbial communities from meromictic Lake La Cruz, Castile-La Mancha, Spain - LaCruzMarch2015_4m | ecosystem: Environmental > Aquatic > Freshwater > Lake | place: Spain... | reverse complement strand
CACAGCGATTTCCCGCTGAATGCCCAGGGGCTGTATTACACCTGGTCGAAGGAGTTCCTCGAAGCCGGCAAGAAGCGCTTGTCCGGCGACACGGAGCGCCAGGCGACGTCGGGCGAAGTGACAGGCCTGAAGCGTGAGATGCGCGATCTCAAGGAGGTTGTGGCGGACCTGACGCTCGAGAACCGCATTCTGAAAAAAAGCGTGATCGGGGATGGGGACGCCGAAGAATGAGATACCCCGCATCCGAAAAGCTCGAAATCATCCGGCTGGTCGAGAACTCGCACCAGCCGGTGAAGAAGACGCTCGACCAAATCGGCGTACCGCGTCCGACCTTCTATCGCTGGTATGACCTGTATCGCAGGTTCGGCGAAGCGGGACTGGAGGACCGGCGCGGTGGTTCTGGTCGCGTCTGGAACCGCATCCCGGAGCAGGTGTGTGGTCAGGTTCTGGAAATGGCTCTCTCGACCAACCGGAGCTGTCGCCCAGGGAGCTGGCGGTGACGTTCACGGACGAGAAGCGTTACTTCGTTTCGGAAGCCAGTGTTTACAGGCTTCTGAAGGCGCATGACCTGATCATCAGCCCGGCCTTCATCGTGATGAAGGCCGCCAGTGAGTTCCGCGACAAGACCACGGCGCCCAACCAGCTCTGGCAGACGGACTTCACATACCTGAAGGTCATCGGCTGGGGCTGGTTCTATCTCTCCACGGTGCTGGATGACTTCTCCCGCTACATCATCGCCTGGAAGCTCTGCACGGGCATGGCGGCGAGTGATGTGCAGGACACGCTCAATCTGGCGCTCGAAGCTTCCGGGCTTGAAACCGCCAATGTCGTTCACCGCCCGCGCCTGTTGTCCGACAACGGACCATCCTACATCTCCGGCGACCTCGCCGAATATCTCGCTGACAAAGGCATGAAGCACACGCGCGGCGCGCCATATCACCCTCAGACGCAAGGCAAGATCGAACGTTGGCATCAGACCTTGAAGAACCGGATCCTGCTGGAGAACTACTTCCTGCCCGGAGATCTTGAAGCGCAGATCGATGCCTTCGTCGCGCACTACAACCATCAGCGCTATCACGAGAGCCTGAAAAATCTTACGCCAGCCGACGTCTACACCGGCCGGGGACAGACCATCCTGCTCGAACGTGAGAAAATCAAAAGGAGGACGATGAAACTTCGGCGCTTGCAGCACGCCCAGTCTGCTGCTTAACTCAAACCCGGATGCGCCAGACCCTCCTTAAGTCAGGCAGCCATCTGTCTCAAAATACCTGACGACGGACAGTCTGCCGCGAGCGCCTCGCATTCCTCAGGGCTCGACAGGAGCAACTTGAGATAATCCGCGACTTGTGTGTTGGACGGTGTTGTCATGGCCATTCGCCGTGTGATCCGCCGTATGAGTGTGCCTGGCTTATAGAGACGGAAATCGGATCCTGTCCGTTCAAGGATTATTTCGAGAACCTTCTCGAGCCAATCGGGTGCGGGATTTGTACCCATCTCGGTGGCGGCCGAATGCAAATGCGATGCCAACGTGTTCCAGTTCATCAAAGCGGCCGGCGCCTGCGCTGCTTCCAGAACGGCGTCGACGTCACCTGTGAGGATTGCGCTGCGCGGCATGCCGTCTTCGCCCGCGTCTTCCGGGCTTTGCGCAATCACAAATCCGCATGATCGCTTGATGGTCCTCAGGCCCTTGCTGCCATCGTGACCCATACCTGAAAGGATTACGCACATTGCGCGCGCCCCTCGCTCACAGGCGAGGGAACGGAGGAAGATGTCAAACGGCAAACCGGTTTTACGACCCGGCGGATGAGCCCTCAGCGACAAGGTATCCCCTGACAGGGAAACGTCGTGGCCCGGCGGATTTACGTACACGCAATCGCGCTCAAGGACGTCGCCCTGTTGGATTTCGCGGACTTCCATATGTGTCCGCGCGCCAAGTATCTCCGCCATCAGACTTTTGCTGTCCGGCGCCAGATGCTGGATCAGCACAAAAGCCATGCCGGATTTCTCCGGGATGGCTTCAAGGAATTCCATGAACGCCTTGAGACCGCCTGCCGATGCTCCGATTGCCGCAACGGGTATGCCTGCGCCTCTGTGGCTTCGGCCATTTTCGAAAGTGGCGGGGAGCAAGGGCGGTTGGTCCTTTTGTCCGTGTCGATTGTTCGTGTCCGGCATGGCGTGCGCCTTCAAACTGGCCGTGAGAAAGAGCGTCTAGCACACAAGGTCCGGTGGTGCCGGATTATTCGCTAGCAGTGCGGGAGCCTGAACCGCCATACGTAGATTCCGACGCTGCCTCGGGGAAATCAGCGAAGCTAACAAAGATTAGTTGCGCTGGTGGGGCGAACATGTGTCGCCCCGCATCGCAGAGATCCTTGGTGGCTAAGTGTTTCGAGGTAAACGATCCCTCATCCCGGCGTCCACTCAGTGTTCGAATTAAATTATCCTGCGTCGCAATCGTACTCATTGTGTTGTGGGCCCTCGGGTTGGTGACATCCTACACGCTGGGTGGGTTTATCCATATCCTGATCGTTGTCGCGGTCATCATCGTGCTGGTGCAGTTCATCCAGGGCCGGCGCTGAGCCGGGCATGGGCAATCAACCAAAAGCGCCAGCGCCGCTGCAGCCGGAACCCGCTTTTACGTTATCGGGAACGGTCAAGGGATGGTCAGGGCAGTTGCCGGTCGACGCTCGGCCCGGGCCCCGCCCATACCCGGATGGCGCGGAGCTTCACAGGCCGTTGTCGCGGCGCCTGACCATGGCCGCACATTTGCCGTTCGAGCACCGCGAGGCGCTCAATGCCCTGCCGGTACGGCGGCGGGCTTATGGTGCAGATCAGGAACTGATCCAGCGGGGCGACGCTTTCACCCACGCCTTCATTCTTGAGGCGGGCTGGGCCTGCGCTTACCGCACGCTTGCGTCCGGGGCGCGGCAGGTTTAGTCCATCTATGTACCCGGTGATCTGATCGGGCTTCTTGCTGTCACTTCCGCCGACGCTTCAGGAATGGGGAGCAATCACTCAGTGCGTGCGGTCACAGCTGCAGAAGTCTCTGAAGTTGATGTCAGCGAACTCTCGAACGTCCTGATGCGTTTGCCTGGTCTTGCCCGCTACATGTTGTGGGATGCGGCGCGGGCAGGCGCGATGCTTGAAGAGCGCATCGTCAGTCTCGGGCGCCGCAGCGCGCGCGAACGGACGGCGCATTTCTATCTGGAACTCGCCGAACGCCTGACGCTCGGGGGCGCAGCGAAGGCGAGCGCTTATGACTGCCCGTTGTCGCAATATATGGTGGCCGACGTTCTTGGACTCTCGCCCGAGCATCTCAACAGGGTCATGCGGCAGCTGCGCCTGACGGGACTTCTGTGCGTGCGGCGAGGGCGTGTGGATCTGCTCAACGCGGAAGGGCTGGGGCGGCTCGCCGATTTCGACCCGGCTTACCTGCGGGCATGCCGCGCGGCCTGATCGCCGGGAAAAAACGAGCGGCAACAGCGGCTCTGACACCGTGTTGCCGCCCAGTAAGCACTCAAACCGACCCGGCTCATGCAGCGTGTGGGTACACGATCCGGAAAGTCCGTACACGCCGTATGCCGTGTCGTTGGCCTGGAGGTGGCAATGGCACGACTGCGGTTTGAACGGGCTAGGCAAGCGCTTTTTCTGCCGCTTCCAGTCTGCGGATGCATTCGGCTTCATCACCCGAGACACGGGCGCGTTCTGCCGACTGGTAGTAACGCAGGGAAGCGGATTGTTTCCCATCAGGTGGAGCGTTTTCACAGATGTGCTTCACTTTCTGCATCCGCGCGTCTAGCCGGCAGAGGCGGGCGGAAGGTTCGAGTTCGGTGATCACGGGTCGGAGCAGGGAGCGCGTTTCGGGTTGGGCGTCCGGATAGAAATCACCAAAAGCGGGAGTCAGGTCCTTCGGCATGCGTGTCTCCTCTGCGTTGTCACTTCGGTAGCTACCGGGCTTGGAACATCCATCGACCGTCCAGAGCTGACGCAATGCGCGGCGGATCGAGCTTATTGATCTCACAAATGCAATGAAGGATTGCGGGCCGGAATCTACGCAGGCCGGGAATAGCTGCCGGCGATGTCGCAATCCTGAAGATAAACTGTCGCGCCTGCGTCACGTTATCTGCGTAAGGCGATCGCGCCTTCGCAGGTGCAACAGGAGCCTCCCATGAAATCCATTCTCTTCAGCGCCGTCTCGGTGCTCGGCCTCGCCTCGATCAGCGCGCCCGCCGCGCTTGCCCAGGAGGCTGGCGACGAGCCAGCGGTCCAGAACACCATCACCGTGACGCTTCAAAAGCGCGAGCAGGATCTGCAGGACGTGCCCGTCGCCGTGACCGCGCTCGACGCCCAGTTCCTCGACGATCTCGGCCTTGACGAGTTTGATGCCGTCGCCCGCTTCGTGCCCGGCTTTGAAGTTCAGGAACAGAGCCCCAACAACCCGGGCTTCGTAATCCGGGGTATCACGTCGGACAGCGGCGAAGCCACTATCGAACCGCGTATTGCTGTGTTCCAGGACGGCGTGTCGATCTCGCGGTCGCGAGGCTCGATCGTCGAATTGTTCGACATGGAGCGTATCGAGGTGGCCAAAGGCCCGCAGCCGACCCTGTTCGGACGCGGCGCGCTGATCGGCGGGGTCAACATCATCCAGGCCAAGCCCGAGTTTGAATTCGGCGGCAGCGTCGAAGCCGGTATCGGCAATTTCGGCGAAGAGTATTTCGGCGGTCACGTGACCGGTCCGGTGTTTGGCGATGTCGTGGCCTTCCGGCTCGCGGCTCGCTCGCGCAAGCGCGATGGCTATGTCGAAAGCCTCAACCCCAACGAAGAAGACTTCAACAGCCAGGACATGCAGGCCGTGCGCGCCTCGATCGCCGTCGAGCCAAGCGAAGACCTGCGCCTCGACCTGATCGTCAACTACCAGCAGGACAATCCGTCGGGGACCAGCTTCAAGTCCCGCCGCTATGCGCCCCTGCCGGGCGAATCCGTGGATGCAGGCGATCCGGCCAATCTCAATAGCTTCGGCAACTTCCTCGGTGGCAAGAAGCTCGGCCTCGAGCGTGAAGTGCTCTCCACCACGCTGCTCGGCCGTTGGGATATCTCTGACGCCCTGACCCTCAACTCCATCACCGGTGCGCGCAGCTTTGAAAGCCTCGAAGTGTTCGATCCGGACGGTTTCGGCCTGCCGCTGCTGATCTTCGCCGAGGACGCCGAAGGCGACCAGTTCAGCCAGGAATTCCGCCTCAACTATGATGGCGGCGGGCGCGTGCGCGGCTTTGCGGGCGTAAGCTACACGAACGAAGACGGCCGTCAAAACGTGCCGTTGACCTATGACGAGCGCGCGCTCCAGGCCTTCCTCGGTGGCTTGATCCGCCCGCCGAACGCGCCGGCCGTCACCACGCTGCCGTCGATCAACCTCAATCCGCTCGCGGGAGGCTTGGCCTTGAAGCCGATCCACAACGAGTTCTTTGCAAACTCCGGCAAGACCGAGTCGTATGACGTGTTTGCGGATGCCAGCGTGGATGTCACCGACCGCCTCGAAGTCACCGCCGGCGTGCGTTTCACCCAGGAAGAAAAGACAACCGGCATCGAAGTCGGCAACCTGAACGGCCCGTCAAACCTGACCTTCGGCGGCGTCTTTGCGACCGCTGCAACACCGGTCGCCCCGAACGCAAACGGCCGCGCGCGCCTTACCTCATCCGACGAGTTCGATGGCACGACCTGGCGCGTGGCGGCGCTCTATGAACTCACGAGCGAGTGGAACCTCTTCGGAAACATCGCCCGCGGCCGCCGTCCGGAAGTGATCACAGCCTCGACCACCAACGCGGCGAGACGCTTCACCACCCTGCCGGCTGAAGAAGTGGACAGCTACGAAGTTGGTGCGAAGGGCGTTACGCTCGGCGGCCAGCTTGCTCTGGACGCGTCGGTATTCTTCTACGACTACACCAACTTCCAGTCGTCGGTCGTCAATGCCAATGGCCAGATCGTGCCAGTGAACGCCGGTAACGCGACGAGCTCCGGCCTTGAGACGCAGGCGGTCTGGTCGCCCACCGAGGCTGCGACCTTTGTTGCCAGCTATGGCTACAACAAAGCGCGCTTCGAGGACGAAGTGGACGGACGCCCGCAGCAATTCGGCGGCAACCGTTTGCGTCTGTCGCCGGATCACACAGCCTCTCTGGCCGCCGTGTTCACCAAAGATGTTGGCATCGGGGAGTTGCGCGTGATCCCGAGTGTTGTCTGGCAGTCGGAAGTCTACTTCGACAACACCCAACGCGCCCTGCTGTCGGAGGATGCTTACGACCTCTTCAACCTGACGGCTGAACTGACCCTGCAGAACGGTCTCGCTGTTGAGGGCTACGTCACCAACCTCTTTGACGAGAACTACCTTATCGACGCCGGCAATACCGGCGATGCTTTTGGTATCCCGACCTTCATCGCCGGCCCGCCGCGCTTCTACGGCGTGCGCGTGAAGAAGGACTTCTGATCGCACGCTGCGCACATTGAACGGAGAAGCCCGCAGCCTTGAGCTGCGGGCTTTTTCTTTGTTTCGGCGGAACAATCCAATCGCGGCCCGATGGCGCTACGCTTTCGGACTGAGGCGGTCTCGCAGTTCGCGCTTCAGGAACTTGCCACTCGCATTCCGGGGCAGCGCTTCATCGAGGAACCAGATGTAACGCGGGATCTTGTGCTTCGCCATGATCGCCGCGCAATGCTCGCGCAGCACGGTGTCTGTCAAAGCTTCGCCTGGTTTCAGCACGATGGCGGCGCCGACTTCCTCGCCCAACCGGTCATCCGGCACGCCGAACACGCAGCATTCGGCAATTGCAGTATGCCGGTAGAGTGTGGCCTCGACCTCGGCGCAATAGACGTTCTCGCCGCCGCGCAGCACCATGTCCTTCTTGCGGTCCACGATATAGATGAACCCATTCTCGTCGATCCGGGCGACATCGCCGGTCTGGAGCCAGCCATCAACGATCGACGCGGCGGTTGCGTCCGGGCGATTGATATATCCCTTGATGACGGATGATCCGCGCACCCAGAGTTCGCCGATCTCTCCCGGGCCCACCGTCTTGCCGTTGTCATCGACGCACTTCACTTCGAAATTCGGCATGCTCGGGCCCGCGCTGTCCGGCTTATCGACAAAGAAGTCTCCGGAGATCGAGGTGATGATCCCGCAAGTCTCGGTCATGCCATAACCTGTTCCCGGGCGAGCGGTTGCGACCTTCGCTTCGATTTTCAGGACGAGATCTGGCGGCACCTGCGCGCCGCCGCCTGCGAGTGCCAGCAGGCTGGACGTATCGGTCTTCTCGAAATCCGGATGGTTGATTAACTCGCGCGCCATGACGGGTACGCCGCTCATGCCGCTGATGCGTTCCCGCTCGATCAGGCGCAGCGCCTCGCCCGCGTCCCACCGATACATCAGCACGAGCGCGCCGCCGGCGGACGTGGCTGCATAGGCGCCGCAATTGTTCGCGGTGACGTGGAACAAGGGCGTGGTGATCAGTGTGACCGGCACCGGCGGCGTCGCCGGTGGTTCGACGCCGGTGGCCCGCTGCATGGCGAGGGCGGACGAGGCCCCGGCATATTGCATGTTCATCAGGTTCGCGACGCAGCCGCGATGGGTCAGCTGGGCGCCTTTCGGAAATCCCGTCGTACCCGACGTATAGAAAATGCAGGCGTCCGAATCCGGATCGACAGCCACGTCCGGGAGGTTGCCTGCGTTCGCGATCACGTCCGCCCATGGAATGATATTGGCCGGTGCATCGGGGATGCGCACGCCGACGAGCTGCATGCCGGCCACCATCCCGGGCCGCTCATTTACCCGGGCAAGGCGCTCAGCATCGAGGAAGAGGACCTTCGGCGCCGAATCGGTCAGGCCGTAAGCCATCTCTTCAGCCGTCCACCAGGCGTTCATGCCGACCACGGCGACGCCGATGGACACACAGGCCCAGTAGATCAGCATCCATTCCGGAAAGTTCCGCATGGCGATGGCGACCCGGTCGCCCGGCTTCACGCCCTGTGCCATCAGCCAGCTGGCCACTGCATTCGCAAGTTTGTGCGAGTCGGCATAGGTCAGCCGTTCGTCTTCGTAGATCAGGTAGGGCCGGTCTGCGAACTGCTGCGTGGACAGCCAGACTTCGCGAATGCTGGGCGGGGCATTCCGGAACGTGCGGATGCGCTGGCCCAGAATGTCGGCTTCGACAATCTCGAATGGCCCGCCGGGCCCGGTCAGTTCCTGGCGCGCTTGCTTCAGTTCGGCGTAATGCATGGCTCTCCCCGGGATGATGTCCGATTTTTGGGGCGATGATGCACAGTTTGCCTGGCAAAGGAACACGGACGCTGCGGCAAGCAGCCGGTCCTTTGTCCTTTGAGCGTGGGATCCGGGGTTAACCTGCGTTTTCAGGCTCAGACCGGGTCCTGGATAGCCTCCAGATAGTCGAGCAGGTCGTCGATCTCGTCGGGGGAGAACCTGAAGGGTGGCATGTCCGGATGGCCGACAAAGATGCCTTCGCCGAAGGCCTCTTCGAGATCGCGGACAGGGTAGTGCTCCGACAGCCGCCGGAAGGGCAGGGCGTCCGGATGCGGACTGTCGCCGGTGCGTTCGATGGAATGGCAGCCGGAGCAGGTGCGTTCGGCGAAGATGCGGCCTGGCATTTCCGGCATGACGTTTGCGGACGCTGGCGGGCGCTCCGGTTGAGTGCTGGTGCATGCAGCCATCGATACGGCGCCCGCCGCGAGCGAGAGCGCCAGCATCCATGAACGTGCGCGATTAGATTTCCGCATGTGTCGGCTCCTGACATTATGGGGTTCCGGCAGCTGACTGTTTCCCCGGATCCTCCCGGCGTCTATGCGTAGATCTACGCAGTGCCGGCAAGCGTCTATCTGCCGCCGAATGTCAGGGGCAACCGATGGCGCGGGCCAGAATGTTGCGGTGCACTTCGCTTGTGCCGGAGTAGATCGTCGCGGCGCGCGTGGCGAGATACTTAGCCTGCGCAAACGCGCTGGCCGGGGCACATTCGAGGCCGGCCTGCGTAATCGATTGATGCAGTTCGGTCGCCATCAGTTTCAACATGGAGGTCGCGGAGGCGGCGTCGATGTTGATCTGCTGTGAGACGGCATGGTGTTCGAGGGCTTCGTAGGCATCGATCCGCTGCGACAAGCCGGCGAGCTTTCGGTGCATCTCGGGATCGGTCTCGCCTGCCAGCGCGCTTTCACGCCTGGCTGCGCGCAAGGCGCGCCGCAACATGCCGGTTGTCGTGTTATTGGAGCGTGCGATCGCCATCAGGCGCTTCGCCATTTTCCAGCCCTGGCCGATGTCTCCGATCCGGTCGGCAGCGGGCGTGCGGACGGCGTCGAAGAACACCTCGTTGGTTTCGCATTCGCCGTCAATGAAGCGGATCGGCTGCACATGAATGCCCGGCCGGTTCATTTCCACCAGCAGGAAGACGAGGCCGTCACCGCCCTCGCTTGAGGCATCGCACCGCGCAAGCAGGAAGATGTGGGTCGCGTACTGCGCAAAGCTTGTCCAAAGTTTGCTCCCGGTAAGGATGAAATCGTCTCCGTCCCGTTCGGCCCGCAGGTTCAGCGCGGACAGGTCCGATCCGGCCTGAGGTTCGGAGAAGCCCTGGCACCATTCATGCCGGCCATCGAGGATGGCCGGGAGGTGCTTCGCCTTCTGCGCGGCAGACCCTTGCGCGATGATAAGGGGCCCGATGGTACGGACACCGGAGGACTGGATCAGCGGGGCGTCCCGTTCGGCGCAGGCATTTTCGAAGTAGAGACGCTGGGCGGTGGTCCAGCCGGCGCCGCCATGCTCGGCCGGCCAGGAGGGCGCGGCCCATCCTTGTTCCCGCAGGATGGCGCTCCACGCGGCGCAGGCCTGCGGGGACGACTTCAGGCCGGTTGTCGCTCGCCCGGCCGCACGAAGCGGTTCGGTGAGGGCCGTGTCCAGAAAAGCGTCCACGTGCCGCTGGAAGGCTGGGTCAGCGCCGACATAGGGCCGGACCCGTTCGAAGCTTCCATCCATGTCTTGCCCATCCCTCTGGCGTCAGAAGCCATGACGGCATGGCTCTGCCAGTCGGGGTATCCGGAAAACTACGTGGACGGGGCTTCAGGCGGAAGCCGGAAAGACCGGCCAGCGCTGCGTGATGCGGCCATCGCCGTAAACGGCGATGTCGCCGAACTGGAGGAACAGCGCTTCGCTCTGATGCGGGCGCAAGAAGACGAACTCGTCCGGCGCGATGACGAGATTATGCCCTCCGGTCAGCATTTCCTGGTTCGAGGAGCGGCCGAACGTTTTGTTGTAGGAGAGGCCCGGGGGATCCACGGGATCGGCGAGCCAGTTGCCGCCATAGATGAAGACCGTGCGGGATGTGTTCGGGTCCCAGGCGCGCTGGCCATCGGCTGCAAATTCGAGGCCTGGCAGGCGCGTCTGCGCGAGCGACTTGATGACCGGCGTGGCAATGAAGCTCGCGGGCAAGTGGGGCTCCAGCAGCGGAGTATCGAAATGCGTCGGCTTGACAAGGCAGGAGCCTGCGGAGATTTCATTGGCAACATCCGTGCCCTGATAATAGCGGTAGGTCGGACTGCCCGCTGCATTCCGCACCAGCTTGGCGACGGCGTCAGCGCCGAGCACCTCAGTCGCCTGGGCCAACGCTTCGCTGTAACGCCGCCAGGCGCCGGACTTGGCCCGTTCGCGCCAGCCGAGCGTCTCTGGCAGGGCGGCCAGATGTGGCTCATATCCCATGAAGCCTGCAAAGCTGAACTCGGCGGCGTCGCGCACGGCTTCCAGCATGGCCTTAAGGGTGTCGCCCGCTTCAAGGCCGCCGCGATGGAGGCCGACGTCCAGTTCGAAGTTGACACGAAGTGTCTGGCCGGTAGCTGCTGCAAGATCCCGGTACTGACGAAGCCGTTCCGGTGTGTCGATCAGCCATTGAATATTCATGGCGGCAGGCGATTGCGTGCTATCCAGAGACTTGAAGTAGTTTTTCGCCGCCGCAACTGGCAGTGGCTTGCCAAGGAGTTGGTCCGCATCCGGCATCGCCTTGCTGAGCGCGCTCAGCATGGGCTGGTTGAACGTCATGACGCGGCTCGATCCCGAGCGTTGCCGGATATGGGCAATGAGATCGAGCGAAGGCAGGGACTTCGCGACGATGCGGTAAGCCATGCCGGGTGGCAGGTGTCCCATCAGCGTGTCGATATTGGCATCAAGGCGCGCCTGGTCGATCACCAGCGTGGGAGAGGCGATGCCCGCTTCGGTCAGGGCAGCCTGAAGCCCGATGAAGTAGTCATCGCGCGGTCCGCTCTCATCGCCCGGTTTGCTCATCAGAAGTCCTGCCCCCAAAAGGCCTGCGCCGCCGATCATCAGGTTCCGGCGCGAAAGTTCAAGCATCGATGTTCTCGCCGAACAGTTTGGCAAGGTGCGGGTTCAGGAACTTGCCGGAGGGGTCAAGCTGCGCGCGCAGTTCCAGGAAGCGCTCGAATTCAGGATAAAGCTCCGTCAGTTCGGCGCGGCCCAGCGAATGCAGCTTGCCCCAATGGGGCCGTCCGCCCGCTTCCCGGTACATCGGCTCGAAGTCGGCGAAGAAGTAATCATAGCGCTCGTCGGCCGCAGCGTGGATGGCGATCGAGGCGCGCGGGCCCGCATTGAACGGGCTGAGCCAGGCGGTATCCGGCGCGATATGGCGATACTCCATCGGGAAGTAGGCATCGCTGCGCTGGTCCAGTTTGCGCATGACGCGCTCGACCATTTCCGGGCCCTTCTCGCGTGGCAGATGGTATTCCATCTCGATGAAACGGGTCGGGCGCACGGTGGACAGGAGCACGCGCGATTCGTTCACGCGCTGCTCCACGACGCCGCGCGGGAACTCAGACCGTGCAATCGAGCGGCGCAGGAACGGCGCCCAGCCAAGCTGGTCGCGCAGCGCCTTGAGGCCTTGCAGGAATTCGTCGTCGTCCGTCGCTTCGTCTTCCGTCGGCGGATCATCGGTGAGATCGTGGACGATGCTGGCCACAAGACCTGTATGCGGAAAATAGTAGAACTCGAAGTTACGGTGCGCGGCGGCGGTTTGTTCCAGACGGCTGAGGAAGGCCTTGCTGTCTTCCACGGTGACTGTGCGCTTCAGCCGGTAAGCGGGCACGCTGCGTATCGTGAAGGCGGTCATCACGCCCAGCGCGCCGAGTGAAACCTTGCCGGCTTCGAACAGGTCCGGATCTGAAGCCCGGGTGACATCCCGGATGGTGCCGTCCGCTGTCACCATCTGAAATCCGGTGACGTTGTCATGCAGGGCAGGCAGGTCGTTTCCGGTGCCATGCGTCGCCGTTGCGAAGGCGCCGGCGAGCGTCTGGGAGTCGATGTCAGGTTGGTTGTCAAACGCGCGGCCGTAGGCTGCGAGCTCTTCGCTGACCTGGAACAGGGGCGTTCCGGCGCCGAACCGCGCCTCACCGCTGGCTTCATCGTATGCCATCAATCCCGCGAGGCTGCTGAGCATCAGCAACGTGTCTTCGGTTGTCGCGAGGCCGGTGAAGGAATGCCCGCTGCCCACAGGGCGCACCCGGCCGGGCGCGGACCGGATCATGTCCGCCAGCACTTGAGCCGAGTCCGGGAACGCGATCTGTTTTGGCGTTGCGCGTTCGATGCCGGCCCAGTTCATCCAGCTGGACTCGCCGGGCGGCGCGACCGGCGCCCCGTCGACGTAACCTTCGCGCACGAATGATTTGCCGTCCCAGTGGAGTTTCAGGGCGCCTGCGGCGCCGGCCGTCAGGCCGACGCCCGCCGCTCCGGTCAGCATATGCCGCCGCGTGATCTTCATTTTCGCGTCCTCCTGAAAACCGTTATCTGCCAATTCTCAAAGCCGGTAAATGTGGTGTCAGCGATTGCGCCGATTGGCGAGCCTCGCCTGAACCTGGCTTCAACTCGCAGCGCCCATTTGCATCCTCGGCTTCGGCATCAGCATCATCGTGAAGAGGACGACGACGAACCAGATTGCAATGACAAAGAAGCAATCTCGAAACGCAAGCACCATCGCCTGCGCCGCAACCTCCTGCCCGATCGCGCCAAATGCCTGTGTGAAGGCCGTCAATGTTGGCATGCCGGTTGCCTCCATAGCCAGTGCTTGCCGGGCATGACCGTACAGGAACTCGGCGTTTGACTCGTTGAGTTCAGAGGCGAGGTGTTCGCCGTGAAAGATCGTTCGCCGTTGCAGCAGAACGGCCAGCAGGTTGACGCCGAAGGCGCCGCCGACCTGCATCAGGAACGACACCCCGCCGGTCGCCGAGGCGAGGAGGTTCGGCGTGACCGCGCGCACCGCCGTCGTGTTCGCGGTTGGCATGCAGAAGGCAATGCCGACGCGGCTGAACATGATCCAGCTGACGAGTAGCCAGTAGGGCGTCAGCACCGTCACGCCCGACAGGAGCAGGCCGGAGATCGCAAAACACAGGATGCCGAACGTCATCAGGATGCGGGGGTCCATGCGGTCGGTCAGCCGCCCCGCCAGTGGGAAGCAGGCGACCATGACGAGCCCGGCCGGGATCATCATCACGCCGGCCGCCGTGGGCGAGTAACCTTGCACCTGCTGGACGAATAGCGGGATGAGGTAGGTTGAGCCGTAGATCGCGCTGCCGGTTGCCACGATGATGATGCTGGCCGACCAGAACTGCCGGAACTTGAAGATCGCCGGGTTGAGGGCGGGAAAGGGGTGTCGTCGTTCCCAGTAGAAAAAGGCGATCGCCGCACTGATCGACACCGCGACCTTGATCAGCGTCTTGTCCGAATCCCATCCGTCCCGGTTGCCGCCGGCGAAGGCCGATAACAGGCCTACGACGGCAACGGCCAGCAGGCACAGCCCCTGCCAGTCCAGCGGCGGTTTCTTCTGCTCGGCTTGCAGGTCACCCTTCGGCATCAGGAACGGCGCCAGGCTGAGCGCGAGGATCGCCAGCGGCAGCGTCGCCACAAACACGAGCCGCCAGCTGGCGAGATCCACGGCAACGCCGCCCAGCGCCGGGCCGAACGCGGGCGCGAGTACGACACCGATCGAGAACAGCCCCATCGCCGTACCGCGCTGGCGGTCCGGAAAGGTCTGGAAGATCAGGAACATCGACATCGGCTGGAGCAGGCCTGCGGAGACACCTTGCAAGGCCCGGGCGAGGATCAGGAGTTCCAGAGTGCTGCTCACGGCGCCGAGGAGAGAGCCGACAATGAAGGTGGCCATGCCGAACACATAGGTGGCGCGGGGCCCGTACCGGGCCATCGCCCAGGCATTGGCCAGCATGGCCAGTGTCGAGGAGGCGAGGAAGGCCGTGGACATCCACTGCGCCTGATCCTGCCCGAGGCCGAACGCGCCGATGATGGCGGGCAGCGCGACATTGATCGTCGTTGCGGCGAGCATCGTTGCCATCGACCCAATCAGCATGGTCAGCAGAAGCAGCCAGCGATAGCGGGGGCCGAACTGGATAAAGCGGTCGCGGATCGCTTCGCCGGCAGCGGGCGGAATCTCCTCAGCCTGCTGCGGCGCGCCGGTCCCTGCAGGCAGATGCAGGCCGGCAGATTGTGTCACGTGGCGGCCGGCGGTGCAGCGGTGTCCGGCGGCGATTTGCGGATCCGCACGGCTACCATTGTGCCGGTTCTCAGGTGCACATCGGATGGCTCAAGGTCGATGCGCACCTTGATGCGCTGCGTGATCTTGGTGAACACCCCGTTGGCGTTCGGATTAGGCATCATCGCCGCTTCCGAAAGTGTCGCTTCCCGGATACGTGACACGCGGCCCGTCAGCGCTTTCGACGGATGGCTATCGGCCCGAACGCGAACCTTGGCGCCGATGGCGATGTGCCGGATGTCGGTTTCCTTGATGTTGGCGGAGACCCAGACCGAGTCCGGATCATGGATCAGCGCCACGCGGAAACCGCGCAGGGAATGCTCACCCGCGTCGTAGAACAACTCGTCGACCACGCCGTCTATCGGTGCGCGGATCGTGTGCTGCTCAAGCACGACCTTCTGGGCATCGACGCGCGCCTGCGCCCGCTCAAGCTCGGCCTGGAGCACGGACAGGTCGTAATCGATCAGTCGGACTTCCTGGCCGGTGATGCTGGCGGTGCGCTGCTCTGCGGCGGCGGATTCCCGGTCAGCCTGCGCCCGCAGCAAGTCCTGCTGGGCGGTATCGAGTGCGTTCTTCGCCTGGTCATACGTGCTCTTCGCAATACGCCCCTGCTCATAGAGGTTCCTGGTGCGCTCGTGTTCCTGCCGGGCGGTTTCCAGGTTCGAACGCGCGGCCTCGGCGGAGGCGGAGGCCGACCGCGTACCCGCCTTCCGGGCGGCGACCTGGCTGCCGGCCTTGGAGGTTTCGAACCCGGCGCGGGCTTCCTCGCGGCCAATCTCGGCGCGCAGGCGGTTCGCCTCGGCCTCGAACTGGGCCAGCATGTAGGCCGCTTCCCGGTCGTCGATGGTGTAGATCACATCGCCGCCCTGGACGCGGTCGCCTTCGCTGACGGCGACGGAGGTAATTCGGCCCGAGATGTCGGTGGACACCGCGATCATGTCCGCCGCAATCCGGGCGTCCGAGGTCGAAACATACGCCCCCCGGTCCATGACGAAGAACCCGGCGAGCAGAATGAAGAGGGCGCCGCCGGTGATCGCCGCGCGCCGGCGTACCAGCGGTGACTGGACGAGTTCGGCGGCGCGTTGGCGCGCCGTCAAAAGGCTTTCGGTCGAGAACTGCCTGTCGCCGTCCATGTTTGCTCGCGGCATCGGGAACTGCCGCTCCATCCTCCCTGATAGTCTGTCAGCGGACGCGGCCTTCGTGTTCCGCTCGCTGTTTCCAATGAGTGTTCGGGGACGTTCCGCAAAGGCAAGCAAGCCCTAAACGTCAGGGGCGCGGCGGGCGCCGGCGCGGGCCCGTAAAATTCGGCATGTATCTAAGCCGACGCTTTGCCTATAACGCCGGCAAACACGAGGAGACACGCCATGCGGCAAGTGCATCATTTTATTGGCGGCAAGGCGGTTGCTGGCACGTCGGGGCGGTTTGGCGACATCCACAACCCCAACACCGGCGAGGTCCAGGCGCGCGTGGCGCTGGCGACTGCCGCTGAACTCGGCGCGGCCGTCGAGGCTGCCAAGGCCGCGCTGCCCGCCTGGGCGACCACAAATCCGCAGCGCCGCGCGCGTGTTATGTTCGAGTTCAAACGCCTCGTCGAGGCGAACATGGAAGATCTCGCCCACCTTCTTTCCTCCGAGCACGGCAAGGTCATCGCGGACTCGAAAGGCGACATCCAGCGCGGGCTCGACGTGGTGGAATTCGCCTGCGGCGTACCCCACCTTCTGAAGGGCGAATACACTGAGGGCGCCGGCCCGGGAATTGACGTGTATTCGATGCGCCAGGCGCTGGGCGTCTGCGCCGGCATTACGCCCTTCAACTTCCCCGCCATGATCCCATGCTGGATGGCGGCCGTCGCCGTCGCATGCGGCAACACGTTCATCCTGAAGCCATCGGAGAAGGATCCCTCGGTGCCGATGCGTCTTGCCGAGCTGATGCTCGAGGCCGGCGTGCCGGCGGGCGTGCTGAACGTCGTCAACGGCGACAAGGTGGCCGTCGATGCGATCCTGACGCACCCGGACATCAAGGCGGTCAGCTTCGTCGGATCGTCCGACATCGCACAATACGTCTACGCGACCGGAACCGCCCACGGCAAACGTGTGCAGGCGATGGGCGGCGCGAAGAACCACGGCATCATCCTGCCGGACGCCAACCTGGAACAGGCTGTCAAGGACATCGTCGGCGCAGCCTATGGCTCGGCGGGTGAGCGCTGCATGGCGCTTCCCGTGGCTGTGCCTGTCGGCAAGAAAACGGCCGACGGGTTCGTCGAGCGCATGACCGCCGAGGCCCGGAAACTGAAAATCGGCATCTCGACCGACAAGGACGCGCATTACGGCCCGGTCGTCTCCGCCCAGCACAAGGCGAAGATCGAGAGCTATATCCAGATGGGCGTCGACGAAGGCGCGAAGCTCGTGCTCGACGGGCGCGGCCACACGTTGCAAGGCCATGAGAAGGGCTTCTTCATCGGCCCATCGCTGTTTGATCATGTGAAGCCCGGCATGAAGTCCTACCATGAGGAAATCTTTGGGCCAGTGCTGCAGGTTGTACGCGCCGAAACGCTGGAGGAGGCTGCTGGCTACGCGTCCGATCATCAGTACGGAAACGGTTGCGCCATCTTCACGTCCAACGGCCGCGCCGCGCGCGAGTTTGCGGCGCAGGTGAATGTCGGCATGGTCGGCATCAACGTGCCGATCCCGGTGCCGGTGGCCTACCACACGTTCGGTGGTTGGAAGCGCTCGGCTTTCGGTGACACCAACCAGCATGGTCCGGAAGGCATCAAGTTCTGGACAAAGATCAAGACTGTCACCCAGCGCTGGCCGGAAGGCGATATCGGCGACCAGGCGTTCGTCATTCCCACGATGGGATAGGGCCCCCGTGCCCGGGGTCCCCGCCGCTTGTGGGGGCTCCGGGCGTGCGCTAGTGCGTTAGCCTCAGCTTTCGAAATCGGGGAGGATTTCATGACTGACGCAACCTTCACAGCGCCCGCGGCGAATGACCGCCGCTTCATTCGCAACCTCATGACCGTGATGGCGATTGTCCTCGTATCGGGCTTCGTGGTGCAGCTCGCCGCCGGACGCTCCAGTTTTGCAGCGCCCCTGGTTGTTCACGTCCATGCGGTGATTTTCATGGGCTGGGCGGGGATTGTGCTCTCGCAGGCCTGGCTCGCCGGCGCAGGGAACCTCCAGCTTCACAGGCAACTCGGCAAGCTTGCCTTCGTCTGGACACTGGCGCTTCTGGTTGCAGGCACGCTCGTCACGGTCGCAGCCGTGCAGACGGGCCGAACGCCGTTCTTCTTCCAGCCGCAACACTTCATCGTGGCCAACCCGCTCGTTCTGTATGCCGCGGCCGGGCTTGTTTTCGCAGCGGTTGTCCTGCGTCATCATCCGGCGTGGCATTCGCGTCTTCAGGTTTGCTCGTTCATGCTTCTGATGGGCCCCGGCTTCGGGCGCTTGCTGCCGATGCCGCTCCTGCCGCCGTATGCGCATGAGATTGCGGCGCGCATTGCGCTGGTCTTCCCGGTCGCCGGCATGTTCTATGACTGGCGTGTGCATGGCCGTCCGCACCCGGCCTGGCTCTGGGGCATCGCCGCCCTGGTAGGTATCACGTTCCTGTCGCGGGTTCTCGGTTTCTCGCCGATTGGCGAAGCGGTCTATGACGCCGTCGTTGCAGGCACACCGATGGCCGGAACGAGCGGCCTCGACTTTCCGCAGCCGCCGGGCCCACCGCCTGCCTGATTGACCTGAGCCAGAAAGACAGAGTGCCGCAATGACTGACTACAAGACGATCACCTTCGAACAAAAAGGCCGCATTGCGGTCGTCACCTTGAATCGCCCGGACAGCCTCAACGCCCTGAATGCCGGGATCATGTCCGAAGTTGTCGATTGCTTTGCGGCGATCGATCGCAACAAGGATATTGCCGTCAGTGTGCTGACGGGTGCGGGCCGAGCCTTCGCAGCGGGCGCCGACATCAAGGAAATGCAGCCGCAATCTTTCTCCGACATGTATGTCGAGGACTACTTCGCGGGCTGGGACCGGTTCGCCGCCAGCCGCAAGCCGGTCATCGCGGCCGTCAATGGGTTCGCCCTCGGCGGGGGCTGCGAACTTGCCATGATGTGCGACCTCATCATCGCCTCCGACAAGGCAAAGTTCGGACAGCCGGAGATCAAGCTCGGTGTGACGCCCGGCATGGGCGGCTCCATCCGCCTCACCAAGGCGGTTGGGAAGGCGAAAGCGATGGACCTCGTCCTGACCGGCCGGATGATCGACGCCGCCGAAGCCGACCGGAACGGCCTCGTCTCCCGCGTCGTCCCGCATGATACGCTGATGGAAGTGGCGCTCGCCGCTGCGGGCGAGATTGCTGCTTTCTCCATTCCTTCGCTGATGGCCGCCAAGGAGATGGTGTCGCGCGCGCTGGAACTTCCGACCACGGAAGGCGTGAAGTTCGAACGCCGGCTTTTCCAGGGCCTGTTCGGGACCGCCGACCAGAAAGAAGGCATGACCGCCTTCAGCGAAAAACGCCCGGCAAAGTTCGAGGACAAGTGACATGACAAGGATCGCCTTCATCGGCCTCGGCAACATGGGCGGCGGCATGTGCGCCAACCTTGTGAAGGCGGGCCATGCTGTCGCGGCGTTTGACCTCAATCAGGATGCGGTCAAAGCCGTCGCCGCCAAGGGTGCACGCGCGGCATCGTCTGTGGCAGATGCGGTCAGGGACGCCGACGTCGTCGTCTCGATGCTGCCGGCCGGCAAGCACGTCCTCGGCGTCTATTTCGGCCCGGACGGTGTATGTGCCCAGGCTCCGAAAGGCGGGCTACTGATCGATTGCTCCACCATCGCCGTGACCGACGCCCGCGAGGCACATGCACAGGCAGAGCGCGCCGGCTTCCTCATGGTCGACGCGCCGGTCTCTGGCGGTGTCGCAGGCGCTGAAGCGGGTACACTGACCTTCATGGCGGGCGGCGCCGCCGCCGCCTTCGGGAAGGCAGAGCCGATCCTGAAAGGCATGGGCAAGAACATCTTCCACGCCGGCGGCGCCGGAAACGGCCAGGCGGCCAAGATCGCCAACAACATGCTGCTCGGCATCTCGATGATCGCCACCTGCGAGGCGTTCAATCTCGCCGAAAAGCTCGGACTCGACGCGGAAACATTCTTCAAGATTTCATCCGTCTCCTCCGGCCAGTGCTGGTCGATGACCAGCTATTGCCCGGCTCCCGGCCCGGTGCCCACGTCTCCCGCCAACCGCGACTACAAGCCCGGCTTTGCCGTTGCCATGATGCTGAAGGACCTTCTCCTCGCCGCCGATGCGGCCCGCGCATCCGGCGCCGGGATCCGCCTCGGTGAACACGCCGCCAGCATCTACCAGGCCCTGTCGGACAAGGGCTTTGCGGGCCTCGATTTCTCCGGCGTGATGAAGGACGTGAAAGGCGAGACTGCGGGCTGAATCAGAGCGGCAGTCCTTGGTTTCCCTTATCCAAGAACCCTCAAGCCCGCTGGCACAGTTACTGCGCCGGCGGACCTCCGGGGCCGAAGGTCCGGTCAAATGCCTGCTTGCCTGGGGCCCCAAGATGGCGGTCCGCGCCCATGTGTTCAAAAGCGGTGCACGGTTCGGTCCGAGGTTTGGGCCCGATGTCAGCAAATTTCCATGGGCTCCGAGACCGCACTGATGGAGCGCCTCGGTGCGGCGGGCCACAGGGCCTGGTTTGCAGGGCGCGCCTGTGTGCGCCATGATCCGGCCTTGGCAGCTGGATGCGCAAAGCGTCGTCACGCGTGCCTTCCGTTATGGCTACGGTGATGGCTGGC
>Ga0247832_1003714_pt1 | contig 20388 bp, 22 predicted proteins | sample LaCruzMarch2015__10_FD_192407 | JGI IMG/M metagenome (GOLD analysis project Ga0247832, IMG submission 192407) | Freshwater microbial communities from meromictic Lake La Cruz, Castile-La Mancha, Spain - LaCruzMarch2015_4m | ecosystem: Environmental > Aquatic > Freshwater > Lake | place: Spain... | reverse complement strand
TGTTGTTTTAGTAACGGATCCCAGTTGACTCTATCCACCCAAGCTGGTGGGCAAGGATTAGAAACAAAAAGAGTCCGACCGAGACGCCCACCCGAATACTTAGGGCTTTGACGGTTTTGTCGGTGGCACCTTTGTCTCGCATTAGATAAAACAGGGCCGACCCTAGGCTCGCAAGGATGACTAAAAATGCTACGGCAACGAGAATTCGCATCACAGCTCCAGAAATCGTTAATCAATGGTAACTAAAAGAAGCCCTAAAGCCTGGATTGCAGTGGCAGTGGCGCTTAGCCTGGCAATTCTTGGGGTCGGGCTCGGCGTCTGGCAGCTTAGCCGGGCCGACGATAAGCGCAGCATGGTGAATGCCCGCTCGGAGCGTCAGTTAGCGCTGGCCCTGGGCCTTGATCAGCCCTGGAAGCCAGGCCTTTCTGCACAGAGCTTGGATCAGCAGGTCGTGACGCTCACAGGCCAATGGCGGCACGACAAGTCTATCGTCTTGGATAATCGTGCCTGGGAGGGGCGGGCCGGTGTCCATGTCTTAACACCGCTTCAACTTCCTGATAAGAGCCTGGTCTGGGTCAATCGGGGCTGGACCCCCAAGGCACCTGGCGCAGTGGCGCCGGGTGAGTTTAAGACACCGCCGCTCGCCAATGACCCCAATGCAATGACGGGTGTGGCACTGGCCTCGGTGATGCGGCGTATCGAGCTCTCAGATGACCCGCAGCAGCTACGTCAGGGCCTGGTGTGGCAGAACTTTGATTGGACGCTTGCCCAGCAGTGGGTGAGCGGGAACGTCTGGCCAGTTATTGTTTGGCAGACCAGCGACAATGCCGATGGCTTACTGCGCAGAGTGCCCGAAGTTGCAAGCGATGTTCCGAAACACCTGGGTTATGCACTTCAATGGTTTTTAATGAGTGCTGTCGCACTCTTTTTTGCTTGGCGTTTAAAACCAAGGTCTTAATCACAGCATCAGTATTTATTGGCGTAACTATTTAATGAACCTATCGAATTCATCGGATCAACCCGAACGACCAGATCCTCAGGCCTCCAGGCCCCAAGTGGAGACGGGTCTGGCCCCCCCAGAGCAGCGTGGTCAGCGCCGAAACCTCTGGCCACTCTGGGCGGTTCTCGCCGTAACCATCGCGCCGGTGATTGCCTCCTATGCGATGTATTACGGCGTCAAGCCCGAAGGCCGCGTGAACTATGGCGACTTTGTTGAGCCTCAGGTCACACTCACCACAGTTCGTGTAGCGCCCGTCATCACACCGAAGGCCGAGAGTGCGTTTGTGGCGTTTCATCAAGGCGCAGGAAATAAGAAATCACTCACCCAGCTCGGAGACTGGCAGGGCCGATGGTTAATGTTACGGATAGGCCCAGCGGCCTGCGATAAGGCGTGCCAGCAAGAGCTTTATCTTATGCGTCAGGTGCGTCTCACGACGGGCCGGGAACGAGAGCGGGTAGAGCGGCTCTGGATTCTGACGGATTCGGGAACCCCAGATCCTGCAGTGCTCGCCGAACATGAGGGCCTGTGGGTCATACGGCTCATGCCGCAGACGAAGTCAGAGGCTTTGATTGATAATTGGCTCTCGGTCGCTGCCCAGTCGGCCGCGCGAAACGCAGGCGCGAGTAACATCTGGATAGTCGATCCCTTAGGTAACCTAATGATGCGATTTCCTGATAGTCCCGATCCCAACGGAATGAAAAAAGATTTGAACCGTCTCCTAAAGGCATCACGAATTGGTTAAGCGCCAGCCACGTTCTGTCGCTGAAATCAATTTCAACTGCGATGAATGATTTCACGATTACGTCGACATCTGTCGCACGACAATACCTTGCGCTAACGAAGCCCCGGGTCGTCATGCTGATTACATTTTGTGCAGTGATCGGCATGTTCCTCTCAACCCATAGCGGGGTGCCACTTGGTGTCTTGGTTAGCGCTACTCTTGGTATCACTCTGATTGCCGGTGCCGCCGCTGCAGTCAACTGCTTAGTGGAAAGCCACATTGATGCCAAGATGGAACGCACCCAATGGCGGCCTTTGCCCTCCGGGACCCTCACCGCCCAACAGACCTTGATTTTCTCGGGCCTACTCGGAGGGGTTGGTACATTTCTTCTCTATAACTTTGTTAACCCGCTAACAACCTGGCTAACACTGGCCACCTTTGTCGGCTACGCAATTATTTACACCGTGATTCTTAAGCCACTAACGCCGCAGAATATTGTGATCGGTGGCGCATCTGGTGCGATGCCCCCTGTGCTGGGCTGGGCCGCTGTTACCGGCCAGGCTCCGATAGAGGCCTGGGTGTTGTTTCTGATTATTTTTGTCTGGACACCGCCCCACTTCTGGGCTCTTGCGCTCTATCGATCAGATGAATATGCAAAGTCGGGCCTACCCATGCTACCCGTGACCCATGGCCCTCAATTTACACGTCTGCACATTCTTCTCTACACCCTACTTCTGGTGGCCACTACGATTCTGCCCACCTTGATCGGAATGAGCGGACTTTTTTATCTGGCAGGCGCCCTGATTCTTGGGGGCTATTTCTTGTGGCTCACCTGGCTACTCTATAAAGACTACTCTGAGCCGCTTGCTAAAAAGACTTTCAAGTATTCGATTAATTATCTCGCGCTACTCTTTGCTGTTTTGCTGATTGATCACTATCTCTGGTGATCAAGTGGCCATCGGCGAGCCTGCGCGAGATTAAGCTGCAGTGACTGGTGGCGACTGCCTAACGAACATTTAACGAACGCAACGAAACCCGATATACCCAACACGGGTCTCTCGCGGTTTGCTCGCGACATCGGCCTCGCGCTGTCGATCCCCCTCATACCACCACGAACTGCTGCGTGTAATTCTTTCGTTACTGGATGGCGGCCCAGGTGTCGTGTCGATCCACTCCCAGGCATTGCCGCCCATCTCATAGAGGCCATTGACACCGGCGGGTGTGGTCATCACGGGCACATGACCAACGCCGCGCTGGAGAGCGCCCGCCGGTGCGGTTCCAGAGTAGTTGCCGCAACCCGATAAGCAGTGGCTAGATTTTGCCGAATCACCATTCGGATAGAGATAGCGTCTGCCCTTTACAAAAGCTCCGGGTGGTCGATCGCGTTGCTCGAGATACGCTGCCTGCGTCCACTCCTGATCGGTTGGTAGTCGTTTGCCGAAAAATCTGCAGATTGATTGGGCTTCATCAAAAGTAAGATGGACTGCAGGTTCCGAATCTTGACCGGGCACACCAAAGGGCTGCCGCCAGTTCCAGTTGGGTTTTTTTGTCCAGCCAGACTCGTAGATATAGCCGCCTCCTTCTTGCTCGGCGCGGCTGACAAATCGGATCGATTTTGCAGCAGTCTTCACCTGGCCGATGGTTACCTCGTGGAGGTCCCATTCAATACCGTGGATCTTGGCGGTCGCCCCGATTGCAGGGCTCTGTGCCTGTGCGATGGCTGGAGAGCTTGCCGCAACACCCAATGCCATCAGTGGGAGCACTCGGTAAAGCGTGCTGCGCAAGTAGCGTCCGACCCGCATAAAAGCCATGCAAATTATGACAGCTGGGTACGGAGTTTCTTTAGGGCAGCTGCCTCAATCTGCCGCACGCGCTCTGCAGAGATTCCGAATTTTGCAGCCAGGTCGTGCAAGGTGACATTGCTTTCATCTTCTTCGCGCAGCCACCGGGCAGTGACAATCTCGCGGCTCCGTGCATCAAGCGACTGCAGGGCCCGCAATAAGCCTTCTGATTGCAAGGCCTGCGATTGGGAGGCCTCAACCATCTGTGCCGGATCGGCATCGCTTGCTGCAAGGTAGGCGATCGGCGCATAGGTCTCTTCGCCGTCTTCAATACGGCCTTCGATTGCGACATCGCCGCCCGACATTCGTTGGTCCATCTCCATGACATCGCGCGCAGGAACGTTCAGGTATTTGGCAATCGTGTTGGCCTGATCTTCCGAGACGCCATCCTGCACACCCAGCGATTGCTTAAGCGAGCGGAGATTAAAAAATAACTTCCGTTGTGCCTTGGTGGTGGCAACCTTCACCAACTGCCAGTTGCGCAGAATATATTCATGGATTTCCGCCTTGATCCAGAGCATCGCAAACGAGACCAGCCGAACCCCCCGGGTAGGGTCAAAGCGTTTGACGGCCTTCATCAGGCCGATATTGCCTTCCTGGATTAGGTCAGCCTGGGGCAGGCCATAGCCCTTGAATTGTCGGGAAACCGCGACAACAAGCCGAAGATGAGACAGCACTAGTTCGCGGGCGGATTCCAGATCATTGAGGGTTCGAAAGCGCAGGGCGAGCTCTTCCTCGCGCGCCTGACTCAGCATAGGAAACTGCTGAACGGCCCGTACATAGGCGTCCAGATTCCCTCCTGGCGTGAGCGCCAAGGCGGTTAAGGCGTTATCGGCAGCGATGGCCTGTGCAGTCATATGCAAAAACCCCCTTATCTCTGTGCAATAGACCCATTTTAGCACTCTAGGTTCCCGAGTGCTAAGGGGGTCCGGTGTGGATTTTACTTCCCCCCGAGGGGTTCCCGCCCTCTGCCTTTTTGACCTACTATCGCGTCTCTATTTTTGGGAAGGGCGCTGCTATGAAGTTCCGGTTTCCTGTGGTGATCATCGATGAAGATTTCCGCTCCGAGAATGTCTCGGGCCTTGGGATCCGCGCACTCGCATCGGCCTTTGAAAAAGAGGGTACGGAAGTCTTGGGCGTGACCAGTTATGGCGACCTCTCCCAATTCGCCCAGCAGCAAAGCCGCGCCTCAGCGTTCATTCTCTCTATCGATGATGAGGAGTTCGGCGCCGGATCAAAGGAAGAGATCGATGCGGCGTTAAAGAACCTCCGAGCATTTGTAGGTGAAATTCGGTTTCGCAATGCTGAGATCCCAATCTACATCTATGGCGAAACCCGCACCTCACGCCATATTCCCAACGATGTTCTGCGCGAGCTCCACGGCTTTATTCATATGTTTGAAGATACGCCGGAGTTCGTGGCCCGCCATATTCTGCGTGAGGTTAAATCCTATATGGACTCCCTGGCGCCACCATTTTTCCGCGCCTTATTGGAATACGCTCAGGATGGCTCTTACTCTTGGCACTGTCCGGGGCACTCGGGCGGAGTCGCATTTCTCAAGTCGCCCGTGGGTCAGATGTTTCACCAGTTCTTTGGCGAGAACATGCTGCGGGCGGATGTCTGCAACGCGGTGGATGAACTTGGCCAGCTCTTAGATCACACTGGCCCAGTTGCGGCATCCGAGCGAAATGCCGCCCGAATTTTCAATGCCGACCACTGCTTTTTTGTGACCAACGGTACCTCCACCTCAAATAAAATTGTCTGGCACTCCTCGGTGGCGCCTGGCGATATTGTTGTGGTTGATCGCAACTGCCACAAGAGCGTCCTGCACGCGATCATCATGACGGGTGCGATCCCGGTATTTCTGATGCCCACCCGAAATCACCTCGGAATCATCGGCCCAATTCCGCTCAACGAGTTCCGGCCCGAAACAATTCAAAAGAAAATCGAGGCCAACCCCTTTGCCCGCGAGGCCTTAAAGGCAGGTAATGGTCGGGCAAAGCCACGCATCCTCACCATCACCCAGAGCACCTATGACGGCGTGCTCTATAACGTTGAAATGATTAAAGAGGTGCTTGCAACCTCAATTGATACATTACATTTTGATGAGGCCTGGATTCCGCATGCGGCCTTCCATGATTTCTACAAAAACATGCACGCGATTGGCAAGGATCGCCCCAGGCCCCGCGACCCCTTGGTATTTTCAACCCAATCAATTCACAAGCTATTGGCGGGCCTATCCCAGGCCTCACAGATTCTGGTGCAGGAATCAGAGACCCGAACATTGGATCGGGATATTTTCAATGAAGCGTATTTGATGCACACCTCAACGAGCCCGCAGTATTCGATCATCGCCTCACTCGATGTCGCTGCAGCGATGATGGAGCCCCCGGGCGGTACTGCCTTGGTGGAAGAGTCGATCGTTGAGGCGCTCGATTTTCGGCGTGCTATGCGTAAGGTCGATGAAGAGTTTGGTGCGGATTGGTGGTTCAAGGTCTGGGGCCCAGAAGACATCACTGCCGACACCCATGGCATGGCCAATCGTGGCGATTGGGAGTTAAAACCCGATGATGATTGGCACGGGTTCGACGGGCTCGTGCCGGGCTTTAACATGCTCGACCCGATCAAGTCGACGGTGATTACACCGGGCTTAAATATTAAAGGCGAGTTTGATGCCCGCGGTATTCCTGCATCAATCGTTACCAAGTATCTCTCTGAACATGGCGTGATTGTTGAGAAGACAGGCCTTTATTCATTTTTTATTATGTTCACAATCGGTATCACCAAAGGCCGCTGGAACACGCTGCTTACCGCGCTCCAACAATTCAAAGATGATTACGATAAGAACCAGCCCATGTGGCGCGTTCTGCCCGAGTTCTGTGCCAAGCAGCCGCGTTATGAACGTGTGGGCTTAGCCGATCTATGCCAGCAGCTGCACGACATGTATAAGGCTGGCGATATTGCCCGCCTCACCACGGAGATGTATCTCTCCAACATGAGCCCCGCGATGAAGCCGGCGGAGGCCTTTGCCTGTCTGGCGCATCGTAAAACCGAGCGGGTTGCCATTGATGATCTCGAAGGTCGCATCACCACGAGTCTTCTCACGCCCTATCCGCCTGGCATACCCTTGCTCATTCCCGGTGAGCGATTTAACAAAACGATTATTCAGTACCTGCAGTTTGCTCGCGGATTTAATGAGAAATTTCCGGGCTTTGAGGCCGATATCCATGGCCTAGTACAGCAGGAAGTCGAGGGTAAGGTCGAGTACTTTGTGGATTGCGCACCGCGTTAGAGCGCGCCTTATAGATCACCTACAAGCGCCAAAGCAAAGGCCCGCGCATCAAAGGGCTGTAAATCCTCGATGGCCTCTCCCACCCCGATGTACTGCACTGGGATGGGCCGTTGTTTTGCGATCGCAAGTAGCACGCCACCCTTTGCTGTGCCGTCGAGCTTGGTCACAATGAGCCCCGTGAGCCCCAAGGCATCGTCAAAGGCCTTGACCTGAGCAATGGCATTCTGTCCGGTGCCGCCATCAATCACGAGCCAGATTTCGTGGGGCGCATCGACCAAGGCCTTGGCCATGACCCGCTTAACCTTTTTTAGCTCCTCCATCAGATGGAGCTGTGTCGGCAGACGGCCTGCGGTATCGATGAGCACGATGTCTACCCCTCGGGCGACTCCAGCGCTAACGCAGTCGAAGGCAACGGCTGCAGGGTCGCCCTGGGTCTGCGAGATCACATCGACTGCATTGCGCTCGCCCCAGACAATCAATTGCTCCCGGGCGGCCGCCCGAAAGGTGTCGCCTGCGCCGAGCAGAATCTTTTTACCTTGGGCCTTCCATGTATGGGCCAGCTTTCCGATTGAGGTTGTTTTTCCAGCCCCATTAACCCCAGCCACCATCACGACTTTTGGCAGCCGGTTAGTCTCTGTTTCTGAGACGATAAGTGGGCTCAGGGCACGTGTAATGCAGTCTGCAACCACCGCCTGGAGGGCTTCGGCGGGGCTATCGTTATTGAGGCTGCGAGCCTTTACTTCTTGGCGAATATCGGCCAGAAGTTCTTGGGTGGCGAATGTTCCCGCATCGGCCGTGAGTAGGGCGGTTTCGACATCGTCAAACCAGGCATCATCGAGCCTGCGGCCAGCAAAGATTGCACCAAGGTGAGCCCGTGTCTTGGTGAGACCCTCTTTGAGACGGCCAAGTCTTAAGCGATCAAGGGCTCGGCCTAGGCCCAGGAAACCACTCATGGGTTTGGCAGTCTGTTAGCGTGTGGCGTCATGGGCTGGATTCTATCGCCTGATATTGCGCAGGCTGGTGTTTGCCGCGAGGGCATTATTTTTTTCGTTTACGAGGTGAGGCAGTATGACAATCGGATTTAGATTTAAAGAGCGCGCGCAGCGGGCTGCCGGGGTTATCGTGGGCCTCATCGGGGTACTGCTCACACCGACCCTATGGGCCAGTACAAGCCAGCCTACACTGGATCAGACGCTTGCGAATGGATTGCGGGTCTTGGTCTATGAAAACCGTCGTGCGCCTACCGCACTGCATATGGTCTGGGTAAAGGCGGGATCGATTGATGAATCCAGTGGTGCAACTGGCCTTGCCCATGTTCTCGAGCACATGATGTTTAAAGGCACCAAAACCCTTGCGCCGGGAGAATTCAGCAGGCGCATTGCAGCCCTTGGTGGGCGGGAGAATGCCTTCACCGCAAAAGATTACACCGGGTATTTTCAACAGGTTCACAGGGATTCTCTGCGCGAGGTCATGCGGCTAGAAGCTGAACGTCAACGATTCCTAAAAATCGACGAGGCAGAGTTCAAAAAAGAAATCCAGGTCGTGATGGAAGAGCGTCGGCTGCGCACCGACGATAACCCGAGCAGTCTTGCCCACGAGATGCTCGTGAGTCAGGCCTTCCAGGTAAGCCCCGTACGCAACCCCATTATTGGTTGGATGAACGATCTCGAAAACCTCACGATTCATGATGTCCGTCAGTGGTACGCCACCTGGTATGCGCCTAACAATCTGATTCTCGTGGTTGCAGGTGATGTCAAAGCACAGGAGGTTCTCGCCTGGGCCAAGGAGTTTTATGGCTCGATGAAGGCAAGACCGCTGCCCACAAGAAAACCGCAGTCCGAGCCTGAGCAAAATGGTGTACGTCGGGTAGCACTCAAGGCGCCTGCACAGAACGCATTTCTAATGCTGGCCTATAAGGCACCCACACTTCGAGAAAGTCTCGGCCCACTGGGTGTGACGCAGACCGCAGCGCGAGATCTCGTGGCCTTAGATGTCCTCAGCACTCTCTTAGATGACCCCGGAACGGGCAGGCTTACCAAGCGACTCGTGCAGCAGGAGCGCAGCGCAATCTCGGTGGGTGCCGGCAGTGAGGGTATCAGCCGCGGGCCCGGGCTTTTTTATATTGATGTCACAGCCTCGCCTGGCGTGACCCTGCCCTCACTGGAGGCCAAGGTCAAGCAAGAGATCGCCCGTATCGCCAAAGACGGCGTTGATGAACAAGAACTTACGCGCGTGAAACGACAGGCTAAGGCAAGCCAGGTCTTTCGACAGGATTCTGCATTTTCACTTGCGATGGAGGCGGCCCGGCTGCTGCTTGCTGGCCGCACACTTGCAGATTCAGATGCTTGGCTAACGGTGCTTGAGGATATTCGTAGTGATGATCTCAAGCGTGTTGCGGCACGCTACTTTATTGATGATCAATTAACCGCATTAGAGTTTGAGCCGCTGCCGCTTGACGGCAGTGCCAAGCGTGGGAAGGCTCCTTCCGCCTTCGGCGCGAGCACAGGCACGCGACATTAAGGAGATGTGAGTTGAAACTGAATTACAACCCGACTGAGATGACCAGACTCCTTTTAAAAGCCCAGAGGGCTCTGCGTTGGGCCTTCTGTCTGGGCGCAGTGCTGATCACAACCACGACCGCATCGGCTGCCATTACACAGTGGGTTACGCCCTATGGCACGCAGGTCGTCTTTCTTGCTGCGAAAGAAATCCCGATGGTGGATGTCTCCATCGATCTCGATGCCGGCAGCCGCTGGGACCCAGAGGGCCGATCGGGTCTTGCATCAATGACACTGGCCATGCTCGCAAAGGGCGTTGCCGCGCAGTCGGGCCAGCCCGCACTTTCTGAAACAGCAATCAGCGAAGCATTTGCCGAGTTGGCTGCGCAGCGCGGCGGCAGTGTCTCGCTTGATCGGGCAACAATCACGCTGCGGGCTCTCGCTGATCGCGAGGTCCGACAATCTGCAGCGATGCTGGCATCGCGGCTGATGAACCATCCAGTCTTTGATGCCAATATTCTTGATCGCGAAAAACAACGCTCAATTGCCTCGATTCGGGAATCCATGACACAGCCTCAGTCGATTGCGACTAAGGCGTTATGGCAGTCGATGTATCCCAATCATCCCTACGGCCAGTCGTCAACACCGGAATCGATTGCAGCAATCACAGCAGATGATCTGGCAAGGTTTCATCAAACCTATTGGCAGCCCCAGCGGATGCGCATCACCATCGTAGGTGCCCTCTCTGAGGACGAGGCCAGAGAGTTGGTGGAGCGCTTAATGATCTATTCACCTAAGCAGGCTGCGGCGCCCTTGCGGCCGTCGATGCAGAAACCTGGTCCTGCTGTTAGCACCCAAAGCAGTGGGATGAGTTTAAAACGGCAGGCAATCCCACACCCCGCGACACAGAGCCATGTCTGGATGGGCCTGCCTGCACTCGCCCGTGATGATCCAGATTTCTTTGCAATCACGGTGGGCAATTACATCTTAGGTGGTGGTGGTTTTGTATCGAGGCTCACCGAAGAGATTCGTGAAAAGCGTGGGCTGTCTTACAGCGTATTTAGTGCCTTTCAGCCGCTGGTTCAGCCGGGCCCATTTCTAATTGGCCTGCAGACACAGAATGCGAAGGCCCCTCAAGCCCTATCGGTGGTAGAAGACACATTGCGGCGGTTTTTAAGAGATGGCCCAACGGAAAAAGAGCTCAGGGCAGCCAAGCAAAATCTGGTGGGTGGATTCGCGCTGCGTGTTGATTCCAACCGCAAGCTCCTCGATAACCTCGCACAGATTAATTATTACGACCTGCCGCTTGACTATCTGCAGACATGGACAAAAAAAGTCTCTGCCGTTAGTGCTGCAGATATACGCAAAGCGATGTCACGGGCGGTCCAGCTTGATCGTTTATCGGTTGTCGTGGTGGCGGGCCCAGAGGGATTCACACCGTAAGCAAGGGCTATGGGAGAGCTTCGTATTATTGGTGGCCAATGGAAGCGCACGCCCATCGTTGTGCATGATGCACGGGGATTGCGACCAACACCTGACCGTGTTCGTGAGACGCTTTTTAACTGGTTGGGCCAATGGATACATGGCTGGAACTGCCTTGATCTTTTTGCAGGCGCTGGAAGTCTTGGTCTTGAGGCGGGCTCGCGCGGTGCCGAGCGAGTGACGCTGGTGGAGATAAACCCTCAGGCCTGCCGCGCGCTTGAACAGATCATCACCAGGCTACAGGCGACCGATCGCCTAAAAGTCGTCAAATCCACAGCCGAGGATTTCCTGCGGGCCCAGTCAATACCCCAGCGTTTTGATCTGATTTTCATGGATCCGCCCTTTGCAAGCGGCCTGCTCGAGAAGACACTACCCCTGGCGCTTGAGCATCTAGCCCCAGAGGGCCTGATCTACGTGGAAACAGATCGACCCCTGTCGCCCGAGTGGGCTGCCCAGTACGGCCTCATCTGTCGGCGCGCAGACAAGGCGGGCGCGGTTCATTATCATCTGCTCCAACCGCGCTTTGCGGGAGAGGGAGAACAAGATGATGAAAGCGGTTTATCCGGGAACCTTTGATCCGATGACACGGGGCCATGAAGACCTTGTACGTCGGGCCAGTAAGCTATTTGATCGATTGATTGTTGGCGTTGCAGACAGCCGATCCAAGAAACCATTTTTCTCAATGCAAGAGCGTGTTGAGATTGCAACGGAAGTGCTTGGGCACTATCCCAATGTTGAGGTTGCGGGGTTCACCGGGCTTTTAAAGGATTTTGTACGGGCCCATGAGGCAAAAGTAATTATCCGGGGTCTGCGGGCTGTCTCAGATTTTGAATATGAGTTTCAGATGGCTGGAATGAATCGCTACCTGTTACCCGACGTTGAAACACTCTTTCTCACGCCATCCGATCAATATCAGTTTATCTCGGGAACGATTGTGCGCGAGATCGCACAGTTGGGTGGCGATGTCAGTAAATTTGTATTTCCCTCGGTCGAGAAGTGGTTGGTCGAGCGGCTGACCAATCCAGGTCAAGAGTAGGTGGAGGCTTTGCGCAACGAAAGGGCCTCGGGTGGTTCATGGCGCTTCTAATCACCGATCAATGCATTAACTGCGATGTCTGTGAACCAGTCTGCCCGAATACGGCGATCTCGATGGGTGAGGAGATCTATCAGATCGCGCCCGAGCGTTGTACCGAGTGTGTCGGGCACTTTGATGAGCCTCAATGCCAGGTGGTCTGCCCTGTCGCCTGTATTGAGATTAGCCCCAACTGGATTGAAACCAAGGATCAGCTGCTCGCTAAGGTGACCGCGCTTGGAACGCTGTCGGCCGTAAAAAGCGATAATTGACGCTTTCGTTACTCTAAAGCGATCTTCATGGCTCTCCAATGCGGCATTGTCGGCCTGCCGAACGTCGGCAAATCAACTCTCTTTAATGCGCTCACCAAGGCCGGGATCGCGGCAGAGAACTATCCCTTCTGCACGATTGAGCCCAATGTCGGCATCGTCGAGGTTCCGGACTTACGACTTTCCGCGCTAGCCGCGATCGTCAAGCCTGAGCGCATCATGCCGGCCACCGTCGAGTTTGTAGACATTGCAGGCCTCGTGGCCGGGGCAAGTAAAGGGGAGGGCCTAGGCAATCAGTTTCTGGCCAATATTCGCGAAACGGATGCCATTGTGAATGTCGTTCGTTGTTTCGACGATGACAACGTGGTGCACGTCAACGGCAAGGTGGATCCGCTGGCCGATATCGAAACTATAGAAACAGAATTGGCCTTGGCTGACCTAGCGAATGTGGAAAAGCAGATCACCAAAACTGCAAAGCTCGCCAAATCAGGTAATGACAAAGAGGCTTCACGGCTATTGCCGGTGCTTGAGAAATGCCGTGCACAGCTTGATCAGGCCAGGCCCATTCGTGCATTAGGCTTGGATGCAGAAGAGAAGGCATTGATTCAACCTTTCTGCCTCATCACTGCAAAGCCCGCAATGTTTGTGGGCAATGTGGCCGAGAGCGGATTTAAAAATAATCCCTATCTTGAAAAACTCGAGGCCTATGCCAGGTCTCAGCATGCGCCCGTCGTTGCCATATGCGCAGCCATAGAGGCAGAGATCGGCGATATGCCCGACGAGGATAAGGCCGTGTTTCTGGCTGATATGGGAATGCAGGAGCCAGGGCTGAACCGGCTGATTCGCGCAGGATTTTCTCTGCTTGGATTACAGACCTACTTCACTGCAGGCGTGAAAGAGGTCCGCGCCTGGACGGTAAGAATTGGCGCGACAGCGCCCGCTGCTGCGGGCGTTATTCACACGGATTTTGAACGAGGGTTTATCCGTGCCGAGGTGATCGCCTATGACGACTTTATCGCCTGCAAGGGCGAGCATGGCGCCAAGGAGGCAGGCAAGATGCGGCTAGAGGGTAAGGAGTATCTAGTAAAAGATGGCGATGTCATGCACTTCCGGTTTAACGTCTAAGCTCTAGAACGAATGCAGCCGTCGTTGTGCGGCGGCGATATCGCCGCTGACGAGCGATGGAATTTCTTTTGTAATCGCATCGATTGCGCGGTCAATGGAGATCTTCTCTTCAAGCCGTGGTGCATTTAAAACAAATGCAGCGACCTCTTGATTCAGATTTAGCGTTCGGGGGTGCCCAATTCCAATTCGTAGCCGCCAGAAATCGGGCGAGCCCAGATGGGATTCAATATCTCGAATCCCGTTGTGGCCGCCATGGCCGCCGCCCTGCTTAAGCCTGATCGCGCCGGGCGGCAGATCTAATTCATCGTGGATGATCAGAATCTCTTCGGGTACCAGCCGGTGGAATCTTGAGAAACTTCCTACGGCCTCACCTGAGGCATTCATGAAGGTCGCGGGTTTCATCAGCCAGCGGTCACCACCTGCGATCAAGACCTTGACGATATCCGCCTTGAATCTTGTTTCTCTAGACCAGCCCGAGCCTGCGAGTTGCTCAACAGCCCAGAACCCGACGTTATGCCGGTGACCGGCATACTGCGCGCCGGGATTGCCGAGCCCGACAATCAGTTTCACTCGAAATAAAAAAGGCTGCCGAAGGGTCTTCGAGAAGATCCGTCAGCAGCCTGATAATCCTGCTCGTTCATGATCAACAGCAGTGGTTTGCTAAGAGAGATTAAGCCGCGGGTTTTGCGTCACCACCTGCGGGTTTTGCTTCAGCCGCGCCTGCAGCAGGGGCCTCGGCAGCATCATCGGCTCCACCACCTGCGATCGTTGCAGTCACCACGGTTGGGTTCTCGCCGCTGTGCAGGACCAGTGTTACACCCGCTGGCATGACCAGATCACGCACGTGCATCGAGTGTCCAACCGAGAGGCTACTGAGATCGACTTCGATGAATTCTGGGAGATCTTTCGGTAAGCAAGAGACCAAAACATCGTTGAGAATGTGGCTCACGATGGCGCCTGACTGTTTAACTGCGGGAGAGATCTCCTGGTTTTTAAAGTGCAGAGGCACCCGCGTCTGGAGTTTGGATTTTGCATCGATCCGCTGGAAATCCACATGCAACACCAAGGGCTTATAGGGATGCATCTGATAATCACGCAGCAATACCTGCTCGGCCTTACCATCGACTTCAAGATCAAGAATCGATGAGTGGAAGGATTCCACCTTTAACGCCAATAGAATTGGGTTATGGTCGAGCTCGATATTCGATGGGGTTTTTTGGGCGCCATAGACAATGCCAGGCACCTTACCGCTGCGGCGAAGACGGCGGCTCGCACCCGATCCTTGCACCGTACGGGAAGTGGCAACTACTTTCATGTACTACTCCTTAAAAACGCGCCTCTGTTTTGAAAGCGCGGGTCAAAAATCCTCTCGACTCCATCAATTGCCGCGACCAGCAAAAAACAGCATCAAGAGGCACGAAAAACTGATTCAACGAACTTGCAGCCTACTCCAACAATAGAACCTAAAAATAAAGCCTACGAACAGAACCGGTGCGCCGCTACTCAACAAAGAGTGAACTCACTGAATCGGATTTCATAATTCTCAGAATTGTTTCCCCAACCAACCCCGCACATGACAGCACACGAATTCGGGCGGCAAGCTGGGATTCCTTCGATACCGGTATCGAGTCGGTAACCACCAATTCATCAAGCGCCGACTGGGCGATTCGGTCGACCGCGCCCCCCGAGAGCACCGCATGGGTACAGTAGGCCACGACGCGATTCGCACCGTGATCTTTTAGGGCCTGGGCAGCACGGGTGAGCGTACCTGCGGTGTCGACCATATCATCCATGATCATGCAGACACGGCCTTCAACATCACCGATGATATTCATCACCTCTGAGACATTGGCCTTCGGTCTGCGCTTATCGATAATGGCGAGATCGCAATCCATCTGCTTTGCAAATGCGCGGGCCCGGACAACGCCGCCAACATCAGGGGAGACCACCATCAGATTGGGGTAGGTCTGCTGCCAGACATCGGCAAGAATAATTGGGGCCGCATAGATGTTGTCGACTGGAATATCAAAAAATCCTTGAATCTGATCAGAGTGCAGATCCATAGTCAGTACACGATTAACACCCACACTCTGCAGCATATTTGCAACCACCTTCGCACTGATTGGCACGCGCGAGGAGCGTACCCGGCGATCTTGGCGTGCATACCCAAAGTAGGGCACTGCAGCGGTAATCCGTTCAGCAGAGGCACGACGCAAAGCATCGCAGATCAGCATGACTTCCATCAGGTGATCATTAGCGGGCGCACAGGTTGACTGCAACACAACACAGTGCCGGCCGCGTACGTGCTCAAGAATTTCAACTGTCGATTCGCCGTCACTGAATTGAGACACATTGGCCCGACCGACGCGAGTGCCGAGGTGACGTGCCACATCCGCCGCCAACTTGGGGTTGGCGTTACCGGTAAAGATCATGAGCCCTTCGGGGGCACCGCCTTCATTATTTAATATGCGGTCGACCATCTTGTTTCTTAATACAGAGCCCAAAAAATTTGGCTGGGGAGGAAGGATTCGAACCCTCGCATGCCGGAATCAAAATCCGGTGCCTTTACCAACTTGGCGACTCCCCAACAGGTCTAACTACGGCGCTCCGGGTGTGTCATTAGCGTTTGACAGAGCTTCAAGTGCGCAAGACGATCACCCTGCGCAGTACTTTGAAATTCTTCCAAGCGATGGAACACACGCCTCGCAGTCTGGTGGTCTGGCGCGGTGCAAAAAACCGCCCCCCCCGAGCCCGACATACGAACCGCTTCCGGTGCAATGCCTTCGCAATCTGCAGCCTGAGAAAGCCAGTTCAGGATCAGGTCCACATCCGGGAAAAGTGCCCTCGTGACGGGTTCTAGATCATTGTGGCCAAAATCCCACACCGGGTGAGAGGCTGCTTGGGCGAAGTCCGCGATTTTCAAGGGTTTGGAATTTCGTGTCAATTCAGGGGATTGGAAGATTCTGGCCGTCGGTACCGGACAGGCGGGTACTGCGACTACCACCCATCGAGGAATACTATTAAATGGGGACAGGTCCTCCCCAATTCCTTGCGCAAAGGCGGACCGCCCGAACAGGAAAAAAGGCACATCAGCGCCAAGCGTAAGACCGATTTCGGCTAACTGGGCGGCTGAGAGGTCAAGCCCCCATAGGCGATTTAATCCATAGAGGGTCGTTGCAGCGTCAGAGCTCCCCCCGCCAAGCCCCGCCCCTGCAGGGATCGTCTTATCGACCCTAATCATCACGCCCGGCTGAGAGGAGCCCAGCCACTGGGTCGTGGACTGCAGAGCGCGGGCGGCGCGAACGGCGAGATCCTGATCGGGCGCCCCAATCACGTCGCCCTCACGGCGAATATCGGACTCAGGGCGAGTGGTGAGGTGAATCGTGTCAGACCAGTCGAGAAGTTCAAAGGCGCTCTGCAACAGGTGATAGCCGTCTGCACGGCGGCCGACGATATGTAAAAACAGATTGATTTTTGCCGGGGCTAGCAGGCGCAGAGCCGTCATTTCACAGGATCCAGTGCGATGCGAAGATGCAGCTGTGCACTGCCCACGGCAAGTTGATGTTGTTCATCAGTCTTTGTGGCCCGCGTGATGAGTTCTAAAAGAGCATCAAGTAAACGATCGAGTGCCGCATCATTTACGGATTCTGAGGACTGCAGACCGAGTAGGCGTTGCGCGAAACGCCGCTTGTCACCCTCGCTGAGCAATAGGCCTTGTGCATCAAAAATCCGCACGGGTAGGTCTGGGCGCTGCTCGAGGCTGCCGATGGATTGCCCTAAGGGGCCAAGCCAGATCAGAACCCTGCGACTCGCCCTGGGCTTAGTCATGGAGGAGAGCCGCATCAGTTCAAATTGGCCCTGTGTTCCACGGCTCTCAGTGCCTGCTTCGGTAAGCCGAAGGACAAATCGGCCTGACCGAACCTCGTCGATTTGTTCATCGGCGTGCTGCGGGTAGAACTGCTCACGCTGGGTAGGCAGGCCAGCGCATGCCGTAATGAGCGTTGAGATGAACAATAGAAAAAATAAACGCACAGCCAGACTCAGTTAGCGCGGGTGAACGCGGGCGGGCGAAATACCAAGGCGGTTTAAGGTATTGATCAGGATGTCGCTTCGGGGGTCCGCCTGAAAGGCGGCACGAAAGAACGACTCTGCCTCTGCGGTCTGGCCTTTTTTCCACAGGACTTCCGCAAGGTGGGTCGAGATCTCCGCATCGGGCTGTTGTTGGTACGCAAGCCGCAGATATTTTTCCGCGAGATCTAATCTGCCCAATCGAAAATAGACCCAGCCCATGCTGTCAATAATATGGGCGTCATTAGGGGCCAGCGCGTAGGCCCGTTCAATCAGCGTAAGGGCCTCGTTGAGTCGTTCGTTACGATCTGCAAGGTGATAGCCCAGGGCGTTATGGGCATGGGCATGGTTGGGTTCCCGAGTAATGAGTTCACGCAGCAAAGCCTCCATTACGGGGTGTCGGCCTGCGCGCTCATTGAGCATTGCCCGGGTGTAGACCACATGGGATTGATTGCGGTCGGGATCAGAGACCGTTTCGAAGAGCTTGAGGCCCTCGAGTTTGTCGGGTGCACGGCCCGCAAGGCTTGCCAGATAGTCGTAAAACAGCTCTGCTTTATTTTCTTTGCTGGCTGTTAGTCGCCGCGTTGATAGCGAGCGAATCAGTTTCTGGGTCTCGCCCTGGACGAGCTGCAATAAATCCAGGGTGTTCTGGGCTTCTTGATCATTGGGTGCATTGGCAAGCCAGATCTGCGCGGCTTCCTCTGCCCTTTGTGGTGAGCGCGCCTCAATGGCCAATTCCGTTGCGCGGCGCGCAGCCGTCGGATCCTGTGTTTGTTTAGCGACATTGAGATAAGTGAGTGCCGCCACCCCAACCTCACCCTGTGAGAGCGCGATCTCACTGGCCAGAATCTGAAAAATCAGCGCTGCCTGCTGCTGTCCTCGATCGGGGGCAGCAGCCCACAGGGTTGTGGGCGCGGCCATCAGCATCAACGAGAGGCCGGTGCCTGCCAGGGCCAGTCGGCTTTTGAATACGAGATTGGATGGGAATTGGATTGGTTTTGCTTCCATGGTTCTACACTACCCGATTCTTTTAGTGTCGTGTCATGCCCGAACTGCCCGAAGTCGAAGTTACCGCCGAGCATCTGCGCCGAGAGATCATGGGCGCGACCTTAAGCCATTGGTCCGCAAGCGGAAAGAGCCTGCGCCACCCTTTTCCAAAGGCAAAGGTGGAGTCTTTAATTGGGCAGTCCATTATTGCAATTCGTAGGCGGGCGAAGTTCCTGCTGCTCGAGTTTCCCAACGACTGGTTAATCATCCATCTTGGGATGTCGGGCATAGTGGTGTGTTGCGACCCCGAGACGCCCGCACGGCTGCATGACCATGTCCGTTTTGATTTTTCTTGTCCGGATGGTCGCATGCAGGCGATGGTCTTTCATGATCCGCGCAGATTTGGCTCAGTGCAGTGGTTTAAAAAACATCCACAGCTGCCGTGGCAGTCAATCGGCCAACTTCTTGGCCGCAGCGCATCGGGCCTTGAGCCCTTTGATCCGCTCTTTAATGGCGATTATTTGTTCCAACAGTCGCGCCTTTCGCGAGGGGGTCGCGTCTCGATCAAGCAGTGGCTGATGGCGGGCCATGTCGTGGTGGGTGTGGGAAATATCTATGCCTGTGAGGCACTCTTTCGTGCGGGAATTCATCCGGCCCGGCAGGCGAAGGCGATTTCGCGTGCGCGGTTGCAGACCTTAGCCGATGCGATTCGTGACATTCTCCAGCGCGCAATTCATGCAGGGGGAAGTACGATCCGTGATTTCCATAGTCCCGATGGTGAGGCTGGCCGTTATGGTCAGAGCCACCGCGTCTATGGCCATCAGGGCGAGACCTGCTCGGCATGTCAGGCGGTGATTCGTCGCATGACCCAAAACGCACGCAGTACGTTTTACTGCCCACGGTGTCAGCGCTAATGCAATCACGATCGACACCTGAATTTGTAGCCGATCTCTTGCGCTGGCAGCAGGCTCATGGCCGCCATGATCTTCCTTGGCAGCAGGGCCGATCAGAACCCGATTACGTCTATCGTGTTTGGCTTTCTGAAATCATGCTCCAGCAGACCCAGGTCGCGACCGTTATTCCCTACTTCAATCGGTTCGTTGCGCGATTTCCAGACCTCAGGGCGTTAGCAGCGGCGACCGAGCAGGAGGTTCTTGCATTATGGGCGGGGCTTGGTTATTACCAGCGCAGCAGAAATCTTCTCGCCTGCGCGCGAGCGATTCACACTCACTTCGGGGGCCAGTTTCCGCAGTCAGCACAGACGCTTCAGAGCCTGCCCGGTATTGGCCGATCTACCGCTGCAGCGATTGCAGCCACTGTATTTCAAGAGCGTGTTGCAATTCTCGATGGCAATGTGAAACGTGTTCTGGCGCGGATGACGTGCGCTGATGCACCCTGGCAGAGCCCCGCGCTTGAGCGACTTCTCTGGAAAGAAGCAGAGAGTCGGCTCCCCACGGTTTCTGCGGATATGCCGGCCTACACGCAGGCGCTCATGGATCTTGGCGCAACCGTCTGCCGCGCGAAAAATCCTGCCTGCGATCAATGTCCAGTTATTGGGCAGTGCAGAGCCTTTCAAGAAAACCGTGTCGCCGAGTATCCAAAGCCTAGGGTCAAACGCAGTCTGCCAACGCGCAAAGCCTATTGGGTGGTCATCCGAGGACCCAGTGGTGTCTGGCTGATGCAGCAACCCACATCTGGTATCTGGCCGGGGCTATGGTGCCCCTGGCAGATCCAGCTTGAGGCGATGCCTTCGGGATGGCAGCAGGCGATGAAATATTTTGACCGGGCGATCTCTATTCGCCATAGCTTCACCCACTACAGGCTTGAGATCTCTGCAGGAATTTTTAATTGGCCAGGTACTCAGCGAAAAGCAGGCAGCTTTATGCTGCCAGCAGGCTTAGCCCACTTCCCTTGGGCGGGCGCCTTGCGTCTTCCTCTGCCTGCCCCGGTTAAGTCTTTATTGCTTACGCTTTGCCCTTCTGGGAAAGCGAGCGGTGACGCACGGCGCAGGAGTACTGTTTCATGAATATCGA
>Ga0247832_1003711_pt1 | contig 20412 bp, 21 predicted proteins | sample LaCruzMarch2015__10_FD_192407 | JGI IMG/M metagenome (GOLD analysis project Ga0247832, IMG submission 192407) | Freshwater microbial communities from meromictic Lake La Cruz, Castile-La Mancha, Spain - LaCruzMarch2015_4m | ecosystem: Environmental > Aquatic > Freshwater > Lake | place: Spain... | reverse complement strand
GAGCCGTCACGATGATGGTTTCGACTTTGGAGCGATCTGCTTCGGTGTCTGATGCGGCTTGGGCGAAGGAAGTACCGGGCATCGCAAGTGCGATGGCCATCAGGGCTGCAGAACCAGTCAAAAGTAAGCGCTGTGTCATTTGGTCTTCCTCTATGGAACGTGGCCGCCGCCGCACACACTTGCGACTGGATCACGGATGATGACATTTGTGTAAAGAGTATATCAAATTCTGGGAAGGTGTGTTCTGTGAATTTTTATCTCGTTGTCCAGCCTTAGTGGCCGATGAGCAACACATAGGCCCAACTTGAGCACGAAATGATCAAGTTTAGAGGCTAATTGGCCTGATTAAGCCATGATCTTGGGTTCCCGCTGGCCTCGCGCTGCAGGCAAATGATCCAAGATGTGACGGGGGATCGTGGTGGCGCCGTGCGAGCCTTGTCTAAAGCGCGGCGAGGATCGCGGTGCCCATATCGGCAGTCGACAGACTTCCGCCCAGATCGGCAGTGCGTGCCCCGCCATTCAAGGCTGTTTCAACGGCGGCAAATAGCCTGTCGGCGAGAGCCCCTTCACCCAATGACCAGCGCAACGCCATTTCCAACGACAGGATCGCGGCGACAGGATTGGCGAGGCCCTTGCCGGCGATATCAGGTGCCGAGCCATGGATCGGCTCGTAAAGGCCGGGTTTGCCCGCATCTCCCAAGGCTGCAGACGGCAAAAGACCGATCGAGCCTGTGCATGCAGCAGCTAGGTCGGACAGCACATCGCCAAAGAGATTATCGGTCAGCAAAACGTCGAACTGCTGTGGCGCGCGAACCAACTGCATGGCTGCATTATCGGCATACATATGCTCAAGCTCAACATCGCTATAGTCGCTGGCATGCAAGGCCGTGACTTCCTCACGCCACAAGAGGCCGGATTCCATCACGTTTGACTTCTCAAGGCTTGACACTTTGTTGGAGCGTTTACGCGCCAGCTCAAAAGCAACACGCGCAACGCGGCGGATTTCGGCACTGGTATAGACTTGATTGTCAAAGCCGCGCTTGCTGCCATCGGCTAAGGTCTCAATGCCGCGCGGCGTGCCGAAATAGACGCCACTGGTCAATTCACGCACGAAGACAATATCAAGTCCCTCAACCAAATGGCGCTTCAGCCCAGAGGCATCGGCTAAAGCAGCAAAACATAAGGCGGGACGGAGATTGGCGTACACGTCCATCTGCTTACGCAGGCGCAACAAACCCATCTCTGGACGAAGCTCACGGGCTACAGACGCCCACTTTGGGCCACCGACGGCACCCATCAGGACTGCTTGTGCCGACTTGGCGGTTGCCACCACTTCGTCGGTGATCGGCGAGCCATTTGCATCAATGCTAGCCCCACCAAACAGTGCGGTTTCTACATCTAGCTTTAGACCATGTTGCGCCATCAACTGCTCGAGCACGTGCTCAACTTCAGTCATAACTTCAGGGCCAATGCCATCGCCGGGCAATAAGAGGAGTTTGTTTGTCATACACCGCCCATAGCCACCAAATGCGTGCCTGTCACGGACGAATGCAGGGCGGCGACTTACGCGGCTTCCTGATAGCCAGACATCGGGATGGCCTGTGCCGTCCCAACCCCAATCTCTTCTGATGTCAGGATTTCCTCGTTTGTGTCTCCAGCGTAGGAGTCGAAAATCATCGCTTCAATTTCTTCAGTCGGCGCAACGAACACCGCCAATGGTCCAATGGTCGCTGCTAAGGCGCTCAAAAAGCTTGGATCCAAAAATTGATCGAGCACGAAAACTGCCTCTCGCTGATACCATTAACGATTTGGTAACAGAGATTAAGCAGATATGAATCATTTTGAAAAGCATTTAATCTAATTTTTTTAAGCACTTCAGCCCAACCAAGGCGTCATTAACTTTCTTTTGTGTTCATGTTCCGCGATTTGATCCTGCTGCATAAGGCTTTGCCCGATTTCGTCCAAACCCTCTAACAAGGATTTCTTTCGACCTGGATCGATCTCAAAATGGTAAATTTTACCATCTGGACCCGTTAAGGTCTGGGCGGCCAAATCAATTTCGAAGCGCGCATTTTGCCCGTTCGCTTGGTTCATCAAAGCATCGACTTGGCCAGCATCTAGGACGAGCGGCAACACCCCATTCTTGAAACAATTATTGTAGAAGATATCGGCAAAGGATGCCGAGATAACGCATTCAATCCCATAGTCCAGCAGGGCCCAAGGCGCATGCTCACGCGATGAACCGCAGCCGAAGTTAGGGCCCGCTATCAGGATCTTTGCACCAGCAAAAGCGGGCTTGTTCAGCACGAACTCAGGATTAGGCGATCCATCTGGCAAGAAACGCATGTCAAAGAATAGGCCGCGCGACAGGCCGGTGCGCTCTACAGTCGATAGAAACTGCTTAGGAATAATCTGATCGGTATCAACATTAGCCACTGGCAATGGGGCTGCATGGGCAGCCAGCTTTGTAAACTTCTTCATCGGGGGTCCATCCTGTCCAGAAATCTTGCGTGCCAGCCTTTAGGGCTCATCAACCGTCACGCTAAATGAGCCGCCAGACTTTTCAATTGTGACTTTTTCCCTGTCCGGCGACTTAATCTCAAGGCTTCCATCGCCATCGGAGTCAAATTCACCGGTAAAGACTGCCCCTTCCTTGTCGGTGCAACTTACCTCTTCGAGAGCCGTTAATGCTGCCTCAGTTGCCTTGGTCAGAACAGGGCTACAATTGAGGTCGCCCTTGGCCTGCTCTTTTTGAAGTGCGGTTACGACGGTGCTGCGAAACTCGCCCATTACGCCTCCCATGATGGCCTTCAGCCATGGAGCGTCGTCTAGATTAAGCGTTGAGGTGGCGGCGGGTTCGGCGCTTGCCTGGCCCTCTGTGGCGCTCTCCTCGGCCGCCAGTTGGGCGGCGTCCTTGCTGGCCGAGGGCGGTGGCGGAGCCTGCATGGTGCGAGGATTATCAAGGGCCTCAAAAGTTGGGTTGATATCAACAGGTTTGGGCCTGAGAGCTTGGTAAGCACCCAAGCCAAAAATCGTTGCACCAATAATGATCAGCGGTACAAAAATGCCCGAACCCTTTTGCTTTGCCATATCGCCTAAACCTCAAATGCCGCCACGACGGGGACGTGATCGCTGGGCTTTTCCCATGCACGCGCGTCTTTGTGAATGGCGAAACTTTCCTTGATGAAGCGGGGTGCAAAATCGGCATTGGCCCAGATGTGATCCAGCCGTCGACCCCGATCATTCTTCGTCCAATCTGGCGACCGATAGCTCCACCATGAAAAAACTTTCTCGGGCACCGGGCGGGCAACTCGCGCCAAATCAACCAACCCGCCGCGCTCTAAAATGCGGTCCATGGCGCCGGTCTCCGCAGGGGTATGACTAACAACGTTCAACAATTGCTTATGGCCCCAAACGTCATGTTCGCCCGGCGCAACATTCAAGTCGCCAACAACCACCAGCGGATCCGCGCTTTTCCGGTTCGCATAATAGGCTTCCATGCGTTCAAGAAACGAGAGCTTATGATCAAATTTTGGGTTGATCTGTGTATCCGGCTCGTCCCCGCCAGCGGGCACATAAAGATTATGGATCGTGACCCCAACAACCTTCACAGCAGCGACACGCGCCTCTTCGTGGCGACAAAAGCCGGGTTCCTCAACTTCTTCGAGCGGAAGCCGGGAGGCAATCGCCACCCCATGCCAGCCCTTTTGCCCGCGTATATGCAGGTGGGGCAGGCCCATCTCGGTAAAGGCCGACGTAGGAAACTCCCCGTTGCGGCACTTGATTTCCTGCAAGCACAAAACATCGGGTCGATGTTGTTCAACGAAGCGCTGTACCAACCCTGCGCGCAGGCGAACCGAGTTAATGTTCCAAGTGGCAACTGAAAGACGTGTCATCCTGCTGGCTTAAGCGACTTGGGGGAAATGGGAAAGTGCGCTAAGCGGCAAAGTATGGGAAAGACACTTTATGACAAGATTTGGGACAACCACGTCGTCGGGACAGCCGAGGATGGCGTCTCCCTGCTCTATATCGACTTGCATTTGATCCATGAGGTCACAACCCCGCAGGCCTTCGCGGGACTGCAGGCAGCTGGCCGCCCCGTGCGACGCCCTGACCTGACCTTGGCTGTGGCCGATCACAACACGCCGACTGAGAACCAAGCCGCTGGTGTAGATGCCGTTGCGGACCCCGAAGCCCGACTGCAACTGCAGACGCTTAGCCGCAATGTGGCTGAGCATGGGATCGAGTTCTTTCCAATGGGCGAAATCCGTAATGGCATTGTCCATGTGGTTGGGCCGGAACAAGGCCGCACACAGCCGGGCATGACCATCGTATGTGGTGATAGTCATACCTCCACTCATGGTGCCTTTGGCGCACTCGCCCATGGTATTGGCACCAGCGAGGTTGAACATGTTTTGGCGACCCAGACCTTGCGCGCCCGGAAAATGAAGAACATGGCCGTGGTAATTGAGGGCACTTTGGTGCCAGGCGTCGGGGCTAAAGATATCGCTTTAGCTATTTGCGCCAAGATCGGCACGGCCGGCGGCACGGGACATGTCATCGAATATCGTGGTTCTGCCGTACGTGGCCTTTCAGCCGAAGGGCGGATGACCTTATGCAATATGGCGATCGAAGCAGGCGCGAGAGCGGGCCTTGTCGCCCCAGATGACGTGACATTCGCCTATCTGAAAGGTCGCCCTTCCGCACCAAAAGCAGGCGCTTGGGACCAAGCAATCTCATTCTGGAAAACGCTCTTCACAGACGAAGATGCGGTGTTTGACCAGGTTGTTCAAATTCCTGCCGAAAGCATCGCTCCCTTAGTGACCTGGGGTACAAGCCCGGAACAAGTGGTAGCAATTGATGGAATTGCCCCAGACCCAGAGCACTTTAGCGACCCAATTGAACGCGAAACCGCACGCCGATCCTTGGCCTATATGGGCATTGAAGCCGGTCAGAAGATGACCGATCTTGCGATTCAACGCGTCTTTATCGGCTCGTGCACCAATTCTCGGATTGAGGATTTGCGAGTGGTGGCAGCACTTGTTCAGGGTAAGCGGGTGGCCGGTGGCGTTCGCGCCATGATCGTGCCAGGCTCTGGCCTTGTCCGCTATCAAGCCGAGGAAGAAGGCTTGGACGAGATCTTTATAGCGGCCGGATTTGAATGGCGCGAACCTGGCTGTTCTATGTGCTTGGGCATGAACCCAGATCGGCTTGTGCCGTTTGAACGCTGTGCGTCTACTTCCAACCGCAATTTCGAAGGCCGCCAAGGCCGCGATGGACGCACCCACTTGGTCTCACCTGCCATGGCAGCCGCCGCTGCCCTGACAGGCCGATTAAGTGATGTTCGTGAGATGCTGTAAGTTTGGAGGTGGCCTGTGCTAGCGCGCAGGCTCGCCCCTAGCCAATTTGGTGCATTGAGCGACCCAGTTTTCCCGATAAACTCGTGCGCCAAAAGTCGGCAAGTTCTTGGACAACCAAGCCACTTGGTCGATATTCATTGTGGCGATCTGGTAAAAGTAATAGATGCCTTGGTCATTCAACCAAGCCTTATTCTTCGGACCCACGCCATCAATCAGCAAGAGTTCATCTGGATTATTCCGACGACGGGAGCGCGGCGCAGCCTTCCCAGCGCCGGCCAAGGCAATCGCTTCTTCCAGAGCTTCTGCCGACAAGCCAGCCAAAGGTGATGGTGTGAAGTTTTGGTTGCTGATAGGCTCGGCGGGTGGTGGTGGTGGCGTTGGTGCGACTGCTTTCACTTTGCGCTTTTTAACAATCGGTGCAGCGACAGCCTCTGTCTCAGTAACTAGCTCTACCATGGGCTCAAGCTTTGGCGCAGGCACGACGACTGACTTCTTCCTGACACGCTTGGCGGGTTCCGAAGCGGCAGAAACAAAGGCCAAGGGTGCGGGCTCAATTTCTTGGACCAATTTAGCCGTCGTCATTTGTTCTGGCATAGGGGGCGTCTCGACGCTTCCGCCAGTATCGCGTCCCTCAAAGAATAATACCCGAGCTTCGAGATACTTATTGCGCCACTTTAGGGCGGCGACATCTTCGCCGACACCGTTGCCGTCGCGCAGTTTCGCATTGGCGGCGGCCAATTCATCAGCCCGCGAGCGTACTTCAGCCAATTCGGCCTCTAGCACGGCAGCTTTACGGGTCCCGATTGCATCGGTAAGCGCTGAACCAGCGTCAGCCGTAACTTGCCGCTTCAAGTGGTCGCGCTCTTCTAGCAAAGGACGCAGTTCCTCTTGCGATACGTTATTGTCGGAGTCAGCAGATCTGAACCAATAGCCCAGCAAAAAACCAAATGCCGCGCTTATCAAAATGATCAAAAAGCTTTGAACTAACAGAAACATGGCTTTGGTCCTTGCCTTCCCTATGACGGGTTTTTTATTGGGTCTTTAGTTTGACGCGGTGATTTTAAATTCGATGCGACGGTTTTGCTCTCGCAATGGGCTATCAGGTTGCCCTAGGATATCCCCTTTGCCATTGGGGAAATCATTCACCAAGGGTTGGCTTTCACCATAGCCTTTGGCCGTAACTTGATCAGCGGGCACACCCTTTGAGACTAAGAAATCGCGAACCGTATTCGCTCGTCTTTGGGACAAGCGCTCATTAAAGTCTGCGGCACCGCCGGTATCGGTGTGGCCACCAATTTCGATCTTGAAGGTGCTGCATTCCTTGGCAACGGCTGCGACACGGTCGAGCACCTCTTGCCCACCTATTAAGGGGCTACTGCCTTTTTCAAAGCGAATGGTGCCACTTTTGCCAGCCTCGGACAGACGAGTTTGGCAAGTGACTTCAGCTTGCTGTGCGGACTTATCAGCTGCTTTTTTCGACGCCGGGACGGTGATTTCTGGTTTAGTCGGCAATTGGGGGCGCACCACAGCGGAACCAGGATAACTGATCCCTTGACAGTCAATCTTCGAATAAACGCCCGGACGCCCAATCCGATCGCGAACACTGTCCACGACCGTTGAGCACGCGGCCTTCGCGGTCTCTTCATCCACGGAAAAGCCGCTGATCAGTAAGTGACCGCCTAGGGTATCGACGCGCGCGAAAGTAAAGCCTGCTTTATCCAAGCTTACTTGAGCCAATGAACGCGTCTCTTCTTGCAAAACCATCATGCGCTGATGGTAAACCCACATGAGAATTGCCAAACCTATGGCACCAAGCACAAAGACTGGCCAGCAATTCTTAGAGTTAAGCATGCTTTGTTTGCCATTTCAGTTCTGGAAGCCACACGCCATGTGAAAGAAGGGCACCGGCAGGACCGCACGATTAGATTTTCGTGAACATATCTTCAGTTTAACGCTGCCGGAAAGCAAGAGCACTCGCGTCTGACGTGCAAAAAACGCAGCATTTTGCGGACTAAACTCTCCCATTAGGGCAATCTCACGTTATGAGGAAGACATGATCCAAGACGTGACAAGCCCACAAAATAACTTGGTTAAGCTAGCCAAGTCGCTCGACCGCAAGAAGGCGCGGACCGAGTCCGGCTTATTCTTGGCCGAAGGTGCACGCCATGTCGGAGAAGGACTAGACCTTGGCTGGACCCTCGAAGCGCTTTTGTTTTCCGCCGCGGCTGAGGCGCGGCCCGCTGTGCAATCCCTCGCACAGCAAGCTTTGAAGATCGGTGCACGCGTGGCTCGCGTGTCAGACCGGGTTCTGGAAGCCGTTGCCAAACGAGATAATGCCCAGTCGGTCTTAGGGCTCTTCCGTCAGCGCTATACGCCATTGGTCGAGCTTGCAAACGCCCCATTGATCATCGCACTCGAACGGATTCGCGATCCAGGCAATCTGGGCACCATCCTGCGAACCCTCGATTCAGTGGGCGGCGGCGGCGTTGTTTTGCTGGAAGAAAGTTGTGATCCATTCTCCATCGAAGCCGTGCGCGCCAGTATGGGCTCCATCTTTTCTGCACCGGTTGCAAGGTCAGACTTTGCTGGATTTGAGGCTTGGCGTCGCGCGCAAGGCTTTAAGATGGCGGGCACTTCGCTCAAAGGGTCAACACGCCATACGGAAACCGACTTTGGCATCAAGACGGTCCTTTTAATGGGCAACGAGCAATCTGGAATCCCCGATAATTGGGCAGAAGCCTGCGATGTTTTGGTACGGCTGCCGATGGCAGGTCGCGCCGACAGCCTCAACCTTGCGATTGCCACAGCTGTCACAACCTATGAAATTTGGCGTCAGCAAGGCTTTAAAGGGGCGCGTGATTAGATGGCGCAAAGGCCACCACCACCTCCAAAAGTAGCGCCAGCACGTATGGCACCCGTCCTAATAGCGGATGGTTGGTCTGATTATGCGCTGCTCGATTCCGGCGACGGCCAAAAGTTAGAGCGTTTTGGCCCCTACACCTTTGTCCGGCCAGATAGCCAAGCGCTATGGCCACGGCGCTTGACCGAAAAGGATTGGGCCTTTGATGCCGCTTTTTCTGGTCAGGAGAGCGAGGAGATGGGACGGTGGCGCTTTATCCGGCGGGTCCCAGAAACATGGCCAATTTCGTGGGGAGGGATTAAGTTTCACGCCCGCTGCACACCCTTTCGACATTTGGGTCTATTTCCAGAGCAATCTGTACACTGGCGCTGGTGCCATGATCTGATTGAGGCACGCGTCCATCAAGCCCCCAAGGCCCCACCGCCTAAAGTTTTGAACTTGTTTGGCTATACTGGCGTGGCTAGCCTCGTCTGCGCCAAGGCGGGTGCCAGCGTTACCCATGTCGATGCCTCCAAAAAGGCGGTCGGCTATGCCCGAGAGAACCAAGCCCTCGCAGGATTAGACGATCGGCCGATTCGATGGATCGTCGACGACGCCTTGAAATTTGTCGAACGAGAGATCCGGCGTGGCAATAAATATCACGGGATCATTCTGGACCCACCCAAGCATGGGCGCGGCCCGACCGGAGAGATTTGGAAACTCGAAGAGGGCTTAGATCGTCTCTTGACTGCGTGCGTAGAGCTCTTAGAGGACGATGCCCTGTTTCTGGTGGCAACCGTCTATGCGGTTCGCCTGAGTTTCTTGGCGCTCGACAATGGATTGGCAGCTGCACTTGGTAATCGGCCGGGACAGCGCGAAGCCGGTGAGATGGCTATCCCGGAGCAAGGATCAGACCGTCTTTTGCCGACGGCCATTTTTGCGCGCTGGTCGAACCAGAGATAAGCTGCAAAGCGGATGAGATTATCAGCCGCGTCGTGCTGATGTTTCTGAATCGTTAACCGATGCAGGTCAGTGAATCAGGTCGAAATGGACCCACCTGCATCATGGCAGCCACACAGACCTTAAATGCAAAGCCTTTGGCCGTCGGCCTCAAGCACGCGGGCTTGAGCCTTGCGACCCTGTTTCTGGCACTGGGTTTAAGCGCTGGCGCAATTCAAGCCTTTGGCAATGAACAAGATGCTGGCCCCAGCGCGGTCTTGGAAGTGCCGCGTTACAATCCTGCTTCAGCAAAGCCTGCCACGACCAGCATGGAGCCAAAAGTCGATCTTGCGGCGCAAGGCACAGCTATGGGCTGGTTGCCCTGGCGCTTGCCGGATGGTGCCATGACGCCTTGGCTGCCTGGCACCCCTCCACCCAAATCGGTCGGGGCCGCAGATCAGGCCATTAGCGAAGCAGAGGCGTTGCGTCTCGCAGAAACTGCAAAAGCAAAGGGAGACCCCGTTGTAACGGGTGCTGCCACCGCAGCCTCCTCCGGCCAGATTCCGCCCGTCTCAGGTACAGCCCGGATTATGGCTCCTTCATTCGGGACTGCCACGAATGAAGGCGGCGTGCAGGTCTATCGTGGGCAAGGCGCGGCGGCCTTGACCCAAGCCCCCGCCGCGGGCGTGCACCAACAAGGCCCAAGTGGCTTGTTGCCGATTATCGGTTCAGGCAATCGCACCGTTTATGACATTTACCGCAAGCCTTTTTCTGAAACTGGGCGACCAAAGGTCGCCTTGGTCGTGGGCGGGCTTGGCCTGAACGCGCGTATCACCCAGCGCGCTATCGACGAATTGCCTGCAGAGGTCACTTTATCGTTTGTGCCTTATGCGGAGAACCTCCAAGGCTGGATAAATAAGGCCCGCGCCAAAGGCCATGAGGTTCTGATCGAGATCCCGATGGAGCCATTTGATTATCCCGAGAATGATCCAGGTCCACACACGTTGCTGACCACGGCGTCGGCAGACGAGAATCAACGCCGACTTGAGTTCTTATTGTCGCGGGCAAGTGGCTATTTCGGTGTGACCAATTATCTGGGCGGGAAATTCGCAACGTCTAACGAGTCGAGCGGCGCTTTCATGCGGCAATTGCGCTCCCGTGGCGTGGCCTTCATTGCGGACGGCTCGGCTTCACAACTCGATGCTGCGGCCAGCTCTGCGGGGCTACGCAATGCGCAAGCGGATCGCCTGATCGACCAACGACCCTCCGGCGATGATATCGCAGCCCAGCTGGGCGCGCTCGAGGCGATGGCGACCCAGCGTGGCGCGGCCCTCGGCTTTGGTGTTGCTTATAGTGTGACCATTGACCAAATTGCCCGGTGGGCGAAAGATGCGGGCCGAAGGGGGCTTATCCTAGCCCCAGCATCCGCGGTTACATCATGAGCAAAGGGATCATCCCTGCCCCGCCAGAAGGCTATCGACCCAATGTAGGCATCTTATTATTCGATATGCGTGGGCTGGTTTGGGTCGGCAAGCGCCGGGGCTTTAACGGGCAGCATGCTTGGCAGGCGCCACAAGGCGGCATTGACCACGACGAAGATGTCGAGACCGCAGCCTTGCGTGAACTAGGCGAGGAGACCGGCATCGGCACGAGCTTGGTTTCAATCATCGGTCATACAACCGATTGGCTGACCTATGACTTCCCACCCGAGATGCAGCGTGGCAAGTTTCGCCGCAACAAGGGCCAAGCCCAAATCTGGTATGCCTTACGCTTCTTAGGCTCAGACCGCGACGTGAAGCTGAATGCCCATAAGCAGGTTGAGTTTGACGCTTGGCGGTGGGAACGTTTGGAAGCCCTTCCCGAACTGGTGGTACCGTTTAAGCGTGATGTGTACGCACGGATCGTGCAAGACTTTGGGCACCTTGCTGCTGCCTAGCTTTTTGTGGCATGACCAACCTATTGCAAAAGACGGAGCGTGCAGGTGGAAAAGCCAATTCTGATGGTTCATGGGGTTGGATGTGGCGGCGACGCTTGGTCTGTGATGGCACCGCTGATGCAGGCCAAAGGCTGGACGCCTTACACACCCACGCTTTATCCTCAGTTCCGCGTAAAAGAAAATCCCACCGGCCAACTCTCCACCCTTGGCCTGCATGATTATGTTGAAGCAGCGAAGTCTGAAGCTTTGGCCATTGAACGCTCCACCGGTGAGGAGCCCATTTTGATGGGCCATTCCATGGGGGGCTTAATTGTTCAAAAACTGGCTGAGCAAGGCATTGGCAAAGCCGCGATTCTCGTAACGCCGGCCCAACCGGTTGACTGCCAAGTTCAAGACCTGCGCGTCCTGTTTACCTTTGCCAATATCGTCCTAAAGGGCGATCCCAAGCTCTCCTATAAAGTCTGGAAAACTGGCTTTCGTTGGGGTGTCCTCAACCAAGTTGCACCAGAGCGACATGATGAGATTTATGCATCCGCCCTTTATGATTCCGGTCTCGTCTATCAGCAGCTCGGCAAGCCGGAGACAGACCCGCACCGGGTTGGGGTCATCAACGAGCGCTCGATTGAGTGCCCAATCCTGACCATCGGCGCGGTGCAAGATCGCGCGACAGTTATTCAAGCCGTCCGCAAAGTGGCGCAGAAATACGCCCGTATCGGCGGGGACTATCGTGAATATGACGGGGCGGCGCATTGGATTATTGATGAGCCGAAGACCGCTGCAGTCGTTGCCGACATTTGCGAGTGGCTGGAAGCCAAGGGTCTTTAAAGCCTGTTTAGAACTGAGCCCCGCCGCGCTGAAACAAAGTTACTGCACGATGTGCAGAAAAAATTGCAATTGCACGATTTCCGTAACCGCATGTTCACCTTGTTCACGGCAAACTCTCTGGACACGTAACCTAGTCCCGGATCCTGCCCACCTATGGCCTACCAAGACGCCGCACTGATAGCCGAACCAGAACTCGATTTGGATCTGATCCGCGATTTCTTGATGCAAAATCCTAATTTTGTGCGCGAAGATACCGAGCTCTTAAACTGCATCGCGGCGGAGCCAAGCACAGGGAATGTTATCGCGATTGCTGACCTCGCACGCGAACGTATGCTGCGAGAGACACGCGCTGCGCGCTCGCGCTTTGCGTCGATCGTTGAGACAGCCCGCGCCAATTACGAAGCGCAGATCCGCGTACAAGAAGCCATTCTGGCAGTCTTGGACAGCCAAGACCCTGAAGATTTAAATGAACGGCTTTCTGGTCATGTAGCGTTTGCTTTGGCTGCAGATGTGTGCGTGTTAGCCGTGTCTGACTCCAATGCTTCCAGCCAAGCCCTCGATAAAGCAGGGTCAGCGATTGAACGCCTCGTACCGACACATCAACCGACCATCCTTGGCCCAATCGAGCGTCCCCGTGCTTGGCTCTATGGCGACAGGAGCGACCTCGTGCACTCAGAGGCTTTGGCCCGTTTGGAATTCGGCCCCACCCGGCGTTTAGGCATTTTGGCAATCGCTAGCCGCGATGTCGATGCTTTTAGGGCCGACCATGGCGGCGAGCTGGTAACCTTTCTCGCGCGTGTTTTAGAACGTGTTCTGACGCGCTTTGCGGCTGACGGCTTGCTGTGAGCGGCCCGGTCCGTCAAACGGACTTGCCGAGCGACATGGGCGACGCCTTGGCCCAAGCACGACTGGACTGGTTGCAATGGCTGAAGCACGAACGCCGACTGGCAGACAATACACTTGAAGCCTATCAACGCGACGTCGACACATTTTTGGGTTTCTTGGTGCAGCATCGGGGTGAAGCGCTGACCTTGTCCAACCTGCCCGACCTAACCGCATCGGACCTGCGTGCCTATTTAGCCCGGCGACGTCAGGCCAATACCCCTTTTGGCGATCGCTCTGTGGCCCGCGCGCTAGCAGGCATCAGGTCATTCTTCTCCTTCTTGGACCGACGACGGGGCCTTACCAACACGAGCTTAAGTTTTGTTCGCGGCCCGAAGATCAAGCCAGCGCCACCGCGCCCTGTCACAAGCGAGGCTGCTTTCGACTTGATTGATCTAGCTGAAGAAGCAGATGAACCGTGGATCGGCGCACGCGATACCGCTGTGCTGACCTTGCTCTATGGCTGCGGACTGCGCATTTCAGAGGCGCTCGGCCTCGCGGGGGCTGACTACCCCTTGCCATCGACGCTGCGAATTTTGGGCAAGGGCCAAAAGACACGCCTCGTGCCAACTCTGCCGGTCGCGCGCGAGGCGCTTGCGGCTTATGTCAAACTATGCCCCTATCAGATAGAACCCATCGGTCCTTTGTTCTTTGGCGCACGGGGAGGGCCGCTGCGCGCAAGATTGGTTCAAGCCAGCATGGCCAGATTACGAGGCCAATTAGGTTTGTCAGAGTCAGCGACACCTCATGCCCTCCGCCATGCCTTTGCCACGCACCTCCTGCAATCTGGTGGCGACCTGCGCTCCATCCAAGAATTGCTGGGCCACGCATCTTTGTCGACGACCCAGCGCTATATGGAAATCGACCCGGCTCACATGATCTCTGTATTTTCAAAAGCCCATCCACGCGCTTAGCGCGCTACTGCGCTCTATGGGTCAACATGCACGTTGAAGCATCCTTACACAGATGTTCGCCTAATTTTTGAACAATTAGGTTTGCCCCGTTTGAGGGCAGAAGGTCGACAAGCTGCTCAAAAATTGGGCTATTGTTCGGGATATCGCGGAAGGGGCAGGCCGACACTTGCCCAAAAGTGCCCAATTTCTAACGGTGCGGTTTGGATGGAGCCTGGGCTAATTGTGAGCTCAAGATCGCAAACCTTGTGGGGAGCACGACGAACGTGACACGTATCGCAACACGCACACGACCGGAGCTTAGCTTCGAAGCGCTGGTACGAGCAGGGCTTGCAGCCCTGGCAGCACTGATTTTCATAATGGCAAGTGGCTTAGTATCACCAGCGCATGCGCAGGACGCTGCCAACGCCGTCGCCGCAGCAGCTTCACCTGCAGCCGAAGCAGCACCTGAAGCGGCAAAGCTGATCGCGACTTTGCCGGATAAGGTTGTCGACAAGGGTGATATCACCTGGATGATGGTATCGACCCTTCTGGTCCTTTTGATGATCGTTCCAGGGCTTGCCTTATTCTATGGTGGTTTGGTGCGCGCCAAGAATATGCTGTCCATGTTGATGCAGGTTTCCACCGTCATGGTGATCGGCATGGTCACTTGGATGCTTTGGGGCTATAGCTTGTCCTTCACCTCGGGCGGAGAAATTGACAGCTTCATCGGTGGATTTGATCGCCTGTTCTTGAATGGCGCAGGCTTGGATGCGGATGGAAACCCTGTTCTTGTCGCTACTTTCTCAACTGGTGTCTACATCCCAGAGCTCGTGTTTGTCGTCTTCCAGATGACTTTTGCCGCCATTACAGCAGCCCTTGTTTTGGGCGGTGTTGCTGAGCGAATGAAGTTTGCCGCGGTGGTTTTGTTTGCGGTGTTGTGGCCGCTGTTGTCCTACTATCCCATGGCACACATGGTTTGGTGGTGGCCCGGACCCGACAGCTTGGCAGCGGCTTCGGCGCAAGGTGATAGCTTCACCACTGGCTTGATCTGGAGCTTTGGTGCCCTCGACTTTGCTGGTGGTACCGTGGTGCACATCAACGCCGGGATCGCAGCTTTGGTCGGCTGTATCATTCTGGGCGCCCGCTCGGGCTACCGCAATGAGCCAATGCCACCTCACTCTTTGGTCATGACCTTTATCGGGGCAGGCCTTCTGTGGGTGGGTTGGTTTGGTTTCAATGCAGGTTCGAACTTGGAATCCAACTATTATGCTATCTTGGCGATGGCCAACACTTTCATTGCAACCGCTGCCGCTGGCTTAAGTTGGGTGTTGTATGAGTGGGTCACCCGCAAGCGTCCATCGATGCTGGGCTTGGCTTCGGGCATCGTGGCTGGTCTCGTGGCCGTGACCCCTGCCGCAGGCTTTGCTGGCCCAATGGGCGCGCTGATCCTCGGTCTTGTTGTCTCGCCAGCCTGTATCTTCTTCTGCTCGGTTGTAAAATCCGCGCTGAAATATGACGACAGCTTGGATGCCTTCGGTATCCACGGCATTGGTGGCATCATCGGTGCAATCGGCACCGGCATTGTGGTGTCCCCAGCTTTGGGTGGCGCAGGCATTGTCGATTATACCAAGTGCTTCGACGAAGCCGGTAAAATCCTCGCAGTCTGTCCAGCCCTACCATACGACATGACGACACAAGTTATCGCACAGCTGAAAGGTGTGTTGGTCACGGTTGCTTGGTCGGGTGTGGCATCCGCCATCGTCTTCTTCATCATCAAATACACGATCGGCCTCAAAGCCTCGGTCGATGATCAAGAAGAAGGCCTCGACATTGCAGAGCATGGTGAGCGCGCTTACCACCTCTAAGGCCTAGATCGACATTCAATTAGAGGGCCAGCGTCGCGCTGGCCCTTTTTTGTGGCTAGTTTACCAACCGACGTATCGTCAAAACAGCGCCATAGCTGGTGCCGATTCGGTCGACTGCCGCTGCCAAGGGCTCGTGCGCGACGGCCATATGGTGGCCATTGGCATGTAGGATATGCGTCGCATCCGTCATTAGAGCGACATGACCCTTCCAGCAGACAATATCGCCTCGCTTTAGACCCTCAAGGCTTTGATCAAAAACGACAGCACGCCCAATTTCGCGCTGCATATAGGAGTCGCGTGGCAAAAAGATGCCTGCAGCTTTAAAGGCAGTCTGGATCAGGCCTGAGCAATCAAGCCCTAAACTCTCAACACCACCCCATTGATAGGGCGCGTGGAGAAAGTGTTCGGCAATCGCGACTGGATCTGCGGCATGTTCTGAAAGCGTCGCGAGGTGCGGTTCATAAATCCACCCCGCCCGCTCCACCGCGACGAAACCATTTTCACGCGCGCCTTTAAGGGCCACTTGCGCGCCGAGACTTAAAAGAAAATGCGGTGCTGCCCGGGCGCTTGGTCCAGAGAAAGCATAGGTCCGCAATACTTTCACTTTGTGCGTTATAGCTAAAACTGGAGCCGACAAGGCAGCCATATCAAACCAGCCGACATAGCCGTCGCTGTGCATTTGGCCCCAGCCAAAACCACCGCGTTCTTCGTAAATGTCAATCACCTCGCCATGAAGCGCCTGGCTCAATTGTTCGCCATCCGGCTCTGGCACTTTGCGCAACGGGGCAACACCTGCGCTAACCTGGTGGGGGATTGGATCGACAAAGCGGGCGGATTGCACAAGTCCTTTGAGCTTTATCGCGGCCAGATCACTTCTGTACGGGTGAAGATTTGGATCCAACATATCTTTTTTCCATCATGCGAGCTTATGGCGTTGGGCTGCTGCTTCGCTTGCGTCCAAGGATGAAGCACGATTGACTTGCGTCATCTCGGCAATGTTACGCGCGATGGACGCTGCATAGGTGGACAGCCGTTCTGCACCCGCTTCCGTTCCGACCAAGAAAATATTGCGCCGATCGGCCGGGTCTGGCCGACGTTCAACCAAGCCAACATCCTGTAACGTGTCAATGGCCCGAACAATCGCTGGTTTGCCAACGCCAAGCCGCTGCGCGAGAGCCCGAACAGTATGTGGCCCCGCTTCCAGATAGACCGTCAGCATCAGGGCGGTCTGGCGGGCGGTCAAGTCCGGCCCATCGGATTGCACGGAGCGGGACGTGACGTCCAACCACAAGCCAAGGGCTTGCTTATTAAGTCCAGCAAACTGATCCAACTATGACCCCTAAGGCTGTGGCCGCTCGTGACCGTGCCATCTGTGTCATTAGGTGAATCGATTTGCGCCAATGGGAAAGAGTCCCTGTGGACTCAATTGCTTGCCGGAATTGGGAACGCGAGTCTGTTTAGAATTTAGCCGAATCTTTTCCGTAGCATGGCCTCGATTGTGCGCACTGCATGAACTTCGCCACCTTGGGGTCTACCGGGCTTTTCCTTTGGATTCCAGCAATAGACATCGAAGTGCGCCCAGATGGGCTTATGGTCGTTGACATCAACGAACTTTGAGATGAACAGCGCCCCATTGATCGCCCCAGCAAAGGGCCCACCGGAGTTCTTCATATCTGCAATTGGGCTATCGAGGTCGTCTTCATAAGGACGCCACAAGGGCATCCGCCATAGGTGGTCACCCGTCTGAGCCGCCGCGTCGGTCAATGCCGCGGCCAACTCCTCGTCCTCAGTGAAGAACGGAGGTAATTCTGGCCCCAACGCGACACGGGCAGCACCGGTTAGTGTCGCCATATCGAGGATCATGGCATTGCCGTCTTCGCTGGCACGCGTAACCGCATCAGCTAGAATTAGGCGGCCCTCTGCATCGGTGTTGTCGATCTCAACGCTCAACCCGTTACGGGCATAGATCACATCGCTGGGCCGGAAGGAGTTGCCATCCATCGCGTTCTCAACAATCGGCAGATAAACCGACAGCCGCGCATCCAAGCGGGCCTCAGCGAGCGTCGAGAACAAGGCTAAAGCACAGGCAGCCCCGCCCATATCTTTCTTCATCAGGGCCATACCCGCGCCGGGCTTGAGATTGAGCCCGCCGGTATCAAATGTGACCCCTTTACCCACCAATGCCAGTGGATAGGCATCGGGACGACCAATGCGCAAGATCACCAAGCGTGGTTCTTGAGCAGCACCCCGCCCGACGGCATGGATTAACGGGTAATTTTGCGCCAATAAGTCTGCGCCTCGGATTACTTCAATCTCCGCGCCGTGGCTTTCGCCCAAAGCAATTGCAGCGGCCCCCAAGGCGTCCGGGCCCATATCGTTTGGCGGCGTATTGACGAGATCACGGCCAAGCTTAACAGCGCTGACAGTGCGGCTTGCGGCCTCTATGTCCGCGCCAACAGGAGCTATCAAACGGGCGAGACGCTGGTCCTTGCGCTTATAGCGGTCAAAGACATAAGCCCCCAGAAGATAAGCCACCAAAATGGCGTGGCCTTGCTCCTTTGGAATCGGCGAGGCAATCCGATAATCACCTGCTGGCAAATTACTAGCCAAAGCGCCATAGACCGACGGATCTGCCGCCGCGCCCAGGCCAAACAGGACCCGCTCTAAGCTACCATCAGGGGCTGGAACCAACAGCACGCGACCGGCTTGGGCGCGAAAATCGTGGTGACCCGCGAGAGCTGCCTGCCCAATGGATTTGCCATCGAGATAGGCGGGCCATTCAGCTGAAGAAATGGCGTAAATAGGAATGAAAGTGGCGTCATGGGGGGCGATATTGGCGTGCATAACCGTCCTTTAGGCTGATCTGGAACCCGTGAAAAGCGATTAAGGCTGAGAACAAAGCGCTGACTTGAGGGTTTGTTAACAAAGATTGACGAAAGCTTGGCATCTGTGATTCGTGAGGTTCTCACCATGTCGTTCCGCTTCTGCGCCCGTCGCTTGCCACTAGCCGCCTTAAGCGCAAGCTTAGGCCTGATCTGCCTGTCCGCTGCTTCGGCCCAAGCATTTCCCTTTTTCGGAAAAAAGCCAGAAGCAGCAACTAAAGCACCTGCAGCCAAAGGAGTGCCGAGGGGTCAAACCCCTAAAACCTCGTTGGTTGAAGCGCCTTCATCCCAAGAATCAGTGGCAGAGCAAAGTGCTCCAGCAAAACCTGCAACAGCGAAAGAGCGCCAAGCAGCACGAAGCCTAGATATGATCAATCAGGCATCCTTTTGGCTCGGCGAACTTGAAAAAAATCCAGCCGATGATGAGGCTGCACTGGAGGGATCCATCGCTTTGCGCAGGATTGGCTCGTCAGAGCGGGCTATCCAACTTGCAGCCATGGGCTTGCAGGTCAAAGGGGAAAGTCCGCAATTGTGGAGCGCATTAGCCTTGGGTCTTGTTGCCAGCGGCGAAAATCAACCCGCGCTGCAAGCCCTGCAGAAGGCCGTCTCCTTAAATCCAAAAGACCCCAATCTTCAATCGGCCCTCGGGGTCATCTATGACCGCTTGGAGCGCGCCGATCTTGCGGCACCTGCTTATGAGGCTGCGCTTAAGCTGGCCCCGGAGGACGCTGCCATCCTGAGCAATTACGGGCTATCCATTGCGATGACTGGGGATTTGGAAAAGGCTGAGGACATGTTGCGGCGCGCCAACCAAAGCCCGCTTGCCCCGCCCCAAGCCCGTCAGAATCTGGCGCTCGTAATCGGCCTGCAGGGCCGCTTTGAAGAAAGTGAGCGCTTGGCAACCCGTGACTTGCCACCCGCGGTCGCCTCCGAGAATGTTGCATACCTCAAAGCGATGCTAAATGGCGGTGAAAACCGCTGGTCGCAACTACGCCAAGAAAAGACCAATTAAAGAAAAAGGCCACCCCCGTCTGACAGGTAAGCGGCCTCTTCCTGTGTTTGTGCTCGCTTTCAATTAAGCCATAAAGCCCAGATTTGGTCTTGCGAAGTTTTTGAGGTTCGGGAAGATCACAGCAAGATCTGTGTTCGAGACCCCAAACCAGGTTCCCATAGTCGCCGCATATTGGTCCACCGAGGTGGTTGGAATATGGGTGTTGCCGGTCTGATTCGGGTTACGGAATGTCCCCAAGTCACTGCCAACAGTTGGGAATTGGCCGTACATATCGCCGCCATTTACAGCGCCGCCCATAATCAAATGGTGCCCACCCCAAGCGTGGTCGGTACCGTCGCCATTGGTGTTAAAGGTCCGTGAGAAGTCAGATGCCGTGAAGGTTGTCACAGAGCTGCGCATATCCACGCCACCGATATTGGCCAAAGTCGCATCAAATGTGGCCATCGCTGTGGCCAATTTGCTGAGATTGTTGGGCTGCGCCGTGTTCTGGAAGTCGTGACTGTCGTGCCCGCCGACTGCCACGAAAAAGACCTGTCGTCGCAAGCCAAGGGCTGGGGCCGCTGCAATCATACGCGCAACAGTTTGTAATTGTACCGACAGGGAATTAGTTTCCACATTGTTGGTAATCGGGTTGCGATAAATCGGGGGTGCCGGAATTGCCGTCACCATTGCACCTGTTGCGGCGGTGTTAAGGGTGACCGAGGCATCGAGCGAGCGACCTACAATCGTCGCATGGTCAGAACCCATATTGCCCACAAAGCCAGTATCACGGATGATTTCCCGCATTTTGGCGGGGCCTTGGTTTGAGCCAAACAGGGTGGTGCCGCCAACGGCGTTGACGGCCACGGCAGGTGTCGCACCCGTTGCGACTTGATATTGGACGACGGTGCGGCCGGACAAAAACACAGTGTTGCCGGCAGTCGACATGGCGGTATACAGACTGTTGGCTCCATTGCCCGAGGCCATTAGGTCGCCGAAC
>Ga0247832_1003707_pt1 | contig 20420 bp, 4 predicted proteins | sample LaCruzMarch2015__10_FD_192407 | JGI IMG/M metagenome (GOLD analysis project Ga0247832, IMG submission 192407) | Freshwater microbial communities from meromictic Lake La Cruz, Castile-La Mancha, Spain - LaCruzMarch2015_4m | ecosystem: Environmental > Aquatic > Freshwater > Lake | place: Spain... | reverse complement strand
GGTATGCCAATCCGTCTATTGGCAGCATCCTTGGTGGGACTGAGGTTTCAATCATTGGCAAATCGTTTGTGTCTACTGAAAACTTGACATGTCAATTTGGTGCTTATGGTCATTCCAGAGCTGCATTTATCTCCTCGAATGAGATCTCTTGTCTGAGTCCAAACATTAGCCCTATAGTAACTAACTTGACGGATGTTGACTTGCAAGTATCCTTGAATGGAATTGACTTTTCTGCTGCAGCGGCGCAATTTCGTTTCTCTCCTCCAGCAGTCGTGTATAGTATTGATCCTAGTGAAGGGTCGGTCAGTGGCGGTACGGAAATTACGGTCAAAGGAGCAAACATGTTCACATCAATTACATCTAACGCAGCTATGTGCATATTTGAAAACGAATCAGTTCCTGCGACACTTCTGTCAACTGTTGAGTTGACGTGTATTTCGCCGGCTCACTCGATAGACGAAGGAGTTCATTTTGCTGTGAGTTTGAATGGAGTTGACTTAATTAGTTCTCACGATGCTAGTTTCGTTTATACTCCTAGAGTTAAGAATGTTTCGATAGAGCCCAACGGTGGGCCGTTGACCGGGGAAACCCTCGTGACTATAACCGGAACTGATTTTGACAGATCACATCCGATTAGTTGCAAATTTGGATCATCATATTCAGATATCGTGTACATTTCTGATAAAATCATACAGTGTCGATCGCCACGTCACGATTCTCCAGGCACAGTGGATTTCGTCGTTGTCACAAGAGACAACCAAATTTCTCTCGATGATGTTGTTGTTTTTGAATTCTATAAACCTCCGACAATACTCTTTGTTGGCCCAAGCAGTGGACCTCACCATGGTGGAACAGTAGTCAGGATTTACGGTAGTGACTTCCGATCAAATGTTGATTACTTATGTTATTTTGGAGGATTACATGCCACGGCTCAATTTATTGCGACGGATGCCATTGAGTGTTCGTCGCCTATGATTCGCTCCGACGTGGCTGACAATCATGTAGCCTTGGTAATCTCCGAGACCAAGTCAAATTTCACAGCAAATACTTTGCGTTTCTCGTATTTGCCCGTGCCATCTCTGACAAGTCTGCGTCCTCGGTATGTCTATGATGGTGGCGATAACGTCGTTTCAATTTACGGGAGCCATCTCAATGCAACAGGAGAAGTTTGGTGTCGTTTCACGCTGCCGTCTAAATCTGGTGGGAGCTATTATTATGAAACGTCACGCGAAAGCTCATCATTAGGTGATGGACGAGTTGATTGTGCGATCCCAGATTATCCACCAGCAACCGTACAGATAGAGGCATTTGTTGATGTGTCGTCAAATGGATGGGACTATTCAGCTTCTCCTCTTTCAATCTATTTCGTCCCAAGACCTACTATCCATTCAGTTCATCCACAACTAGGATCGGCCAACGGTGGCACTGTCATCACAATTCTCGGCGCCAATTTTCTTCAGGAAAGCAATCTTTGGTGTGCATTTGGGAGTGCTGGGTCGGTACTCGCTGAATGGACTTCACGTGAAAAGGTTTTGTGTACTGCACCCGCATCGCATTTTCCGGTTAATACGTCTGTATCGTTACACTTTGACGACGATGTTGGTGTCGTAGAAGGAGACCAGTACTTTGCCTACCACCGAGAATTGTCACTCGAGGAGGCGCAACCATTGAGAGGATTTGTTACCGGAGGGACTGTCATCACTATTACAGGAACGGGGTTGCTCAATGTGCCTACCCTCTCGTGTCGGTTTGGAAACAATACAGTGACGGCTAATTTCATATCCTCAAACTCGATTGAATGTATGTCCCCACAAACAAACCAACGTCAAGTTGTCGAGCTGGGGGTTTCTTTGAATGGAGTCGACTTTTCAGGACTGCCGGGGTGGACTTTCAATTATGACGACGAGGTGACACTCATTAGAATATTTCCATCACTTATTCCAGTAACAGATCATCATAGCAACATCACTGTTGTTGGCAAATCTTTTGTCAATACTACATCATTGTCTTGCCTGTTTGGGCAGAGTCACTCGACGATTGCTCACTATTTAAGTGTATCTGCGATAACGTGTAATCTACCACCAGCGGTAGAGGAAGGAGAAATTGATGTCAGGATATCACTCAATGGCGTCGACTTCAGCAGTGACAAAGCATTAGTCACATTTGTCGGGCCTGCTCTGATTTCAAGCATCTCTCCTCACAGAATCCAAGAGGGGCATGAGGTTGAGGTTTTAGTCAAGGGACGCAACTTCATTAATTCTACAGACTTGCAGTGTCGCTTCGGTCGGTACGGTCATCATTTCTCGCATGCTCGTTGGATTGATGAGGGCACACTGACCTGTATAACGCCCCAACTGAACATGACCCGTGACGGTGTTGAATTGGTGGGAATATCAAACAACGGTGGCCATGATACCAAAAGGCAAACGTTTGGCTTGGAAATTACTGCGAGGATGCAATTTGTTTCAATACACCCTTCCATCGGCTACACTCATGGAGGGACAGAAGTAACAATTACTCTGGGTAACTTGAAATTCATGTCAAATCTGAGATGTCTTTTTGGAAATGAAGCCGTGCTTGCTTCTCTCACTTCGGCAAATAGTGTCGTCTGTCAATCTCCGCCACTCCGTGTTGGCAAGACGATGGTAAAGTTAATGTCTGGTGATATGATACTAGTGACTAGTGCTTTTGAATACATCAACCCACCCACAGTGGATTCGCTCCAGCCCGCATTTGGACCGTTTGAGGGTGGGACAGTCGTATGGGTATATGGAACAGGATTCGTTGGGGTGACTCATTGTCGCTTCATCTTCAACGGCAATGCAGTAATGGTTGCTGCCAAGGTTGGCAGTGACTCAAGTCTCAGCTGTGTTGCTCCTGCTTCAGAGGAAGACGCGGATGCTTTTGTCGATGTGACACATAATGACCAAGACTTTTCAGAGACTGGTCATTCATTCCAATTTCGAGCACGACCTCAATTGTTCAACATCACCCCATCATTTGGGTCAGATTTGGGCGGAAAGGTCGTGTATGTATCTGGAGAGAATTTTATAGATACACCAACAATGTGTCGATTCGGAACAGCTCTTGTTGATGCTGCTTACATCTCAACGACATTGCTAAGCTGTGTCTCGCCACTTTTAAAGATTGGCTCAGTGCCGGTCAGTATTACCATGAATGGGGTGGACTTTGTAACGAATGAGACGCTACAATTTGAATCAATTACGCTGCCACAGATACAGTCGATAGAGCCAGATTTTGGAATATATGACCGTAACACGACAATTGTGCTTCACACAACTGCAGTGCGCGAGGATCAAATAATGGTATGCCACTTTGGCGAGCGGAAAGTTCAGGCATTGTATCGAAAGTCCAATGCAGTATCGTGTGTGGCTCCAGCATTTGATACTCCTAGCGTTGTTGACGTGTATATTTCTGTAGGTGGCGAGAGCCACATTTCCAGGAACGAAGTTTCATTCAGCACTGTCTATGAACCAAAAGTAACAGCGATCTCTCCTAGCTGGACGACCGGTGGAGGGGTGGTTTCGCTTTCAGTCGAACAATTCGGCAACTTTCATTCACTACCAGTTTATTGCTCTTTTGGACATTCGATCATATTTACCAAAACTCTAGAAGCGAAGAATGATACTGTGCTGTGTACTGTTCCTCTGTTTTCTGATAACATCATGAAACGATCTGCACCCATCTCGCTGCGGATTGGTGACGTACTGAACGTGTTTCAAATCGATTCACCATCTGAATTTACATTTTATGAGCCTGCATTGGTGACCAAAGTCGAGCCTCCGATCGGTAGTGTTCGCGGTGGGTCAATAGTTCGTGTAGGTGGTATCAATTTTTCTAGCATGCACTCTCTTCAATGCTTGTTTGGAGTAGATAATGCAGTCGCCGCAGAATATGTCGATGAAAGGGAAGTCCAGTGCGTTGCCCCAGAATGGTATGGAGGTCCGAAGAAGGTGGACGTGCATATTGGCGTCAAGGAAGGCGCAGTACTGTCTCTTGTCAGCCATGCTACATTTGAGTATCTTCCTCATCCCACAGTAGAGAACATACATCCTAGGTTTGGTAGTATCAACGGGGGTAATTTTATCACGATTCACGGCAATGCTATCTCATGGCCACATGCTTCTAGTTATTTATCTTGTCGGTTCGGCAATTCGTCGTTGGTCCCTGTGACCGGGTTGCCCACAGGTGAACTAGCTTGTATTACACCACGCTTGCAATACGCTGCTTTGGCTTCCGGTGAGAGCAGAATATTACCAACAAATGTAAAAGTGAACGTGTCTTTGTATGCGAATCATGGTCAGGTGTGGCTCGCATCGAGTGATGAACCATTTGTTTATGTCGAGGAAATTGCGGTTGGAAAATTGAGGCCCAACTCTGGCTCGTTTAGTGGTGGAACGAATGTCACGATCTCGGCAGGTGGATTGCATCATTTCCCCATCGATGAAATAACGTGCCACTTTGGGGATGATGCTGTCCCGGCAGCTTATTATTCGAACGACGATGTGTTGAAATGCTCATCTCCGGCTATTATCGGCAATGCACCTTCAAAGACAGTAATGCTGCACTTGGGCATTAACGGTTCAAGGGTATTTGATTCTGTAGGAAGCACATTTACTTATTACCGCTCGCCAACTGTCACTACGGTCCACCCAACGTTTGGATTCACTGAGGGAGGAGAGGATGTGATTGTTTCAGGGGCTGGATTTCGCAATGAGGATGGGTTAGGTTGCATGTTTGGTCATTTGATTTCGCCTAAGGCAGTCTGGCTCTCAGAGACAGCCATACGATGTACATCTCCAGATGCTGCGACGATGAAGTTGGTCAGTTCAAGTTTGACTGTTCGCGTGGCAAATAATGGAGTGGACTATACTGACGGGGAGGACGGCGTCCCAAAATATATGTTCATTTATCGCCCTGATGCGTCAAACGTACATCCAAGGTTGGTGAATTTGAACGAGAAAACGGTCGTAACAATCACAGGCAAGAACTTAGAACACATACATGCGTGTCGATTTGGGAATCTTACTAAGGCATACCGCGCCGACAATGTCACAAACAATAGTCTCACCTGTGAGGCTCCTCTCGCAAGTGATATGGAACTGTACAATGTTCCCGTGTTGCTTCGCACTGATATCCCCATTTTCTTTGAAATGGAGAACGGAGTTATTGCAGCTGGATTAGATGTAACATACATTGAGCCTCCTTCCGAAGTAGCGGGACAGGGAGAGCAGCATAGTGTTGCTTCAATCTTACCAGGGCATGGGGTATCTGATGGAGGAGACTGGATTCGAGTTTATGGAGATGGTTTTGTGAATACAAACAACTTGTCGTGCAGGTTTGGACAAACCCTTGTGACAGATATCATTTTTTTATCACCGCATGAAATCCACTGTAGGTCGCCGGCACACTTGCCGGGGCCTGTGCTTTTTGATGTTGTGAGCATCCAAAGTAAGGATGACCAGAACAACAGTGGTTTGACGTTCACTTTTGTCTCCGATGTGTCCATCACATCTATTTTTCCATCCTCTGGCTCGATAAGAGGGGGCATGCATGCCCGTGTGTTTGGATCATTCGTATCTTCACATGGCATCGATGTCAACCTCAAGTGCAGATTTGGGCTGACTGCAATCGTAAAAGGAGAGCTAGTCAGTCAGAATGAAGTATTATGTGTAACACCGCCTTTTGATCAGCCAGAGACTGTCGAGGTGAAAATTAGCCTTGATGGAGGCCTTAATTTTGCCAAGAGCTCTATTTGGTTTTCATATGCATACGAAAGCGAGATCGAGACGTTGATCCCAAGCTATGGCTATCCCGATGGTGGAGCCTCAATATTAGTTTTTGGAAAAGACTTTAGGAATTCTACAGGATTGCGGTGTTTGTTCGATGATGTTAGTACAAGCGCAACCTTTCATTCGACTGGCCGAGTATCTTGCAATAGTCCGCCAAAGCAAACGAAAAGAGATGATACCAAAACAGTGGTTAGACTTGCCTCCGATGGTGAAGTTGGATCGTCGTGGATGTATTTTGAGTATGTTGACCGGCCCCAAGTTACTTCATTCTATCCGGCATTCGGGTACAGTCAAGGAGCGACGGTAACAGTGAGAGGGACATCGTTCCGACCGATTCTACAGCTTATGTGCGCATTCGGCAAGCTGCAAGTCCAAGCCACCGTAATTGACCAATCCATGTTGACCTGCGACATCCCTCGACATCCCACTGGAGTCGTTGACTTTCGCATTGTGGACCATTATTCTCCTCTTGCTGCTTTCCCACATGAAGGAGAATTTGCTTTGTCGAAGTTTCAATTTATTCCTGAATTGTCAATCGCAAGAATTGCAACTGATGCGGCCCAGGCCGGTTCGATTTCGTTTGCAAGGGGAACCAACTTTGATTCTCCAGATTTCCTTTCGTGCAGATTTGGAAGGTCAACGACGAGTGGTGCGATTGTCTTGGCTGATTCTCTTCTCTCTTGTCCATCTCCTGCTGATGAGAAGAATTATGAATCAAGCATAACAATTGGTATTTCTGATTCTCAACATTCGAATGGAGGTAAAGTTGATGCTCTTGATTTCCCAAACGCTCCTAATGGCACAACGATGAATCACAACATCACGCTCTGCGAGCCAGGGACATTTCAGCCTCGCAATGGTCAGCATAATTGTCTACCCTGCCCGATCGGCTTCATTTGTCCATCCTTTGGTTTATCGAAGCCAATCATCTGCCCAGCTGGATCGATTTGTGACAAACTTGGCCTCAGAGTGCCGTCTTCCCAGTGTGTTGCTGGCCATTATTGTAACGAGGGCACAAAGACATCATCTCCAATGTCACAGATTACCAATGAAATTTGGAAGGTCGAAGAAACTAGTGGGATTTTAAGGGCGGTCATGTCAAACAATGCATGGGATTATATTGATCGGACGCCTCCAGCCACAGGTGTAAGAAGAATAGCTCATCCTCCCATCAACGAAAATGTTGAGACTCAGCAACCATTTCCTTGTCCGTTGGGTTACTTCTGTCGTGAAGGCGTGTCATCTGCAACTCATATTAACGATGATTATACAACCCCTCAGCGATGTTTTGATGGATACTTTTGTCCAGCGGGAAGTACAACTCCCGAGGGTACTGGAGCTTGTCCGACGGGATTCTACTGCCCTTCACAAACATTAGCCGTTGCGTGTGAAGAAGGACATCACTGTCCCGGTGTTGGTAACGTCTCTCCCCTTCCATGCTTTCCGGGCACCTATAGCGCAACGCCAGGTCACAGCAACTGCATATTGTGCGAAATAGGCTTTCAATGTCCTGGCTTCGGAAGAGTATTGCCTCAGCCATGCCAAGCAGGTTGGGTTTGTGACGAAATTGGTTTGTCCGTTCCAATAAAGCGATGTCCAAGTGGTTATGTTTGTCAGGAAGGTACAACCACTGATAATCCGAATCAGATTGGTTTCATCGAAGCTGATGATCCGAGGATTAGTCGACTGTTATCCATCCGACATGTACCACCATATCCATGCCCACCTGGAAGCTTTTGTCTCGGCGGAGTTTCTCACACCAACATATCTTCTTGGTTGCCGAGCTTTGAAATGGGCATATCGGCACCTCAGCCATGCTTGGAAGGATACTATTGTCCATCCAACTCCTCTACACCTTTGGGAGGCGGCAAGTGCTATCCAGGGCATTATTGTCCAGAAAATAGTCCGTATCCCATCCAAACACCACCTGGGGCGTTTGCTGGTGCAGGTGGAGGTGCCATAGCTGGAAGTCTATGCCTCCCTGGCACATTTGCCCCACGATCTGGACAAATCACGTGCTCCCCTTGCCCGGCTGGAAGCTCTTGTCTTACCTATGGTACTTACGTGCCTCGCATTTGTGGACCGGGAACGTATAGATCCAAAGGAGACTCCGTACAATCTATTTCTTGTAGACCTTGCCCAGATCGAACATATTCATTTGACTCTGGTCTAACAGATATAAGCCAGTGTCTACCCTGCGCAGAAGGCCGAGTTTGTGGGAAGCAAGGCATGACTGATTTGAAGCAATCAGATGCCTGCAGCGAGGGTAAGGTGTGTGGATACATGACAGATAGATCATCGCAAATCATGAATCTATGTCCAGGCGGATCATACTGCGGAAATGAAACCACCACGCTGAATCAATATTTGTATACTTGTTCGACTGGTAGCTACTGCGAAAGGGGTACAACGAGCAAACTCAATACAAGGGATAAATGTGCCAAGAACCACTATTGCTCGTCGGGTACACCGAAGCAAGATCCCCTCGTGTCACGCTGTCCACGTCAAACTACCTCTTTTGCTGGAGCGAAAGTCATGGACCTATGCTTTCCCAACTTTGTGGCCATTTGCGATAAAATGCCTTTCAGCAGTACCAATCCTTTTGATGGGCTCTCGTACTATCCTATCGCTCGAGAAGAATCAGTCGAAATGCTTGTGACGAAAAAGATTCTCCCTTTGGATAAGGACTCGTCAGATGTCGTGCCATGGGTGAACGACACAGTGGAAGTACTTCGAAGCTGTCCATCATATGGCGTCTATGCCAAAGACAGCACAGCCAAGTCCACCAACGACACACTGACCATAATCGGCCGCAATTTCGTTAATTCGTCTACCTTGACATGCCGCTACAGATTTTGTCAACGCACAAGCTGGATGTCTATCGGCGGTGTAATGTTGACCGATACAGAGCAATGCAGAGATGAAACTTCCAGCCTGAGTGAACCGATTACACACACGGGTACATATATAAGCAAAACTCGTGTGTCATGCCCGCTACCTGCTTTCAACCTTGACGATACATCTCGGTTACAGAATATATCTGACATACCAATAGCGACACAGCTCTGTCTACATGATGAGAAGGGTCAAATATTCCTTTCGCGACTATGCACTGGCTCGGATCTTATATCTTCGAATCAGTGCGTCTTTGAAGATAGTGTGCCGTATCTTGGATCGCGAAGGAGAATATATTCTCTCATTCTGCCATGTTTGGAGGACGATGGGTGGTGCGATGATGTTCCATCGGCATCATCGAATCTCAACCCGTGCCTTACACGGCGAATGCTTGTGGACGTGAGCAATACTGGCAAGAAATATACTGGCGACGAGACAGTCATTCCTTACACGTCGCTATCGTCTACTCACAACGATCCCACACATGATGCTTACGACTCTTATCGAGTACATCCAACATTTGCAACGTACGACTTTATTCCTCTTGAATATATGGCTCTACTAGAAGTGCAGCGGGGTAGTATTGATACGAAGCACTTGAAGTCAAGCATTGACGCCGACAGTCTGATGTGCCAACTTTCGAATATTCACGAAGAAGGACGACGCCTTGGGGAGGAGGGATGGTTCGAATCGCCGTATATGAGCCGTTTCCATATGTCGTTTGACTGGAGACATTTGCCAACGCACCTTGTTTACAACGAGCACTATAAGCTGGCTATTTATGTGGCTCCTTCACGTTGCCGCGAATCAATGTGTGATGATGATTCGGGAGGACGCAGCCACAAGTACGTGGAGCACATTCCGTGTCTACAGCCGCTAGTGCTGCCAGTATGGTTTACGGATGACTCTATTGACAAACATCAAGTAATGAACTTGACACTAACATCATTGGACGATACTAGATTCCGCGTTGAGATTCATGTTGTCAATGGACTGGCTTTACCTATTGCGAACTCGTTTGAAAAGACAATGACAGTGGTCATGGTGCAGCCGCAGAGAGCAAATACGCTTGGTAGTAAACGTAGTCTGTCTCCTCTGGTTAGCTTTGAGGAGAAGACCATATCGATGCCTTATATATTTGGAATACGCTACGATGTAGAGAATTCGCAACAAGTGAGTTTGCCAAGAAACTTGCCACCAAGATGGAAGTCATATGAACGAGGGAGGGTGCTTGTTGGAATGAACACAACGCACGAGAATGATGCAATCACTATTAAAGATGTACCTGAATCAATCGTAAGGGGAGAAGACTATTGGGACAATCCATTCCCGTCAGCGACAATGGCAAAGCAGCAGAGTGATATTTACTTTGAAACTTTTCATGGCATATCTCGATATGAACCGAATGGGGCATACATGTACGAGTACACGTCGTTGATTCTCCCTTATTTGCCGTTCTTTTCAAATTGCAGAGAGTTCGACTCTCATGTTCCACTCTGGGCAGTATTAGAGAGTGCCACTCAATGCGAGCTGCCTGGTGTCACAGAACAATTTCCTGAAGATTGGTGGAGGCGCGGCCTACCTCCACTTCCACACCAAGACGATGTGGTAGTTGTACGTCAAACTGATTTCTTGACATATTATCCTGTCGCTGACTGGTGTGAAAGGAAGCTTCACTGTACCTTTGAAGAGGACCTCCCCAAACCGGCAGCAACGCCGAGGTGGTTCGACGTCGAGAGTGGAACTGTTTTATTCTCAATAATCCGCGATCCTATTGACTATTATCAATACACTGGTAAAGATTCTACAATTGCAGGGATCGATGATGGAGGAGGACAGCGATTCATCAATGAAGCTATCGAAATGTTACCGGTGCAGACTTTTGTACCAGCCGTTGTGGATAGATCGTCGTCTCTCTACATTGAGGGTGGGTGTTCGGCTGGTTCGTGCTTTCCTCGAACAGTCACCCTTGCCGTATCATACCAACAGCTGACTGAGCATTCCAAACGGATTGTGCAAGTCCAAGTTCTATACGATGACTTTGACAAAGATACATCGAATGATGAATACGAGTTGGAGGTCAAGTTTTACCCACTAAACTACGAAGAGCTCTTGATAAAGTTCGCTTTCAGCCACGAACTTTTTCTGTTGCTCTTTATCCAAATTGGAGCTGGCACGGTAGCGGCTGCGTTCGTATATTGGATCGTCGTGCGTCTGACCACAAACTTGGAGCGTCCACCACGATTAAGGATCTTTAGCTTTGCGTGGCTTACTTTTTCTCCGATTCTTTCCGGATTTTTACTCGCTTTGATGCCAATCAGCATCGTTACTGGAGCCGTGTTTTATCTTATGAAAGGTTATCAGATTTTTACACCTGATGACGATCCTGACGGTAGACGATGGCTCTTTCTTTCGTCTACACGGCTGCATTACATTGATGTCGCGATCGATCCAGATAACTTACTACCAACTCGCCAAGGGCGGACTGGTTTGGCGTTTTTCACAATGGCTCTTGTATCCCTCTATTACACAAGCAGAATGTTTGCTCCAAAACTTCCATCTAACAGCAACATGATGACTGATCAGCAAGTCATAGACCGGGCTGTAACTACTTGGAAACGGGGTAATCTCATATACTGCAGCGTCATCATGGGATTGTTCCTGGTGGTAATTGTTGAATGGTCGTTATGGGGTTCATTTGGGGAATACATATGGGAAGCAATTATATTCCTTGAAATCCTCCAACTATTTGTCGGCTCCATTGTTGACAAACAGCTGGGCGAGGCGCTTTTGAGTGCCCCCGTAATGATGGCGATGGGATTGGTACAAGGCATCGTTACAATGTCTGCTAATGACTTTATGGACTTTCTCCTGTCGTGGATTGTTGGCTTTGGCTTTTTGATCATCGAGAGAATGTACACTGGCCCGCTCCAAAAACCCATCTTGGATACGGTATGCAGTATGTTCATGTCTTGCGTTACATACATGCGATCATTTATCTTATCCAAATTTGGCATCAAGGTGGACCAGTCTCCTTCAACCAATTCAAAAGATACTTTGACATCGAAGGAGAAGAGTCTAACGGTCGAGCCACTTCTTGGAAGCTACGCATCTTATTCATGCGATTCAATCTCTCTCTTGTATATGCCATTCATCATGATCGTTATTATGTTATTCCGAGATGAGATGCAGATCACGATCCTCTATGGAATCAAAGAGGATGATATGGAATACTATATCATGTTTGCACTAGTGATCATTCCGTTCCAGATCTTAGCCGATGTGTTTTTACATAATGCACTCGAGCTTCTTCATGGGTGGAAAATATACAATTTTCTTGAGTATTGCAAGGTACGATTCATGCAGCGCGAAATGTGGTGGAAAGGCTGTGAGGAGTGCACATTGGATGGGTGCATCGAGGAAAGTATGAGAAGTATGGATCAGTGGTGTTTCAGCAGTCAGTATTATATGTTGAATACTGTCCACCTAAATGCGATTGTATACTTTGTCCTTGGGGTTGAGATGATGGTCAGAGCGAAGTATACAGCGTTTGGAGATCCTGCTATGATTTCAATCGTAATGATGATTATTCTTTGTGCCAGTACTGCCAAAATGATGCTCACTATGCTTGCCAGGCTCTTCGGATTCTGGAAAATAAAGAAGCAAAAGAAGGGGTGGTATGCCGATGTATTGAATAGTGAAAGTAATCCAAACGTGAAGCAATTTGACGACGTAAAGGTCAAAGACCACGACCAGTTTCAATTGGAACAGCAAATAACTTCGGACACTTTCCGATACAAATTCCTCAGCTACAATCGATCGTGGCTTCTATCGAAACTTCCAGACCTGCTAACACCGCGGGTGTCAGCTTCACAAAAACCCTACTTAATTAATCAACTTGCCCGAATTTTGGCAAGCGCAGGGGATGGAGACAGCAGCGATAGCGATGACAGTGATGATGGTCCCAAATTTGAGACTCCGTCCTTGACAGCTAGTTCGAGGACACTTGCTAGGACGTGGCTTAAGGAAGCATCACGGGCATTGAGGCTAAAGAACCTTGTGCAGCCTTTAATTGAACAGTCAAAAGGGAATGAATGTCAAGCGTGCCTGAGTCGTTCTCAACTTCTAGTTGAAACATCTATCAGTGTTTTTGAGATGGATGAAGCGTTTAAGAAGGAATATCGCACCGAAGAGATTGATCAGGTTCTGTTTAAAACGTTTTGGCGACGGTATCAAAAGTATCAAACTATATGTTTAGCTTGTGTGAACAAGAGAAAAGAAAAAGAGCGTGAGCAAATTATCGCGGACGATCGATCAGACGATGACGAACCGAAGCAATTGATCTTGTCTGATAATATGACTGTGTCAACCGAATCAATCCTCGCATCATGGTATTCGGCAGCTAGGAAGAATGTTAATCCTCATGGGGTGTGAAGGGGGGCAATAAGGGGTGTGCAGCCTATCATTCCGCCAATTATTATTCAAGGCACCAGAGACCCCAATGTCCGACTGGAAAAAAAAATCACATCCTCCCAAATAAATTTAATGCCACTGCGCGTCAAAGATCTACCCAACCTTCTTCTTTAGCCCAAGCAAGGGAATAACAAGTGGAGGAATGAGCAGGTCGTCTTCTACTGCCCAGAGCGGAGCCTCTCTACCTCCAAAGGTCCTCGGTGAACTAATTGGGACATTAACAATTCGCCTGTTGTCGATTAACTATCATGAGTCCCATCGACATCAAGATGTCTTCGCGAGAGTTCAGTTTTGGGGAGAGGTAACATACGTAGATCTTTGTCTGTCGAAGGATGATGGATCTTCTTCCGCGGTTGTGTCTGGGCCGATTGAATACCCATTAGTTGGCAGTATTCACACCTTATGTAGTTACTTAAATGATGCTTCGCCGCTAAAAGTGACATTTTTACGTCAGTCAACAAATCATCAGCCAACGGAGAGCGGACAGCCTGAAATCGTTGGATATGCTTATATTCAAGATCTATGCATCAAAGACTTTTTGCCTCCATTGAACGTTCATCATGAAAATACACAAAAATCAATCAAGTTTGTGCTACGTCGTGATTCGCAAATAGTAGGAGGCTCGGGTAGTGACAGGCATGTTATCCGGGAAGCCAGCTTCGAGCTCAGCTTTCGTGTTCTAGTATGTCCCAACACTTCAATTGCACCGACATACACTTCAACCATTCCTATACCTGCTCCGAATCCACCTCCTGCAGAGAAGTGTACAAGCGTCAACATTTGCCCTGCTGATGACTCCAGTCAACAGCCCAGTGATATTGGTGGTATGAGTAGCAGTATAGAGGAGAAACAAAGCTTACTTGAAGAATTACTGGAGCTTTGCTGTGATGATATGACAATACCTACAGTCGACTCATCTAACACTTGTGTCGATCCGTATGAGCTTTGGATATCTCGCATGATTGCAAGTGCAAGATCGCCTACAAAGGAGTTTCCATCCCTCCTCTCTGCAGGGTCTAACCAATCCCACAACCTACATAAAGTTGTAACGATGAAGCTTGAGGTGACGGGGGTGACGTTATCGGCAAGAATCACAAATAAACTCAGTGATCCCGAGAATGTTTTTGTTCTGCAATATAGCAACCCTCCCCTAGCATTTGATAACGGCAAAGCTGTGGCTATGGCGATTAATACAATTACTTGTGATCGTTTGGATAGGCAGTCAAAAGTGACGGTGATGGCCGCAGGAAAATCGAAGTCAACGCAAGTCAAGCCTCCAAACACTACTGGAGGCACTCCTCTACTGAAGAGTGCGTATGTGAAGCACATGGATGTGAATTTCATGAATGATGATGATGTTCGTCTGTGGTTGGATGGCATCATGGAATTTAGCCTTTGCTGTCGAGCAGCTTCAGGATCAAAGCTGCCACGCGTGGCAAGACTTGTGGGCAAGGGGAAGGAAACGTTACCAAATTCCAAGTCTGCATGCTGTGTGGCGAAGGCATCGTTGAGTCTTCGGGATGTCATTCTGTCTGAAACATTCTCATTCCATGAGAAACTTCCTCTACTTTTGCTTGCAGAGAGTGTACATGGTGAGACTGGCAAAAGGGTTGGCACTGTGTCGGTGCATATTGCTCTCTCTTTTGCGCATGATGAGAAAGTTGGTGTATCGACGACGAGTAATAGCCCAGCTGCTACTACCGAAGAAGCCCACATGTCAATGAAAGTTAGGCCGACATTACCATTGACCTCTGCTCATCACCCAATATCCGTGCTCCTCTCCAACTTTGTTGGAGCCTCCAATAAAACAAATGCTGCTGCTATGCCGCAATCAAACGCCATAGGTGTGTCTTCACCTCAGCTGGGTGTACTCGAAAGTCGTCAGTCATCTCTTTCGACAAAACAAACACACGACACTCCTCTACTGCCGGTGAAGGCGCCATCTACATGGCTTGACATCAGAGTGGAACGCATATCAAAGTTGGTCGTCGATATAGCCAAATGGAACTCTGGTTGCTTTAAGCTGGGTATGTCTTGTAGCAAGCTGCAACCACAGAGTGAAATTGAAACATTCGGAAATGGCCCTCAAGAAATATATCCTTTGACGACCAATATCTTCGATGATACTCATCATCACGGCACTATCTGCTCGTGGAAAGTACCCTTAGATGCCGAGAACAATCGTGACAGATTTACGACTATTACTCTCCATTTGTGGTACTGCGAGAATGGATCCTCATCAATCCAGCAGCTTGTTGGACTTACCACCATACCGTTTCTTCTCGAGCCCGTAGAGTTATCGGAAGAAAAGATATGTGGTTGGCTACCAGGTATTGCAGCCAACAGTAGATTCGATCTACTTGATCCCAAGACCCACAAGTTGATCGGAACTGTTGATGTTTTGGTTGCAGCTGGATTGGTACGCCAAGTCAGGTCTTTGTCGGCGTTTTGCAAAAGTGCAGGAATTCTTCAGACATGGTGGAGAAGGTCCAGAACCGCCAATGCAGCAAAACATGAGACTCAACAAAATGTAGTTGACACGCATCTTCCATCAAACGAGGAAGTTCAGCAAGAAGATTATGACCCCGAGTTCGATACGATTCATGTTGGATTCATTTCTCAAGATGTAAGATCCTTGAGAGGACAGCTTAGGGAGGCAGTCTCGTCACCGGATTCGTTATTTGATGAATGGTCACAGCAATCGATTTCGACTATTAGTGGGTACAACATGTGCTCTGTTCGTTATGAGCAAGCTCACTCAGCCAAGCTTCCTGGAGGAAAGGAGATCCGCACGGGGATTCGCCTAGCATCATCAACAGCAAGTAGAGACAAAGATGAATCTCTTGCCAAGGAACATCCTCAGTCAGATGAGGAACAGCTTCCTGAAGGAGAGGAGATCCAGATTTGCGTAGCATTGGCAACAACAAGTTGTGACTCTCTTGCTGAGGAATCTCTTGCGATGGAATCACCCCAAGATGATGAACATGATTCAGAGAATTTGACAACGGAGGTAGAGTCGACAACCGCCGGGGAAAACATGATTCACGCTTGTGACAACGAAAACAAATCAACGAAAGTCAGCCTAATTCCACAAATGCAAGTCATGAGTACACTGAAACCAATGAATCTTGAAACCAGTTTTGCTAGAGAACAGCTAGATCCACCTGAAGAAACAAAGCAGGAATATCGTCCCCCACCAAGCGGGAAACGATTATTCAACATGCCCAATGAGCAGCGAGATATCAAGCGAAACCGCGTGACGGAATTTGCATCTTACTATCCACAGACAATGAATGCCGACTCAGTCAATCACTCAAGCACACCGGTCAGTACACAAGAGACTAATGGAGAGTCAGAGACTGTCATTAGTTCAGGTGAAACGTGTTTTGATGAATGTGAACAATCATCTGACTTAGACGATTCCATTTCATATCGCAGCATAGGCAGCATGATAGGATCATTGGACAATATAAACTCGAGACTTGTTGCTCGAGGTGCTGAACCCGCTACAAAATTCTACGCATCATACTCTATCACAAATTCGTCTGATGTACTTGGCACTATGGAGTCCATCAATGAAAATAAACGACGGAAACACGATCCCCCAGAGATAGAGAATGATGAATCCACATTATCATCACAACTATCCAAACCTGTTTGTCCAGGTCGTCAAATTGAACCAACGGAGGAAAATTTTGTTTCGAGAACTCCTGTTGTTCAACAAACTAGCTGCGATGAAGATAGATATGTGAACACTAGTGAGAAGGGAACCTCGCCAATGAGTGCCCCCATTCTTTCCAATATTGCTGCTAGTACTTCAGAAGTTATTGAGGAAGCCAACATGTTGTCTGACCAGTATGTGCCGTCGGCAACTAGGCATGTAATACTACGAAATAGGAACGACCAATCACCCCTCGAAGCGCTCATGCGTCATTACCAGACAACAGACAGAAGAAGAAATGTCGGTGAAGGTCCCAGTCATAGTGGTTTGTTTCATTGTCTGTCTCCACCACAGATAAGAGATGTCGCAATACTTCCAAGATTTGATACTTTTACACAAGGACCAAATTCTCTACTTGAGGCTAAACATGACAGAACGTTTGACAAACAGCGGCTAGAGCGAATCTTTCGCAATACGTAGTTAAGTTCTCCAGAGAAATCAAACACTTCATTTTCTCTTGTGCGATTTGTCAACTCTCTTGAAACCAATAACATGCTCTTAAAAGTTTATAAATCTCTTTATATCACACGGCTTGGATCATTGCACTTATATAAACTACTATATATCAATCATCCAAAAGCGCTCAATGTAAAGAAAAATTTTGCCCGTCTTTGGCGTTGTATATACTTGAACTTCAGAGCAATAATACGTTGGATCATCATCCTCGTCGATAAGTGAAGCGTCCATATATCATCATCAGTGTTATCATTCCTTGCTTCTTCTGATGGACGGTAGAAAATCAGGAACTCTGAGGCATCTGCGCTATAACTTCTTGATTGTGCATTATTATTTTGCTGTTACCATTTGTTTATCTTGTATCTATATCATTGTCAAGTCCCAGTCTTTTCTCATCCCGCATGGCTCAAACGCGTGGATGTTGGACTTGAGATAGATTGGTACATAGCGGAAGGGTGGTAGCTCTATTTGCTGGGTCGTCATTGATGTGATTGCAAAATAATGTGTTGGCATTACTTGTCTGGGAAGGAGACAAGCAAGTGGGGTAAGTTGGTTCCCTCATGAGTAAGATCTCTACATACACAAGTTGTGACCCAACCTCCAACACCCAACTATCGTCATCAGCTTCCTAGCATCTAGTGCTACACAATGATGGCGAACGAAGTCAATATTATTAACTGCATCTCTTCCGATGGAGACATGATTGGTAGCACTTCCGCGTTTGCAGGGGTGTTGCCTTTTGTTTTCCATTTCCGTGCACCAGCATCTTCGGCATCTTTGGCACCTTTGGTACCTTCTTGGATGGACAGGAGGTTACTGTTGCTTCTTCCTTTTATTATCGGGACTCCTTCTTCATTGGCATTGACATTGAGGACTACTCTAGATTGTGCTGTCTACCTTACCATTTACAAAAACATTAGGTGGCGCTTAGCCAACTATGTCGGATGTCGGCGTGTCGATTTTGTTGCCCAAACGGCGACATTCTGTTTCGTGTCGGCAACATGTCGCCGACATGTTTCGGTCATGTCGGCGACATGACTAGAGTCATGTTGGCCAGGGTGTCCAAAACGACACGACATGTCGGCTGTTCCCGACATGTCGGTTAAATGTCGTAGTTCTGTGACATGAAATTCAGCTCAAACATACAACATTCGTATTGTATTGGTTAAATTTAGTCTTCTGGAGCGACACCCTTATGACCCGTAGCCACTGTTGAAGGTGCTCAAACACTTTATATATATATAAAGAAGACCTGTATGAGTATGAACTGGATGAGGGGCCTCAATCATAAGTAGTAACAGAGGATCCAAGTGCGAATCCATGCACAACATCACTCTTAGTCTTAGGTCTTAGGTCCATGAGAGCATATATCAGGCTGGAGCTACACCCTTATGACCCGTAGCCACTGTTGAAGGTGCTCAAACACTTCATATATATAAAGAAGACCTGCTATGAGTATGAACTAGATGGGGGGTCTCAATCCTAAGTAGTAACAGAGGATCCAAGTGCGAATCCATGCACAACAACACTCTTAGGTCTTAGGTCCATGAGAGCATATATCAGGCTGGAGCTACACCCTTATGACCCGTAGCCACTGTTGAAGGTGCTCAAACACTTTATATATATAAAGAAGACCTGCTATGAGTATGAACTAGATGGGGGGTCTCAATCCTAAGTAGTAACAGAGGATCCAAGTGCGAATCCATGCACAACATCACTCTTAGGTCCCTCAGGCTGGAGCTGCATGATCCTTATGACTTATGACCTGTGACCTGGGATGTTCTGTCCTGGAGTCTACAATATTAATTCATATATGAGTGTTGGAAGAAAAGTATTACTAATTTTAATATATCAGGGAAAAGGGTAATACACCCAGGAAAACCCTGATCCACGTCCCATTCCTACTCCATTTGTTCTTGTAGAACCTTCACTCCCTCCTTCTGCTTGGTAGCCCCGATCAATTCACACGCCATCTCCAGAGAAAAAGGCTCATTACAACTTTCATCGTCTGGCTTGTCTGCACTAACACCAACCACAAACCATCCATTACCTCTCCCTCTACGAAACTCCATGTTTCGATCCCAGACAGAAAATGTACTCCCTGAGTCCGGATCATTGAAAACAAGTCCTATGCTTTGTAAGCAAACGTGCCTCCTCAACACAATCATTCTTCTTTCTGGCTTCCTCCTCCCAATCTTCGACCCATGCCCAAAAAATACGCTCAACTGCTGGTTCTTTCAAAGCCCCCGTGTCCACATCAAATCGCTCAAGCTGCATATCAAAATTGATATCATCATCACCAGACATTGCATTATTCCCCGTTGCATCCAACTTCTCCAACTGATCACACATGATTCGCGACTGCTGTATCTTTGCTGAGACATACAAAATACTCCTCTTCTCCGTTGACTCCCCACTCATATGCGATCGTTTACCTGTCTTGATATTTCCGTCCCACGACCTTTCTGCAGGACCTATCCCACAAAGCTTGGATGTAACATGACACCCCACAAATCCCAACACTATCGTGTAGGGCAAAGAATACTTTTCATGCCATAAAAAAAAATTTCCTTGTGTGACATCAACAGTGGCCCAGCGACTTGGCTCCGCAAAAGGATGTGTACATTGTTGATTGTTGGAATGACTTGAATTCATTCCAGAAGGTGTCAATAATGTCTGCTGGGGTCATACGAGCGATGTCAGGGTGAGTGTTAGATTGATGACGGTGTTGTTGCTGTATTGGTCGTTTGACGAATTGACGGTGTTGTGGTGAGAAATGATTGGACAGATCCAGACCGTCCGGACCACCTTCCGGACGGCAACCCGGCAACGCGGCAGCAGCGGCAGTAGATTGCACCCCCGACGAGAGCAAGGGGGGTGTAGTAGCAGTTGGCTGCTTGGCTGCTCGAGCAGTGGATTGCCCCGCCGACAAGAGCAAGGGGGGTGCAGTAGCAGAGCTGGCTGTCGAAATGCCTCAAACCCGGGCAATGGAGGAAGACTTGCTGCCCGGGCGGTGGTTTCCATGAGCCCCAAAGTACGGCTCGATATCGATAACTAGGAGG
>Ga0247832_1003706_pt1 | contig 20421 bp, 15 predicted proteins | sample LaCruzMarch2015__10_FD_192407 | JGI IMG/M metagenome (GOLD analysis project Ga0247832, IMG submission 192407) | Freshwater microbial communities from meromictic Lake La Cruz, Castile-La Mancha, Spain - LaCruzMarch2015_4m | ecosystem: Environmental > Aquatic > Freshwater > Lake | place: Spain... | reverse complement strand
AAGAATCATCTTGGCGGAAATGATTGAGTCGATGGTGGCATTGGGAAAACCTCGCTTGGCCTGCCAATTGTTTGTTTCCCTTGCCAAAGAAAACTCCCCGCAATTGCTGCTGTCCACAATTCCTGTAAGTTGGGGTGACGAGAAGTTGGAAGTGGATACAGTCACGATTCAGCCCAAAGCGTCGGAATGGTTGCTTTCGGAAAATGAAGCCATTCAATTGCTGGGGGCTAGTTGGCTTCTGTCGGGTGCCCAACGTCCATTGGCAATCGAAACTTTGACAAGTCTTTCCAAATCGAAAAGGCCCTGGGTTGCCAGCTACGCTCGATGCCAATTGTGGCGGATTGCTCCTCCCGCCGAAATCCGTTCTAGCCTTATGCCTAAGTGGATCGCGGAACGAGATCGAATTCCGTTTGCGATGCAAGCAGGCCCCAGCACGTTGCTGGCACATCGCATGGCTCAGGCAGGTGAGCCGATGTTGGCGGCAAGTGAATGGCTCCGCATTGCAACGCTGCATTCAGATCGATACCATTTTGCAAATCGTGCATGGCCCAATGCGGTCGAATCGCTTGATTCGCTCGGCAAGAAAGAAGATGCCGCGCGGGCCAGAACGTTGCACGAGCAATTTGTTGGCAACAAAAAGCCTCAAGACTCTAAGAAGTAGATTGCGACGATCACAATGGGTATTTTTAGCGGCTCTTCAACACCTCCTCTGCACATGCCTTTGGACTGGTTCCTTTTGGCAGCTGCGGAAGCCAACGGCGCTGCTGACGACACCTTCTTGTCGATCGTTTTTAGTGGCGGTGTGATGGGAATTGGCATCATGGTGTCGCTGATTGTTTTGTCCGTCATTGCGATGTACTTGGTGATCGAACAAGCGTTTGCTTTACGGAAAAAAGAGCTTGTTCCAGCGGATCTCGTTGAAGAGGTGCGTACCTTGTTGAATCAAGGCAAGCTCAAAGATGCGGACCAGAAATGCCGCGAACGCCCTTGCCCACTTTCGTTCGTATTAGTCAGCGGCATTGCCGAGATTGAATTCGGCTGGCCTGCAGTGGAAAAAGCCTTGGAGGATTCGACCGCAGAACAAGCGGCTCGCCTTTATCGAAAACTGGAATACTTATCGGTTATCGGCAACATTGCCCCGATGCTTGGGTTGCTTGGGACAGTAGCAGGTATGATTTTGGCATTCCGAGAAGTGGCATTATCGCAAGGGACAGCTGGAGCGGGTGATCTCGCGGCCGGCATTTACTCTGCCTTGGTCACAACCGTTGCTGGATTGGTCATTGCCATCCCTTCGCTAGGGGCTTTCGCTGTTTTTCGCAATTCGATTGACGAGATCATTTCGGACACGGCTTATTCGGCACAGCACGTATTTAGTTCTGTCCGACGAAGAATTCCCGGGTCAACGCCTGTAGTCCGCCCAAGCACGCCTCCCCCGCGAGCCAACTGAGCCTTGCGTGGCGCACCCGCTGCGTCTCAACCGGTTCTTACAGACCGTAATCGACTTCAAGCTGGTTGCAAATCTCTGGAACCCCTTCGATCCCTCGGAGCGATTCTTGCACCATTTGCTTTTGGTAAAACGAATCGACTTTTCCGCGAAGGATGATCTTGCCGGGCAAGCTCTCTAAAAACACATGGCGTCTTACCCCATGAGGGTTTTGCTTGATGGCGCAATCGATTCGGTGCAGAAGTGGTGCCGCCTGCATTTGCAAATTCCTTCAAGATGAAAAATCGAACTAGAGAAAAACCGAATTTTGCAGAGATCCGAGATCAAGGTGTCGTGGTTGGCTTGAATTCGTCGTCCTGGATGACAAGTGCATAGCGACAACCTGCTGCATGGTAAAACTTTCCACATGAATCGCGTTTTCAAAGCCCCTCCTGAATTAGAACTAGAGAAATGGCAGAAAATCCGTTAGCGGCTTGGCGAATATACCGCCCTTGCGGTCTGGTCGATTTCGCCACAGCGTTGTCAAAATGGAGCAGGTAATCGGCAGAGTGCAAAAAGAAATAAAGTCGCGCAAGCACACGAAGGCGATTCAGTAGGGTACACTGTTGCGGTCTATTCTCCACCGATTCGCAAGGCAAATTCGCAAGGCAATCGAATTGGAGATGCGTGTGCTTTGGGTTTGTTTTGTTACTCGATTTTGGGAGGCTAGCGTTTCTTTCTAATGCCTGCTTGGTTTCCGGATCTGATTACTATTCTCGTTGCGTTGCTCCTGGTCTTTGTAAACGGCTTCTTTGTCGCGGCAGAATTCGCCCTTGTGAAGGTTCGGCTTGGTCGGATCGAACAATTGGTGCTCAACAGGAAACTCTTCTCGCGTACGGCTCGATGGCTGGCCCAACGATTGGAACAGTCCCTTTCAGCCTGCCAGCTTGGAATCACGATGGCATCACTTGCTCTTGGACGTATTGGGGAGCCGGCCTTCGCTCAGTTGGTGGAACCATTACTTCGAGCGTTCCAGATCCAATCAGAACCGATCATTCACGCCGTCGCATTTGCACTCTCATTCACCTTTGTCACGGCCTTGCACTTGGTCATTGGCGAACAAGCACCCAAGATTTTTGCCATCCGCAAACCGGAGGGCATGCTGCTTGCCTGCGCCGTTCCGTTGCAAATCTTTTTTGTTGCAAGTTACCCGTTGATGCAGTTGCTGAATCTGACCACCGCTGCGGTGCTGGGGTTTTTAGGCGCTCGTGATTCCAGCAAGGACTCCATCCCTTACACCGAAGAGGAGATTCGGGCACTGCTTCGCGAAGCTCATGTCCATGGCAGCTTGACGCGCAGCGAACACAGCTTGATCAATGCAGTGTTCGAATTCGACGACTTAGTGTGCCGGCGCATCATGGTCCCTCGAACGGACGTGGACTACGTGGACACGGAAGAGCGAACCGAAACGACTTTGGCGATGATCCATCGCACCAAGCATACACGCTATCCCATTTGCATAGGGTCTATGGATCAAGTGCTTGGGGTGTTGCATGTGAAGGATATTTCAGGCGCTACCATCCACGATGGCTATGACTGGAAAGCCATCATGCGTCCCCCGAAAAAAGTGCCCGAAAACATGCCAATCAGCAAGCTCTTGCGGCACTTTCAGGGAACACACCAGCACATGGCTTTTGTGGTGGACGAATATGGCATGATCATTGGAATCGTGACCCTGGAGAATGTCCTTGAAAAGATCATTGGCGAGGTGGCTGACGAGTTCGACGATGAAGCCCCAGAGATCGTTCCTGATGGCCCAGGAAGCTATGTAATCTTGGGCTCCACTCAGGTTCAAAGCGTCGAAATGAAGCTGGGAATTCAATTCGAGGAGGCAGATGTTGATACAATGTCTGGACTTTTGTTGAATCGGGCCGAGCGGTTGCTAGCCGCTGGTGATATTATAGAATTCCCAGGCGTTACCGCCAAAGTACTTTCTGTCTCGGACGATCGAGCCGCGAAAGTACGAATCACCATCCATTCCCCCCCCGAGTAAATCCTTCCGGATACAACCACAGGAGCCTCTCCATGCGTCTTTTTTGTTTTCATGCAACTCGCGTTCGGTCCACATTCCTTTGCTTGATCGCAATCGTTCTCTCTGGCTCGGCTTGTCTCAATATCGCGTCCGCTCAAGAAGCCACCAATGGCAAAAGCTTGTTCGACGGAAAGTCGCTAGCGGGCTGGTCAGGCTCGAAAAGTAACTGGCGCGTTGAAGACGGGGCCATCACGGGTGAGAGCAAGGAATCCGAGCCGCTTCAAAACAATACATTTTTAGTTTTTGAAAAACCAGTAAAGGATTTTGTGCTAACTTGCGAATTCAAAATTTCAGGTGGCAACTCTGGAATTCAGTACCGAAGCAAAGTGATGGACAAGGACAAGTTTATCGTCGGTGGCTATCAGGCAGATATCGATTCCCAAATTCGATTCATGGGAATCAATTACGAAGAACGAGGACGCGGAATTTTGGCAGAGCGCGGTGAAATCGTCAAATTGAGCAAGGACGGAACCAAGGAAGTTGTTGGCTCCAGCGGCGATGTGGACGCTTTGACCTCGCGATTCAACGTCAAGGACTGGAACACTTACAAGATTGTCGCCAAAGGAAATGTTTGCCAACACTTCATCAATGGCTACCTGATGTCAGAGGTCCACGATGAGCAAGAAGACAAACGTTCTGCCGAAGGAATCATTGCGCTTCAGTTGCACGCTGGACCACCGATGAAAGTTCAGTTCAAGAACATTGTTTTGGCAGAATAGAAACCACTGATGGTGAATCCCAACGACTCGTTTGTGCAACGCATTCGAAATGCAACGCATGCGTTGCTAGGCGATCAAGTCGTAACGCATCAAATTGACGAATGGTGCGATCAGTATTTGCAACAGTGCGTCGCGATTCAGGCTGGTCGCGGCGTATCCCTGATCAGCATTGCCATTGTTGGCGCTAAAGGACAAGGCAAGACGTGGGTTGCCCGACAGCTCATCTTGGACCCACGGGTGGCAAATGCGTTGCCAACGGGCGTTCTATCCAGCGAAGCTACCACGCACTTGCATTGGATCGGCCCGACCCCTCCCGATTCGCTGGATCTGCACTGCGAACGCTACCACGGCTGCCGGTCCGAAGACATGCTCGATCTGGAGCATCCTTATATGCTTCTGGATACGCCAGGCATTACCGACGATAACTTGGAGGCGGCCAAGATTGCGAAAGATGCTTTAGCGCTTTCGCCCATCAAATTGCTAGTCGTGCGCCGTGATCAGCTTCGCTCGGCGATTACCAGCCAGCTTGCTAACTTCACCGAAGGAGCGATCTGTGTCCCTGTGATCACGTGCGTCCCTCTTACAGAATTGGAAACAAAAGCTGCAGGCGGGACCTCGGGAAAATCGCGACTCGATGACGATCTTCATCATTTTTGTTCGGCAATGCAAGGCAGCGCCCCCCGAACCAGATTTCTAGCACCAGTGCTCGTTCCCGATTTCGAAGCCGATGGTGACGAGGCGAAAGTCGGCAAGCGTTTTGCATCGCAGCTACAGGCAAGCTTGAAGGGAGAATCCCTGGAACAAATCGCAGCCACGCGAGCCAATAGACTTTCGGCCGCGACCTCCCGACTACGGCACCGCGTAGGTCGACTTCTAGAAACACAAGTGCCTCAGTTATCTGCCGCCGTCGGCCGTTTGCGGTTGGAGGCGGATGCTTTACCGAGCAAAGCAATCGAGGCGGTACTGGGTTCGAAGAATATCCTACACTCCGCAATTCGGAGCCGGCTTCGAGCTCAGCTGATTGCCGAAACTAGCATGATATGGTTCCCATACCGAACGGTCCTGACCATTCTGGGTGTGACTCATGGCGCTTGGGATCGACTGTTGCTTTCACTGAGCGGTAGCGTGCCGTCGATTTTTGGAACGTTTGTGGCTTGGGCCAAAAATATTCGCCAATCGAATAATGTTCATTGGGAACTGAACGAAGGAATACGCGATCGGCTCAATCGCCAGATCCAGGACAGGCTTGAGCCCGTCCAGGCTCAGTTCCATCGCGCTGTCAAGCAGATGCGAGGAGCTAGCGATGAACCCACCAACTTCATTGCAACGCCCTCCATTCGACTTAGTGGGATCGAAGAACTTCAATCTCGATCGAGAACGGTTTTCGAATGGGGAGTGGATCGAAACAAGAATTCCTGGCTAACCCTTCAAGTGTTCGGACTGGTCGGCACCTTGATCTTTTGGATGCTGATGTCAGGACCCATCGTTGCGATCTATCGTGAGTATCTATCGGCAAGCTACGAAACATTGCTGGGCGACAACACCTCTGTCAATCGATTCCCTCATGCTAGCCCCAGCCTTTTGTTTACCAGCGTGATCATTTCCATTCTTCCGCTCATGATCTACTCGATGATTGTATTAAGCTGGAATCAACGGGGCTCCAAAGTCAATCGCATCGCCGAGGCGATTTACGCAGAGGAACTTCAGCTGGTGGAAGAACTGCAAGACACGGGCGTCATCTCCCTGCATTACGACGACGCACTTTTGGAACATGCAGAATTCTTAGTTCGCAACGAGCACCGGACCTAAACAGATCGCATCATTCTCGGAAACGACCGGGATTCAAGATGTGAAACGTCTAGAATCTCTCGCTGACGCTGGCTTTGAGATGCCAACCCTGGCAGCCTCCATCTGGGTTCCTTTGGTCTTCGTTTCCTGGGCCGATGGTAATGCCGATGCATCGAAAATAAGGTGATCCTAGAAGTGCTTGCGTTGACGATATTGAAGCATAGCATCGTAGGTTGCATACTTGTAAAGATCGCCAAGGGTCGGATAGTTGAAGCAGGTTTGATGAAATAAATCTGCGGTGGCCTTCATCATCATGGCCAGTAGTCCTAAATGAACGACTTCCGTCGCTTGCTCACCCATCACGTGAACTCCTAAAAGACGCATGTCGTCCCCATGAAAAAGGAGCTTTAGGAAACCGACATTGTCACCGATGATATCACCGCGAGGAATATCGCAGTATCGACACCTGCCGACAATGTAGGGCACTTTATTTTCAATCAACATTTCTTCGGTATCGCCGACAAAACTAGCTTCGGGGATCGTGTAGATCCCGGTTGGTAAAAGGGGCGATAGACCGCAGCTCCATGGCTCGTCAAAAGCATGGCATACAGCATGACGAGCTTGTTCGATGCCTGTTGCAGCGAGAGCAGGTGCGCCAATCACATCCCCGGCGGCATAGACGTGGGAAGCTTCTGTTGATTGGTAATGTGCCCCTACTTGGATTAAACCTCGATTGCCAAGTGTCAGCCCTGCTGCTGCGGTATTTAAGGATGATGTATTGCTGCTGCGACCGGCACAAACCAAAACGCCATCGCATTCGATGGTCGCTCCGGAAGACAACTGGATCGATACCGAACCGGTCGGCTGCGCATTGCACACCAAAACCTTTTCTTTCCAATGAAATCGAATACCGTTTTCTTTCATCGCATCTTCAAGACTTCGGGATATCTCGCGATCCAGAAAAGGCAAAAGAGTATCTCGACCATCAACCAGATGAACTTCCGCCCCAAGAGCCGCGAATGTTCCGGCGTACTCACAACCGATCACGCCAGCACCGATGACGACCAATTTCTTGGGCAGGGTTTTCAATTCGAGAATCTCATTCGAATCATGGATACGATCATCCTCAAAACAAAACTCGGGTGGTCTGAGAGGGGAGCTCCCAGTGGCGATCAAGATCTTTTCACCGCGAACCCTTGTTTCCTCGCCTATGGCCGAAACGATCTTCACCGTGTGCGGATCAAGAAAGCTTGCTCCGCCGTGAATAGTCGTAACCCCCCGAAGAGCAAGTTTACCTTCGGAACGTTTGCGTTCTTGTGCCTTCACGTGTCTTTCATGGCACATGAAGTCGGAGATAGTTGCCTCGCGTCGCAGCGATAAATCCACGCCAAAAAGCCGACGCGACCGTCCTCCCGAAAGCACCAACGCAGTCTCTCGCAGTGTTTTGCTGGGGATCGTTCCTGTGTTGATTCCCGCTCCACCGACCACCGCTTCCTTTTCGATCAACGCAACCTTTTTGCCGAGAATCCCCGCGGCCAGCGCACCACTAACGCCCGCCGGCCCACCGCCGATGACGACCAAGTCGAAGTTAGCGATTTGTGCTTCTGTCATGATTCTGTGACCTTAGAAGAGTCCGCGGTGGATTGGGCTCGCCCAAAACGAACCCACTTTTCGAAACCAACGATGGTGTAAACAACCAGAGCTACCACCAGGGCAGCCCCCCAGGACAAAGCGTCAACGGGCTTCGAGTGAAAAATTTGGTTCATGAATGGGACGTAGTTGAAGGCCAATTGAAAAACAAGCATTGCGGCTACGCCAAGGGGTAACCAACTGTTGGAAAACCAACCGATGGACCATACCGATTGCGTCATGGAACGGCAATTGAGCAGATAACCAATCGAGCCAAGGATAAAGACATTCACCGCAACCGTTCGAGCTTCGGCGGGCGATGCACTGCGGCCAACCAACATCCACCAGAATAGACCGAACGCACCGGCCAACAAGAGCAGTCCCAAAAGGCCCGTTCGCATGATAAGCTCATGACTAAGTATTGGTTCTTGAGGATCCCGGGGGGGCCGCTGCATCAACGTTGCTTCACGAGGCTCGAACGCCAACGTCAGCCCAAGCAAAACGGCAGTCGTCATGTTAATCCACAAAGCTTGAACGGGCAGGATCGGCAATTCCGTTCCCAGCAATACGGCAGCAAGTAAAACCAATCCTTGGCCGATATTGGTGGGGATCGTCCAAACGATAAACTTGGTCAAGTTATCGAAGACGCTCCGCCCCTCTTCCACAGCCGATACGATGGTGGCAAAGTTATCGTCGGTCAGCACCATATCGGCAGCTTCCTTCGAGACATCCGTTCCCGTGATTCCCATCGCGATCCCCACATTGGCTTGCTTGAGCGCCGGTGCATCGTTGACACCGTCACCCGTCATGGCCACGATGTGCCCTCGTAACTGCAAAGCTCGCACTAACCTTAATTTGTGTTCTGGAGTGACGCGGGCAAAAACCGAATGCTTTTCGGCGAGCTCGGGTAGATCCTGATCGGAAGTCTCTGCCAGCGTTTTCCCAGTAATGGCAAATTCCGAATCATTAATCAGACGAAGCTGACGAGCAATGGCCGCAGCCGTTCCGGCATGATCCCCGGTGATCATTTTTACTTGTACGCCCGCGAGCTTGCAGGACTGAACGGCCGCGATCACAGCCGACCGCGGCGGATCAATCATGGCTTGAAGTCCTAAGAACGTGAGTGATCCATCAAGATCTTGCTCCGCGATACGGTCGCTACCAGGCTTGAGTCGCAATCTTGCAAAGGCCAACACCCGTTGACCTTGATGCGTCAGGCGATCAACGTGAGATTGCATTTCCGCGTGATTCAATTCAACGCAATCCCCTTCGGCGTCGTAGGCATCACGGCAGCGCTGAAGAACTTGTTCTACGGCTCCTTTGACGAAGACGACGGGTTGTGCATCGCCCGGCACCTCATGCAACGTGGCCATCAATTGCCGATTGGAATCGAAAGGGATTACGTCCATTCGAGGACGTTCCGATCGCAGTTCCTGCAAATCAAATCCCGCCTTTCTCGCCACAACCAGCAAGGCACCCTCGGTAGGATCCCCTTCGATTTGCCATTCAGATTCCTTGAGCCGCAAATCGGAATCGTTACACAGAACCCCTGCCCGCAAGCAACGCTCCAATCCAATATCTACAGAAACATCCATGGGGCCAGTACAAGGACCTTGATGACAAATCAACTGTCCCACCGGCGAGTATCCGCCACCCGTCACTCGATAGGTACCCGAGATGGTTTGAATCTCAGTCACCGTCATTTGATTTTCCGTGATTGTGCCTGTTTTGTCGGAGCAAATCACCGTTGTCCCCCCGAGCGTTTCGACGGCGGGCAGTTTCCGGATGATGGCTTTACGCTTCGCCATGCGTGCAACCCCGATCGCCAAGGTGATCGTCAATGCCGCTGGCAAACCTTCTGGTATGGCGCTCACCGAAAGGGCCACCGAAGCCAAGAGCATTTCAACGGCAGGCTTACCATGCCACCAGCAACCGATCATAAAGTTCAAACTGGCTAACAACAGAATCATCCATAATATGACCTTGCTGAGTTGAGCCAAACGTCGGGTCAGAGGGGTCGCGAGTTCATCTGCCGAATCGACCAGATGAGCAACGCGGCCGATTTCCGTACGATCCCCTGTCGCCGTTACGAGCCCCACACCTTGGCCGGAGGTAACCAGGGTGGTCGAAAAGGCCATATTCACTTGATCGGCAAGGCCGACATTTCCCACCAAGGCTTTGGTGGATTTTCCTACCGGCAGCGACTCGCCGGTCAATGCAGCTTCTGCGATGCGCAGTTCGTTGGTCTGAAGCAATCTTAGATCGGCAGGTACCTTATCTCCGGCCGCCAAGAAAACAATGTCTCCCGGGACGAGTTCCGTGGAAGCCAAGCGTTGCCGAGTCCCATCCCGAATCACCGTTGCCTCCGTCACAATACTTTTTGCCAACGCAGAAATCGCTTGGATGGCACGCGATTCTTGCACGAAGCCAATAATGGCGTTTAGCAGAACGACCCCCAAGATCACGCTTGCATCGACGGGCTCCTTCAGCCACGCCGTGATCGCAGCGGCAAGCAACAGCATGTAGATAAGCGGTTGATGGAACTGCAATAGGAACCGAAGAAGAGGCCCTTTGCCGGTTCGGATCGCTAAGATGTTTCTGCCGCATTCCTGGCGACGTTCGGTCACGTCGATCGCACTCAGCCCATGCTCTTGACTGGTGCGCAGTAGCCCCAACGCATTTGCGGTATCCTTCAGAAACCATTCTTGGGTTGAGGCGACATTATTCATAAAAGCATTGTAGTCTTTTCTCCAGAAGCCCAACATGGCGACAAGTCACCCGGCCAGGGCATTACTCGCAAAGAATGGAACAGAAGCATCAATCGAAATCGAAGAGCTCTTTCCAAAAGGACTCTTTCTTTTTCCCACGGTAAGTGTTGTAACGATCTTCATCGCGATATTCATGCTCCCTTTGCCTGCGATCGTATTCGTCGTTCCTTGGAAGAGCTCGCGGGCCCGGTTCCAGTTCGCGCTCTCTTGCGACAGACCGTTCACTGGAAGGAACTGGAGCTTGCAGACTAGCGCGCTGAATGAACTTATCCAATTCGCCGCGATCCAGCCGCACGCCGCGACAGCTTGGGCAATAGTCAATCTCGATACCCTGTCGTTCGGACATTAAAAGATCGACCGCAATACATGTGGGACACTTCATAAACAAACTTTCAGACGAAAACAATTAGCTGATGCTTGGGCATCAGTTGATCCGTTGGAACCAAGCAGATTAATCTCTATTCGTGGGCACGAGGAGGGGTGCGGAGCGGGTTACAGTCCATCTCTATCGATTCACTATCGTCCATGCCATTCCAACTGACATTGTCATTACCCGCGATTTCTGTTCCCGCAGAGACTTCATCCGCGGCGCCATCCCCGGACATGCTGGTACGATCGGATCGAGCGCGAATCCTTTCTACTTGACGGCTGACCGAGTAGGCTGCTCGTTCGGCAGAACGATCAAGCATGGCTTGCCAGCTCTCTCCTTTTTCTTCCAAAACAATCAAAGGTAACTTCTCCAGATCAATGATGATTCGAAGCGATTTGTCGATACCTTTCTTTGGACCATTGACGTCCGCGAGGAAAACGTTCACGCGTCCGATACGCGAGCAAAAATGCTCCAACGCAGACTCGATTTTTTCCTCGACTTCCGAGCGCAGTTCCGAGCTTAAATCGAAGCCTTTTCCACTCACCTGTATCAGCATTTTCTTTTTCTCCCAAAGTGATCACTCAAAAACCAACTCTGTTGGTCACTTGTTGCTTGATACGCAACAAAACTTTTTTCATCACGGTACGCCATGCATTGATTATCGACGCACACACGAGTAAAACAAATTGAATATTCGACCGCGATGCATTGGAAATTTCTAATTGAGGAGTCCTGCAAATGAACTGGCTTAACTACCACCATCTCCAGTATTTTTGGGCCGTTTCGCAGGAAGGATCGGTTGCAAAAGCAAGCGAGAAATTGCATGTCACTCCCGCGACGATCAGCATTCAGCTAAGGGACCTGGAAAAGCAGCTAGGTGTGAAGCTGTTTCGCAAAGCGGGCCGTGGGCTTGCCCTGACCGAAATGGGTACGGCGGTGCAATCGTATGCCAACGATATTTTTGCAACTGGCCAGGAATTGTTGGACATGGTGCACGGAAGACCGGGAGAAGGCCCGATCCTTTTTCGTGTTGGTATCAAAGACGTTATGCCGAAGCTGATCGCGTATCAGCTTCTGGAACCAACATTGCAAACGGCTCAAGAAATCCGAGTAGCCTGTCACGAAGGGGACGTTAGCCGGCTCATTGCCGACCTAGCGATTCACAAGCTGGATGTGGTCCTGTCGGACACACCCATCGACCCCTCCATGAAAGTCAAAGCGTACTCGCACTTGCTGGGGGAATCGGACGTTGTGCTGGTCGGGACCAAGGACTTAGCCAAAAAGGTCCGAAAGGATTTTCCCGACTCGCTCAATTCAACACCCATCCTGTTGCCCATGAAGGATACGGTCCTTCGCCGTTCGCTGGATATCTGGTTTGATGAAAATCAAATCAGGCCTCAGATACGAGGCGAATTCGAAGATAGCGCCATGATGAAGATTATGGGCAAAGCTGGCGTCGGCATTTTTCCAGTGACTGCCATTATCAGCGAGGAAGTTCAAGCCATGTACCGCGTCGACCCCATCGCGACAGTCCCTGGTGTCACCGAGCGATTTTACGCATTGTCGGTAGAACGCAAAATCAAACATCCGGCCGTGCTCGCCATTTCCGAGGTCGCCCGGAAAAAGCTCCAGTACCAGCATTAATCGAATTTCCACATTCGTTGTGCAAAATTTGAAATTGATCTAGATCCAGGAGTAACCAAGAGGAAGGGCATTGCTGACGAGCCATGATTCAGTCTTCAAAATGTCTTACGTGCGACCAACTGTTTGAAAAAACCAAATCAACTTTGTCTTTTATTTATTCTTACCAAACGCTTCAACGGTCGTATTATAGCCTATCGGATTGCCACTTGGCGATGCGAGCTCAACACGTTTCCCTCCAAGACCTTTTGAACCGACTGGAACTCTACCATGCAGCTCTGCATTCATGCGCAGGGGATTGACCTTACTGAGCAACTCAAGCTTAAAGCCTCGCAAAAGCTTGATCTTGCGTTAGATCGTATGGAGGACGATATCGTCCGTGTTAGTGTTTATCTAGTCGATACCAACGGGCCCTTTTTAGGTGGAGTCGACAAGGCCTGTCGTATCGTGGTTCAAATCCAACACCAAGACTCGCTCGTCTTAGAAGACATCGACGAGAACGTGGATGTGGTTCTTGATCGAATCACCGACCGCCTAGGGGTTGCGGCCAGTCAACGCATGGATGCACTGGCCAAGATTCGCAGTCCAGGTCGGCGTTGACTGATTCGCAGCGTTCACCCTGCGGATGACACCTAGGGCTGATGAAGTCTTTGTCCAACAACGAACCGATCTTGGAACCACGGAACACACTGAACACACGGAATGGAGGGCACAAGACATTAAGGATTTTTTCCGTGTGTTCCGTGTATTCTGTGGTTAGCAATAATGAATCCTGAAGCTTGCAATGGTTCCTTCGGTCTGTGCTATTCACTGTTCGACTATCCAACAACGAACCGAATTTGGAACCACGGAACACACTGAACACACGGAATTGAGGGCACAAGATATTTAGGATTCTTTTCCGTGTGTTCCGTGTATTCTGTGGTTAGAAATAATGAATCCTGAAGCTTGCAATGGTTCCTTCGATCTGTGCTATTCACTGTTCGACTATCCAACAACGAACCGAATTTGGAACCACGGAACACACTGAACACACGGAATGAAGGGCACAAGATATTAAGGATTCTTTTCCGTGTGTTCCGTGTGGTCCGTGGTTAGCAATAATGAATCCTAAAGCTCGCAATGGGCCTCTTAACGATTCGCGGATTGGCCGCTCGGTTGCGGACGCATCGACGTAAATGGACCGGCAGGGTAAAACGTGCACCTTCGCGAGAAGTCGCGTCGCGCGATCACTTCTTTCGGCAGCCGTCGTTGAATGGGAGACTCGTTTTGGTCACGGATCGACCGTCGCCGATGTCACCTGGATCGATCCCTGGAGAGAGCACTAGTGAGTTTTGACCGCACGCTGCCACGCAAGGGTGAGCTTGAATTGATGGCCTTGTTGTTTCTGCATGGAATGGCATTGGCTTCTTGGTTCGTGCCGCTCGGTATCGTTTTGGACAAGGCGGAACTAGGTTCCATCAAGTCGATGGCGTTTGCTGCCTCTGCTGTGGCCGCAATGCTTTCGCCTTTGTTCTTTGGTGCGATGGCGGATCGATCGGTTCCGCCGGCAAAAGTCTTGCGTTGGATCAGTATCGCCACCGCTGCGACCGTCAGTTTGATTGCAGTTGCAATCGAGGCCAGATGGTCCAGTTGGTCAGTGTTGTTGTTGATTCAGCTTCAAGCTTTATTTTGCAGTCCGACCTCGAGCTTGGCGGGTTCCATTGTCTTCTCGCAGTTGGTCGGTTCCCAACGCCAATTCGGAACTGTACGTGCGCTGGGCACGATTGGCTGGATGGCGGGCTGTTGGACTGTCAGCATGTTCTCTTTGGATGCGAGCCCCCGGGCATTCTTGCTGAGTGGATTGCTATGGTGCCTGCTAGCAGCATTCACCGTCAGGCTCTCGCACGCATCCCGTTCTTCCAGCACAGTCCACAGACTGACCTTGCGAGAACGGTTTGGTTGGGACGCGCTTTCCTTATTGAAGAATCATGATCATCGCGTGGTTTTTATCACTTCGACGCTGGTGGCCATTCCTTTCGCGGCTTTCTATCCGTTTACTCCTCCTCATTTGGCGGATCTCGGGTTGCAGCGAGTCAGCGCATGGATGTCCTTGGGGCAGATCTCCGAAGTGATGGCCTTGGTTTGCATCGGTGGTATTTTGCAGCGATGGAAGTTCAAGTGGGTTGTCTCTGCGGGAATCGGATTTGGCGTGCTTCGGTACTTGCTTTATGCAACCGATTCCAAGTGGATGGTTCTGCTGGGGCTTTCTTTGCATGGTGTTGCATTCACCTTTACGTACATCAGTATGCAAATCTACTTGGCCGAGCGCATTGACGCCCAGTGGCGAACTCGAGCTCAGGCCTTATTAGCAATGATGACCGGGGGAATTGGCAATCTGGCGGGCTACCTGGGGTGCGGAGCATGGCTGGCGTTTTGCACCACGCAAAACGGGACTGACTGGGGCGCGTATTGGGGATGGCTTTGCGCAATCGTTGTGATCGTTATGGTCTATTTTTCAGCAAGTTTCAGGGGGACCCAGGCGAAAAGTGAGGGTACGAAACGTGATGATTAGGAGCTTAGGGAACGTTCCTGAACAATGATGAATCAACAATGGCTGTCTACCCTCCAGAACCGTCCAGCAAGCGGGCAAAACCGAAGCCAGCACGAACGAGACAGAGATAAGAAATGTCCTGCAATCCGTTCGTAATTCAGCCAGAACGGCGATTCATTCCAGACGGCATGGCGAGCACTTCAACCAACTAAATCGTTGGATTCCCGTGAATTCTTGAAGCCACCAATCCTCAAAGTGAGTTTGCTTGGCTATCATTGAGCTCGTAAAGAAGTGCAATGAAGCGCTTGCCCAAGCTGAAGAACTTGCACTTTTGACAAAGCTTTTCTACCTTTTCTCGCTGGGAACCCATTGTCCATGGATGCAAGCGCCGTTTTTAATCTTGTTGGTCAAGCGTCTTACGGCGCTCTCGCTGCGGTCGCTCTATGGGGCGCGTATTTTGTGGTTTTGGTGATGACCCGCGTCAATCGCAAGAGATTCAAAACAGAAGATGCTCAGGATAAATTTGTCGAATCCATTGAGCCGGACCTCAAACGAGGCGATTTTGATGCAGTCCTTAAAGCCTGCGAAGGGGAAGCAAGAGCATTACCAATGATGGTGACCTTTGCTTGCAAGAATAAAGTTTTTGGCTTTAACAAAGTTCGTCAGATGACACTGGACCGCTTCCAACGCGACGTCATCGCCGAATTAGACTACAGCATCGCTTGGATCGTCACGGTCATCAAAACGGCACCGATGCTCGGGTTGTTTGGAACGGTTGTCGGGATGATGGGGGCGTTCGGGAAGTTAGCTTCTGCAACGAACGTTAGCCCGTCCGAACTTGCGGGTGACATTCGAGTTGCGCTGGAAACCACTGCGATTGGATTGACCATTGCAATTCCCCTTGTCATGGCGATGGCGAGTATTCACAACCGCATTCGGCATATGCAGGATCTTGTTGGGTCGGGGTTGGCACGGGTTCTCGAAGCCTACAAAATTGGGCTAGCAAAGATTGAACGCAGCGGCCGTTCTGGCAATTAATCGTCCCGTCACCCAAGAATCGAAGGTAGACCCACGTGAGCACTGATGCGACGCTGGAAGACGATCCAGGAATCCATTTTGAAGCCGAGGACTCGGAACCGGAACAGGTTTCGCTTCCTCCGCGTCCGATCATGGACGATGAGATGGACATTACGCCCATGATCGACCTGACGTTTTTGTTGCTCATTTTCTTTATTCTTACCTCGAAGATGACCGGCGAGAAAACGTACGACGTTCCACCAGCTAAAAATGGAAGCAGTGTTTCCTCCAAGATCTGCGTTACCTTGCTTGTGACCCGAGGGGCAGGCGACACCCCAATCGTTGCCCGTGCAGACGGTTCCGTGTTCGCTGAAGATCCAGAGCAGCAAGCCGCGGAGATTGAAGAATATCTATTGCTAGAACTGGAATCCGGAAGAAAAACCGAAGTGCTGATTAGGGCCGAGGGGAACGTCACCTCTGGCCAAATGAAAAAGGTCAAGCAAGTGGTTTCTGAGATTCTCGAAGAGGGCAAGATGCTCAATATCGCTGTATCGGAGTCCAGTTAATGTCCATTCGCATCTATTGCACTGCCTGCAACACTCAGCACTCAATTCATGACCGTTTAGCCGGTCGATCGATTCGTTGCCCTTCGTGCGATGCCATGATTGAGGTCGCTCAGCAAGCCACTTCGCCCGATCAGGATCTGGTCGATCAGGATCTGGTCGAATCGACTGAACTTGTTGATGAACCTGAACTGGTGGAAGCGATCGAGCTTAGCGATAACCTAATCAATGAAGTGGAAAACAATTCGGAGACGGACGTCGACGAGCGGGCAGAAGCAATTCAGAAGTTCCGCCGATCCTTGGCGGCTACAACGGGGTTTGAGGGTAACGACCGGGACGGAAACGGATCAAGCGCTCAGGACGATGATGAGGAAGAGGTCCAGGAGATTACCTTTCCTAAAAAGGAACTTCCTAAAGACGACATGGATATGACCCCCATGGTGGACGTCACATTCCTATTGTTGATTTTCTTCATGATCACAGCTTCGTTTTCGAGCGAGAAGGTCATTGAGGAGCCTCCCTCCATGTCGGACAAACCTTCCGCACAGCAGAAGGAAGAACCCGACAAAGTTTTGGACACAGTTCGAGTCCAGGTTGACGAGTTCAATGCGTACACCATCATTTTGCCAGGTGGGGAAGACCGGCAAGCGAGCAGCAAACAAGACTTGTTGATGGCATTGGACGACGCTCGTCGCGAGATCGTGACGGGGGCAAATGATGATGCACTCAAGATGGCCGTAGAAGCCCACGTGGATTCCATTCATGCGGCCGTGATTGCGGCTTTGGATGCTGGGCGTGACAAAGGGTTTAGTAGTTTTCAAGTTACTGTGGTTGAGGAGTTTGATTAAACGATGGCAGCGTCGCAGTTCATAGCACTTCTGGAAAGCCGAGGCTTGCTCGATCCAGAAATCATCGCTGAGTTACATCGCCAGGTCGAACAGACCAAAGGTCGTATTACGCCTGAGGCAATCGCGAAGCTCTTGGTCGAAAACGGACAACTCACTCGCTTTCAAGCAACCAAGCTGGTTACCGAGCTGAACGAATCCTTGGGTGATGGTCGCCCCGATCCTTCGTTGGCCCTAAGAGGCGGGCGTCCGTTGGAAACCGCTCCGTCCGAGCATGATTCCGTAGAAGATCTGCTTCCGGATGATGTAGAGGATGTGTTCGAGGTGGTCGAGGTGGTCGAGAACGGGATCGATGAAGTCGAGATCGTCGACATTGCCGAGCCGAAATCGGCTCCATCCCCCAAAGGGTCCACAGGATTCGGTTCGGATGCACCGCTAGAGGATCAACCGAAGCGAGTGGTACGCGATTCCAAGGTAAAATCCCGGAGTGCCTGGGAATCGTTTCGGATCATTGGCTACGCCTTTATTCTTTTGCTTCTTTTGATTCTGCTGGTCCCGCTGTTGGGTTGGCTGATGAAGGGCTCTGCCGACGAGGCTTTCACCCGAGCCGAGGATGCTTACAAAGCCAGAGATTACGAGAAAGCCAGCAAGTCCTTTGGCGACTTTGCAGCAAACTACGCAAACGACACTCGATCTTCCAAATCCAAAGTATTCGCGGGCCTTGCTAAAATCCGACAAGATGCTGAAAAGGCAGCGGATCCGAACGTAGCCCTCAAAACATGCCAAGATATTCTACCTGGAATTGCAAACGAATCAGGACTGAACGAACTTCGGGGCGATGTCACGGATACGCTTCTTAGGATCTCCGAGAAATTCGTCACAAAGATTGAAAATACCGACTCGATCGGAGGTAGAAAAGAACTGATCACGAAAATGGATCAGCAGTTGGAACTGATTCGAGACCCTAGGTACGTTGGAACTCAAGAACGAACGCAAAACGAACTTCGCATTCGTAAGATCGAAGAAGACCAGAATCGCTTGCTTCGCGAGATCACTCGTGGCGAAGATTTGGCATCGACACTTGAGGCGATGAAAACATCAGTCGAGGCCAAAGACGTCTCAAAGACTTATGATTTGCGCCGAACGTTGGTGCGAAAGTACCCTCAGCTTTCCGCGGATTCAAAGCTTGCCGAACTGCTTAGCGAAGCGACCAAAATACAGCTGGGGTTGGTCACTGCATCGTCCGCGATGCCGATAGTCAACAGCGAAGTCGCAACCAAACTGGCTGGCAACAAAGCTATTTTGGCGGGAAGAACGATCAGTGGAACAGATGGTGAATCAGGGTCTACCATTTACGTTCGTGTTGCGGGTTCCGTGGTAGCCATGAATGCGGGCAACGGCAGGGTTCTTTGGCGTCATCACATCGGACGCGACTGGACAGGTTCCCCCAAACGTGTGAATTCGACCGACGACAGCGACGTCTTGGTGTATGTGCAAGAGCAAGGTTTGCTGAAAAGACTTGCGGCAGCGGATGGATCGGTTCTTTGGGAGACAACGATTCCAGGGCGGATCGTGGAACCATTGATCGATGGTGACGACATTTTTGTTGCGGCCCGCAGCGGTGACGTGTTTTGTATTGATGCCGTGACTGGTCAAAGCCGATGGGGCAAAAAATATCCTCAGGCGATTGATATCGGACTTGGCGGATCTCCTGGCAAGAAAAAGCGATACTTAGTCGGTGATCACTCCAATTTATACGTGGTTTCACGCGCTAGCGGCCAATGCGATGAAGTTGTTTATCTTGGCCATAATCCTTCCACGATTGCGGTTCCGCCAATCTGGATTCTGAACCATTTGATTTTGTTCGAGAACGACGGCACGGACTTTTGCACGATGCGAGTCTTCAACACCGACGAGGAAGGTTTGGGGCTGACACCGGCACAGAACCCGGTGATCTTCCGCGGTCACGTGGTCGTGGAACCGCAGGTGGACGGAAGGCGATTGGCGGTTGCGACCAACCTTGGTGAGGTTGCAATCCTGGACGTCGAACCATCCAATGCAAATGACCGGGTATTCAAGTTGGTTAGCTTGGTTGGCAACGAAACCACCCCCAAGACCACTTGGCCGTTAATGGCTGGGAATGACTTGTGGTTGGCTTCGACCCGGCTTATCTATTATCAAGTCCAAGTGACATCGCAAAAATTGAATCGCCAATGGCTTAATGAAGATGGTGATCAATTTACAAATCGTCCCATGAAGGTGGATGATCACGTGATTTACACTCGCTTGGTACGAGGAAATTTGGGAACCCGCGTCAGTGCGATCAACCCAACCTCTGGCAAGCCAATTTGGGAGACGGATGTTGCATCCCCGGTGATGTCGCTGGGAACGGACGGAAAGGGTTTCATTGCATCCACAGCACAGGGGGCTGTATTCTCTTTGGATGCGAAATCGTTCTCCGGGGAAGTCGCCGTGGAGCCCATCGAAAACCTCGGCCGAAATCAGCGTTCCTTGACGTTTTCCAATCCGGTTGTTCTCAAGGATTCCAAAATTGCGCTGCTGAATCAAGCGGATGGCAATCAATTGTTGTTGATCGATCCTGCCCGTCGCTCTTCGAACCCATCCAGATTGGTAGCGATTGAGCTTGGGGGGGGCGTTCCATCGAACGAACCGTTGGCTTTAGGGAATGGGGCCGTCTTGGTCCCCTTGAACAATGCTCAGATTGCCATGCTCGACCCAGAGAAAGGCAAGTTGATCGGCACCCCCTTTCAGCCAACCGTCCAGGCAGGGGAGCGCCCCGTCTGGTTAAATCCCGTAATGTTGGCAGACAAGCAAAGCGTGGTGGTTGCCGACGAAAAGCGCAACATGGTAAAGCTCTCCACTGGCAAACAGCTTCGTACGATCACTTCCCAACCCTTGGATCGACCCTTGAAGGCAAGATTGGCGATCATCAATGATGTGATCGTGGCGGTATCCGCGACGGCCTCTGGCGATCAGCTCGATTTCTTTGATTCTGGCGAACTCAAGAGAACT
>Ga0247832_1003705_pt1 | contig 20424 bp, 17 predicted proteins | sample LaCruzMarch2015__10_FD_192407 | JGI IMG/M metagenome (GOLD analysis project Ga0247832, IMG submission 192407) | Freshwater microbial communities from meromictic Lake La Cruz, Castile-La Mancha, Spain - LaCruzMarch2015_4m | ecosystem: Environmental > Aquatic > Freshwater > Lake | place: Spain... | reverse complement strand
CTGCGCCCGCGGTGCAGGTCCGCACGGCGTCGGACGCGCTGTCCAGGTTTCCGACGAGCGCACGCTCGATCACTGCGTCACCGAACGGGATGGCCTGGTTGGTGATCGTGTCGGCGCCTTGGCCCGGGTCGCAGGCCGACACGTCGATCCGGTTCCCCGTGAGGCCCACGGTCGTCGTTGCCTCGGGTGGTGCCGACGCCGACCACTGGGTGAGCGCCGCCATCAGCCTGTCGCGACCGACGGCATCGGTCGTCGTGATCGCTGCGGTGACGCATACCAAGCCGCCGGCAAGCACCGGACCTTTTACGACGACGTCGTCGCCGTTCCACGCGGTGGCCGCTTGCCATGCTTCGCCGGAAGGCAGTCGCGAGGCGAGCACGTAGTACCAGTAGACCATGCCGCGCTGGGTGCCACCGCCGGCCGACACGGGGTCGGAGAGCGATGACATCGGCCGGCCCACGTCGAGCAGCGCGGCGTCGCTCTGTGGCCGCAGCGCCGCGATCGAGGCGCGCCCGGCAGTGTCGGTGGCTGCAGTGAACAACGAGGTCACACCGGCATCGCCCACGATGAGGTCGACCGGGTACCGCGACTGACCCCCGACCGGCACGACGAGCGCGTTGCGCTGCGCCCGAACAGTGTCGACGTCGGCCGATCCGACGGGCAACGACTGCGCCACGGTGGTGGCGTCCGCCTCGCTGAGGAGGCGGGCGGCGAGGTGTGCCGGCGAGCCCGCCACACCCTTCGGTGCGTCGGGCTGCTGTGCGATCAGTGCCTCCGTGAGCGCTCGCCGCAACGCCGCGACTCGCAGTGGCCCCATGAGCGATTCAACGGTGTAGACCACGTCCGTGCCGGCGTCGAAGAACGCAGGGCGTGCGGCGACTGCCTCCGACCCGATGCCGCCGAGGTCGACCGGCCCCTCGGCCAGGCCCATGGCCCGCCACTCCCCGACGAAGGCCGGCTCGGTGTCACCGTTGATCCCCAGGATCGACTTCGCAAGGCGGCCGCTGTACTCGAGCGGGGCGAGAGGGATCACCCGGACCGCATGGTCCCACGTGAGCGCCCGCGCCGCGGCTACCTCATTGGCGATCGGAGCGACGTCGGCGGCCCACTCCGCGTTGCGCTCGAGTCTCGGCAACACCTCGTACCAGACGGCCGCGGCAGCACCGGCGAGCAGGGCGACCACCAGCAGCAGTTTGAACAGCACGCGGAACGGGTGACGCTTGCGTTTGTACTTCAACACGGGCACGAGCGGCGTGCGGTCGCGGAGCAGCGAGTTGCTGCCGTGCCGAGCGGTGGGCTCCGGACCGGCGAGACGCAAGGCGGGCTGTGGACCTGCACCGGCGTACGGGTCACCGGCCCAGCCGTCACCGGCCTCGATCGACGATTGGCCCCAACCGACGGGGGACGGTTGCGACGGCGGAGGCGGAGGCGGTGGCAATGGCGTCTGCTTCGGATGCGGTTGCGTACGCAGCGCGTTCGATTCAGTGGTGGTGCGATCGCTCCCGACCGGCAGCGACGTGCCGAACACCGGTTGGTGCAACAGCGCGGGCAACGACTCGTTCGGCGGCACCGCCTGCGGTGGGAGAGGAGAACGGCCGGAAGTCACGCTTGTGTATCGACATCGGCCTACGGCGGCTCCAGCGTGATCACCCCGGGGGATGCCCGTAGTAACCCGAGTGCACGTACAGCGCGCGAATGTCAGCGGCGCGGTACATCTCGACGATGGTGGCGTCGTCATCGAGCGCCAGTTCGATGGCGAAGCCAGACTCGACCAGGTGGTCCACCACGCCCCGCTTGAACTCCGCCGCCCCCAGATGGCGGTCGTCACCCCGGACGACGAGCAGGTGCCACGCGATTCCGTGGCGGAGCAGCCACTCGTGGGTCAGATCGAAGACCCACGACGGCCGCGCCGACAGCAGCACGATCGTCACCTCGGGGTCGAGCAGCTCGAGCATCGCTGGAACGCCATGCAGCGGCGGATCGCTCCCCACCGCGCCGAAGAAGCCTCGCCAGTCCTGACGGCCCTCGGGATTCTTCAGGAAGTGCTGGCGGCCTGATGCGTCACTGAGCACCCCGTCGATGTCGACGATGACGGCGCGACCGGGCTCACGCGCCGCGTCGTCGCGCCACCGCGCCGTCGACCGGACCATTCAGTCCTCGGCGGGCGTCTCGGCCGCGCGTCGCTGGAGCTCGGTGACGACGTTGGCGTCGGCCAGCGTGCTGGTGTCGCCGAGGTTGCGGCCCTCGGCCACGTCGCGCAGCAGGCGCCGCATGATCTTGCCGCTGCGGGTCTTGGGCAGCTCGGGGGTGAAGTAGATGGCCTTGGGCTTCGCGATGTGGCCGATCTCGTCGCCGACAAAGCTCCGCAGCACCTGCTCGTCGACCTCGGAGCCGCCGCGCAGGGTGACGTAGGCGATGATCGCCTGACCGGTGGTGGCATCGTTCGCCCCGACCACCGCTGCCTCGGCCACGGCCGGGTGGGCGACGAGCGCGGACTCGACCTCGGTGGTCGAGATGCGGTGACCACTGACGTTCATGACGTCGTCGACGCGACCGAGCAGCCACAGATAACCGTCATCGTCGAGCTTGGCGCCGTCACCGGCGAAGTAGGCGCCGTCGAAGCGGCTCCAGTACGTCTCGCGGTAGCGGTCGGGGTCGCCCCAGATGCCGCGCAGCATGCTCGGCCACGGGCGGGTGAGGGTGAGGTACCCGCCGCCGCGCTCGACCGGATTGCCGTTCTCGTCGACCACCGCAGCACCGACGCCCGGCAGCGGGAACGTGGCCGACCCGGGCTTGGTGACGGTGGCACCGGGCAGCGGGCTGATCATGATCGCGCCGGTCTCGGTCTGCCACCAGGTGTCGACGATCGGGCAGCGCCCGCCGCCGATGTGCTCGTGGTACCACATCCAGGCCTCGGGGTTGATCGGCTCGCCGACCGAGCCGAGCACCTTCAACGACGACAGGTCGTGCTTGGCCGGCTCGTCGGCACCCCACTTCATGAAGGTCCGGATGGCGGTGGGGGCGGTGTAGAACTTCGTGACGCCGTACTTGGCGATGATCGCCCAGAACCGGTCGTTGGCGGGGAAGTTCGGGACGCCCTCGTACATCACCTGCGTCGCACCGTTCGCGAGCGGGCCGTAGACGATGTAGCTGTGGCCGGTGATCCAGCCGACGTCGGCGGTGCACCAGTAGACGTCGTCGTCGTGGAGGTCGAACACGTACTTGTGGGTGAACGCGGCCTGGGTGAGGTAGCCGCCGCTGGTGTGCATGATGCCCTTGGGCTTGCCGGTGGTGCCCGAGGTGTACAGCAGGAACAGCAGTTGCTCGGAGTCCATCGGCTCGGCGGGGCACACCGGGTCGGCATCGGCCATGAGGTCGTGGTACCAGTGGTCGCGGCCGTCCTGCATCGGCACGTCGTTGCCGCCGCGCCGCACCACCACCACGTCGGTGATGCTGGGCGTGTCGGCGAGCGCCTCGTCGGCCACAGGCTTCAGTGCGAACACGTCGCCGCGCCGATGGCCGCCGTCGGCGGTGATGAGGACCTTCGCCTCGGCGTCGTTGATGCGGTCGCGCAGTGAGTGTGCCGAGAAGCCACCGAACACGACGCTGTGCGCCGCCCCGATGCGGGCGCAGGCCAGCATGGCGACCGCTGCCTCGGGGATCATCGGGAGGTAGATGTTCACCCGGTCGCCCTTGTTCACGCCGAGCCCCTTGAGCACGTTGGCGAAGCGCTGCGTCTCATCGAGCAGGTCGGCGTAGGTGACGGTGCGAGTGTCGCCCGGTTCGCCCTCGAAGTGGAAGGCGACCTTGTCGCCGCGACCGGCGAGCACATGCCGGTCGAGGCAGTTGTACGACACGTTCAGCTGACCGCCGACGAACCACTTCGAGAACGGCAGCTCCCACTCGCAGATGGTGTGCCAGTCGGTCGACCAGTCGACGAGGTCGGCGGCCTGTCGTGCCCAGAAGCCCTCGTCGTCGGCCCCGGCTTCGTCGTACAGGAACGTGCCGGTGACGAGGGCGTTGCGCTTGAACTCGTCGGACGGTGGAAACCGCCGGTTCTCCCACTGCAGGGCGTCGATGCCGCCGCCGGAGCTGGTGTCGCTCATGTGATCCCCCTTGGTCCTGTGCTGCCCGACCGTAGCAACGGACCCCAACTTTGGCACCTCGTCGGGGCAGAGCCACGACGAGGTGACGCGGATCGTCAGATCTCGACCTGTGAGCCGACCTCGAACACCTGGTCACCGGGCAGGTTGAAGAACCGGCTGGCGCTGTCGGCACCACGGTTCAGCAACACGAACAGGTGCTCGGCCGCCGGGTGCATACCGGGTGCCTTGCCGGCCACGATCGACTCTCGGCCGATGAAGTACGTCGCTTCCTCGGGGCGGAAGTCGATGCCGCGGATACTGATCTGAGACAGCGCCGCCGGCACATCAGGCTCTTCCATGAAACCGAAGGTGAGCAGCACCTGATACACGCCCGGCTCGACCTTCGTGACGACGCACCGCTCATCCGGGTCGACGCGAGGCGCCTCGTCGGTGTCGACCGAGACGATGAGGGTGGTCTTGTGCAGCACCTTGTTGTGACGCAGGTTGTTCACGAGCGCAGGCGGCGCCTTGCCCAGATCCTTGAACATGAACACTGCCGTGCCGGCGACGCGCTTGATGTCGGACGCCTCGTCGAGCACCTCGGAGATCGGGCGTTCACCTCGATGGATGCGCGCGGCCACGAGCTGACGGCCCTTGCGCCACGTCTGCATCTGCACCATGAGGACGACGCCGACCAGCAGGGCGAACCAGCCACCCTTGGGGATCTTCACGATGTTGGCGCCGAGGAAGCCGAGTTCGATGACGAACAGCGGGATGCAGACGAGGAAGGCCCGCGCCCGCGACCACTGCCACCGGTCGACGAGCACACGGAAGAAGATGAGCGTCGTGATCGCCATGGTCATCGTGACTGCGATGCCGTACGCCGCGGCAAGGTTCTCGGACGACCGGAAGCCGAGCACGAGGCCGATGCAGGCGATCATCAGCAGCCAGTTCACGAGCGGCACGTAGATCTGACCGGCCTGCTTCGACGAGGTGTGCCGGATGGCGATGCGCGGCAGATAGTCGAGTTGCACCGCCTGCGCAGTGAGTGAGAACACCCCGGATATCAGGGCCTGCGACGCGATGACGGTGGCCATCGTGGCCAGCACCACCAGCGGCAGCTTCAACACCTCCGGCGCCATGAGGAAGAAGAACCGCTTGTCGACCATCTCGGGGTTCTGCAGGAGGAACGCGCCCTGGCCCCAGTAGTTCAGGACGAGCGACGGCAACACCATCGCGTACCAACCGATGGTGATCGGCCGGCGGCCGAAGTGGCCCATGTCGGCGTAGAGCGCCTCGCCACCGGTGACGACGAGGAAGATCGAGCCCAGCGACAGGAACGCCTTGCCCGTCTCGTGGGTGAAGTACTGCGCTGCGTAGTACGGGTTGATCGACTGGATGATCTCCGGGGCGTCGATGATCTTCGACAGACCGAGCAAGCCCAGCGTGGCGAACCAGACGACCATGATCGGGCCGAAGACCCTGCCCATCGCGCCGGTGCCCCGGCTCTGCGCGAGGAACAGCGCCAGCAGGATGACGATCGCGATCGGGATGACCCAACTGGTGAGCGATGTGGACACCTCCTCAAGGCCCTCGACAGCGCTGAGCACGGAGATGGCGGGAGTGATGACACCATCGCCGTACAGCAGTGCCGTGCCGAAGATGCCGAGGGCCACCAGGAAGCCGGCCTTGTTCACGGACTGGGGAGCGCGCTTGCGCATGACCAGCGCGGTGAGCGCCAGGATGCCGCCCTCGCCCTTGTTGTCGGCACGCATGACGAACATCAGATACTTGATCGAGATGATGATGATGAGGGACCAGAAGGCGAGCGAGCAGATGCCGTAGACGTTGATGCGGTCGACGGTCATCTCGTGGCCGTGGCCGGTGAACGCCTCCCGCAGCGCGTACAGCGGGCTCGTGCCGATGTCGCCGTACACGACGCCGAGGGCGCCCAGCGCCAGCATCGCAGTGCCGGCCTTCGTGTGCGGGTGCCCGTGCCCGGAGGACGCCTCCCCGGCAGCATCGCCATCAAGTGACGCGAGGCCCTCGCCGGCAGGTCGTGCGACCTTGACGGATTCTGGGCCGGCGGTGTTGTCGGAAGCCACGGCGAGACGCTACCCGTCAGGCGGACGTCGGGAAGAGTACGGCCAGGAATCCGCCCAGACCCGTGGGGTCGAGCAGCGCCTCGGCCTCGCGCACGCGGCTCCGCATCCGCATGGCAGCGACCGTCGGGCTCGCTGCGGCGGCTTGCCACGCGACACGTCCCTCCTCGACCAATTCGTCGATGTCGAACAGCTGTAAGAGCTGCGCCTGCGTGCGCACCGCCGCCGGCTCGGGGAGCTGGTCGAGGGCCACCTGGGTGGTGATGTCCTGCTCGCCGGGCGCAGCCAGGTAGTGCGCGCCACGCTCGTGACCCCGATAGGTGCGGAGCCACTCGCGCCATGGCATCGCCGCCAGCTCGGCCGTGCGGGGCGTCACGTAGTCGATGGCAAGCACACTGCCGTGCGCCACGAGGCGCTGCGCGTCGACCACCCAGTCGTGCGCCTGCTGCTGCCATGGCACGCGGGCCCCGAGCGGGGCTCGCTCGGGCAGGAACGGCGGTGGTTCCTCGAGCGGCTCGAGCACCTCGACGAACCTGCCGGCATGGTGCGCGACGAACGCCTCGCGCCACCCGCTGTCCCACACCAGCAGCCGGAACGGGAGGTTGTCGAGCAACTCGTTGGCGATGACCACACCGGTGAACGGCTCGGTGGGCATGGCGGCCTGCGACACGACGGTCTCGGGGTGCGACGCCCGTTGGGCCGGGGAGACCTCGACAGCGACGTAGCGGTACGTCGAGGGTTCGGCCCGACCAGCCCAGTCGGACGTGATGGACCGGGCCAGGGCGCCGGGGCCGGCGCCGACCTCGACCACGGTGAAGTCGGTCGGGCTGCCGAGGCGCCTGTGCTCGGCATCGATCCACCGGGCGAGCACGGTGCCGAACAGCGGGCCGACCTCGGGCGAGGTGATGAAGTCACCTCGCCGGCCGGCGCGACCAGTACCGGTGTAGAACCCGTGCGGGCCGTAGAGGGCGAGCTCGACGAAGCGGTCGAAGCGAAGTGCACCACCCGCCGCCGCGACGGCGGCGGCGATGTCGTCAGCGGCCGAAGGCACCGGTGAGATCGGAGAGCTCGCCGTAGCGGCCGACGAGGCCGGGGACCACACCGAGGACAATGGTGGTGGCCACCGTGATGACGAGCGCCGCCTGCAGCGCTGCGGGCGTGCGGATGGGGGTGACGTCGCCATCGGGGACGGGCTTCATCCACATCTCGCGCAGCACGGTCATGTAGTACGCCGCGGCGATGACGGTGTTCACCGCGGCGATGACGGCGATGCTGTACCCCCAGCCGTTGCCGGCGTCGAGCACCGCCTTGAACGCACCGAACTTCGCGAACCAGCCACCGAGCGGCGGGATGCCCGCGAGCGACGCCATGAAGATCGTCATCATCACGCAGAGACCCGGGGCATAGCTGAACAGGCCGCCGAAGCTGCTGATCTCGGCACTGCGCGTCTTGCGCGACACGGCGATGACGACCGCGAACGCACCGAGGTTCATGGCTGCGTAGATGACGAGGTAGACGATGACGGCCTTGAGCGCCGACTCGGACGCGGTGCCCGCGACGGCCAGGGGCATGAGGATGAACCCGCCTTGGCTGACGCTCGAGTAGGCGAGCATGCGGACGATGTTGGTCTGGCGGAGCGCGAGCAGGTTGCCGACGGTCATCGACACGGCGGCGAGCACCCAGATGAAGGGCTGGTACACGTCGCTCGCATCGGGGAAGGCGACATAGATGAGCGTGACGAGAGCAACGAACCCGGCCGCCTTCGAGGCGACGCTGAGGAATGCCGTGATGGGCGTCGGTGCACCTTCGTACACGTCGGGCGCCCACTGGTGGAAGGGCACGGCACTCACCTTGAAGGCGAAGCCGACGATGACGAACACGACGGCCAGTGCCTCGACGCCGGCAAATTCGCCGTTGGCGGTGATGGCCGGCGCGATGTCGACCAGCAGTGTGGTGCCCGTGACGCCGTAGAGCAGGCTCATGCCGTAGAGCATCACGCCGCTGGCGAACACGCCGAGCATGTAGTACTTCACGCCGGCCTCGTTGCCCTTGGTGTTGCGCTTGTTCCAGGCGGCGAGCATGTAGGCCGGGATCGAGAGGAACTCGAGCGCCACGAAGATCGAGACGAGGTCGCGGGCCGAGGCCATCATCACCATGCCGAGGATGCTCGACAGGAGCAGCACGTAGTACTCGCCCTGGTAGTAGCGGCCCTCGTCGATCTCGTTCGTGCTCATGAGCACGACGACATAGCCGGCCAGCAGGAACAGGCCCTTCAGCACGAGTGAGTACTGGTCGATGACGTAGCGCCCGTCGAACATCGAGCGAACGTCGTCACCGATGACACCGAGGGTGACGACGGGGACGAACGCGGCGAGCAGCACGAAGCCGGCCACCGTAGACGTGATCCAGCGCCGGCTCTCGTCGACGAACAGGTCGATGAGCAGCACGAGGCAAATGCCCGCGGCGAGGATGATCTCGGGCGCGAGCGCGTGGTAGTCGATCGTCGGCGCCGTGAAGTCCGGCGCCGCCGCCAGGATGGCCCCGATCACGGGTTGAACACCTTCACCATCTCGGTGACGGCCGGATCCATCACCTTGAACAGCAGTTGCGGGTACACGCCGAGGACGACGATGGCGATGAGGAGCGGCGCCCAGGCGATCCACTCGATCACGGTGACATCGTGGATGTCGTCGTGGCCGTGGTGCTCGTCATTGCCGGCAGCACCGAGGCTGTGGGTATGGCTCGGCGTCGCGAACTCGGGGCTCACGTTGCCGAAGGCGGTGCGCTGGTAGAGCCACAGCAGGTAGCCGGCGGCGAGGACCGTGCCGAGGGCAGAGATCACCATGAGCGTGCGGAACAGCCCGACGCTGAGGCCCGGCGCCGGCTGGTAGGCGCTGAGGATGGCGGGGAACTCACCCCAGAACCCGGCGAGGCCGGGCAGGCCGAGCGACGCCATGGCGCAGAAGCCGAGGACCCAGCCGAGCTTCGGCATCTGCAGCAGCATGCCGCTGAGGCGGCTGATCTCGAGCGTGTGGTAGCGCTCCTTGATGCTGCCGGCGCAGAAGAAGAGCATGCCGGTGATGAGGCCGTGAGCGACCATGCCGAACAGCGCTGCGTTGATGCCGATGCTGGTGAGCGTCGAGATGCCGAGCATGACGAAGCCCATGTGGGCCACGGAGCTGAAGGCGATGAGGCGCTTCATGTCCTTCTGCGCCAAGCAGCCCAGGGCGCCGTAGATGATGCCGATGACGGCGAGGATGCCGATGACCGGCGCCCACTCGATGGCGGCCTGGGGCAGGATCGGGATGGCGATGCGGACGAAGCCGTATGTGCCGAGCTTCAGCAGGATGGCGGCCAGGATGACCGAGCCCTGCGTGGGCGCCTGCGTGTGTGCGTCGGGCAGCCAGGTGTGGAAGGGGAACATCGGCACCTTCACGGCGAAGCCGATGAACATGCCGGCGAAGATCCAGATCGCGACGTCCTTGTCGATGCCGATCCCGTTCTCGATGAGGTACGGGATCGAGAAGCTCTCGGCGCCGGTCTTGTAGTACAGCGCGAGGAAGGCGACGAGCATGAGGGCCGAGCCGAACATCGTGTAGAGGAAGAACTTGAGCGACGCGTACTGGCGCTGCTCGCCGCCCCACACGCCGATCATGAAGTACATCGGCAGGAGGACGACTTCGAAGAACACGAAAAACAGAATCAGGTCCTGGGCGACGAACGTGCCCGCCATGCCGGTCTGGAGGACCAGCATGAGGATGAGGAACGCCTTGGGGTTCCCCGGCGACGGGATGTGGTCCCACGAGTAGATCATCACCAACACCGTGATCACCATCGACAGGAAGTACAGCGGCATGCTGATCCCGTCGAGGCCGATCGTGTAGCCGCTGTTGATCACCTTGATCCACTCGGCGTCGACGAAGAACTGCAGCTTGGCCGACTGGTCGTAGTCGTACTGCGTGAGGGTGTAGATGCCCACACCCAGCGTCGCGAGCGCGGTGACGAGGGCGACCTGCTTCTGGAGCAGCTCGTCGCGCTTCGGGATGAACAGCATGACGAGCACACCTGCCAACGGCAGGAACACCCCCAGGCTGAGCAGCCAGTTCTGATCGCGGATGACTTCCATGGTGTTCGCCGTCCCTTAGGTGTTGACGAGTACGAGTACGAGCGCGGCGACTGCTGCGGCACCGAACAGCAACGCTCCGTACTGATTGACCTTGCCTGACTGTGTGGGGCGCAGCGCGCCACCCGTTCCACGGGCGACCGAGCCGCTGCCGTTCACCGTTCCGTCGACCAGGGTCTGGTCGATGTTGCGGTAGACCCACTCGCCGGTCTCCTTGCCGCCCTTGCCGACAGCGTTGACGGCGCCGTCGAGGACGTGCTGGTTGACCCAGTTCGCGGCGTTCGCGATGGGGTGCGCCACGCCGTGCACGATGACCTTCTCGTAGAGGTGGTCGAGGTAGTACTTGTTCTCGAGGAACGCGTAGCCGGCGCGGGCCGGGCCGTTGCGCTTCGTGAGGCCCTTCAGCTTCGAGTCTGCCTCGCCGTAGATCGCTCGGCAGATTGCCAGGCTCACGATGAAGCCGAGTGCGACCAGGATGATCGACGGCGCAGCCTTCGCCCAGGTGAAGGTCGCATGGTCGATGGTGGGGGCGTACTCGCCGCCTCGCGGTTCGACCCATTCGAGGAACTTCTCGATGTGGAACGGCGCAGCGTTGATGTAGCCGCTGACCACCGCGAGCACACCCAGGACGGCGATGGGGAACACGAGCAGGATCGGCGACTCACCCTTGATGCCGAAGGCAGGCTTGTGGTGCGCTGCGTGCTCGTCGTGGGCACCGTGCGCGTCGTGCGCATCGTGGCTGTCGTGCGCCACGGTGGCGTGCGTGTCGTGGGCGTCGTGGCCGTGCGCGGCGTGTGCCATGGCGAGCACCGGAGCATGGTCGTCGGCATGGTCGAGCTCGTGTTCCGCGGCGTCGTGACCGTGGTCGGAGTGGCCGGCGGCAGCACCGCGGGCCTTGCCGAAGAACGTGAGGTAGGTCGCCCGGGTCATGTACGCCGTCGTCATGAACGCACCGAGGAGGCCGATCGCCCAGAACGCCGTGTACCCGTTGTGGTGGGCGTTGTCGATGATCTCGTCCTTCGAGAAGAAGCCGCTGAAGAACGGCACGCCGCACAACGCAGCGGTCGAGACCATCCAGGCGACGAACGTGATCGGCATGCGCTTGCGCAGGCCGCCCATGTCCTTCCTCATGTCGAAGCTGTGGTGGCTGGCGGTGTGGCTGATGGAGCCGGCACACAGGAAGAGGCAGCACTTGAAGAAGGCGTGGGTGAAGATGTGGAACACCGCCGGCGTCCACGCCCCGACGCCGAGGCCCATCATCATGTAGCCGAGCTGGCTGACCGTGGAGTACGCCAGCACCTTCTTGATGTCGCTCTGCACGAACGCGAGCGCGGCGGCGATGATGATCGTGATGCCGCCGATGACGGCGATGAAGTTCGCACTGTTGCCGTTCTGGGCGATGTCGAAGCCGTTGTAGAACACCGGGTACATGCGGGCGACGAGGAAGACGCCTGCCACGACCATGGTGCTCGAGTGGAGCAGCGAGCTGACCGGCGTGGGACCGGCCATGGCGTCCGGCAACCAGGTGTGCAGCGGGAACTGGCCGCTCTTGCCGATGCAGGCGATGAAGAGCGCGATGGCCGCCCACAGCAGCACCGTCTGGCTGGTGGCCGGGTCCATCGCGATGCGGCTGGTCTCCTGGATGCTGAACGTGCCGAACGCCCCGAAAAGGATGGCCACACCCACGAGCAGGCCCATGTCGCCGACGCGCACCGTGAAGAACGCCTTCAGCGCAGCGCGGCTGTTGGCCTGCTCTTCCCACCAGTGACCGATGAGCATGAACGAGCAGAGGCCCATGATCTCCCAGCCGAGGATGAGCTGCACCGTGTTCTCGGCGAGCACCATCGTGAGCATGCCGGCGCTGAAGAGCGTGAGGCTGGCGAAGAAGTGTGTGTACCGGCGGTCGCCGCGCACGTAGTCGAGCGAGAAGATCTGGACCAGCGTCGAGATGAACGTGACCAGCAGCAGCAGCATGACGGCAAGGCCGTCGATGTGCTGCCCGAGGCCGAACTCGGTGCCGCCGCTCTGCCACCAGGTCCAGTGCCGGATGACGGGCTCGACGTAGGGCTCGGCACCTTCGGCGGCGCGGGGCACGAGGCCTCGGGCGAAGCCGTACATGCCGCGGGCGATGGCGCCGCCCTCTTCGGCGCCGCCGACCGAGTCGACCCGCTGGATCCACTGCCAGGTGGCCCCGACGGCGAGCACCAGACCGGACACCATGCTGAGGATGCCGACCTCACTGCCCTGCTTGGGCAAGTGCTTGCCGAAGAAGATGATGATGAAGAACGCGACCGCCGGGATGACCGGGATGAGGAACGCGTGCTCGAGGAACCACCCGGAGGTGGCCGCTGCTGCAGTCTCTGCCAGCATGGGTCAGCCCTTCATCTCGGAGAGTTCGTCGAGCGAGATGCTCTTGCGGTTGCGGTAGACGAGCAGCACGAGCGCAAGGCCGACGCCGACCTCGGCGGCCGCCACCGCGATGATGTAGAGCGCGAAGGTGTTGCCGTCGACGTTGCTGTGCAACTGGCTGAAGGCCAGCAGGTTGAGGTTCACCGAGTTGAGGATCAGTTCGATGCTCATGAGCACCATGACCGCGTTTCTGCGGGCGATGACGCCGTAGATGCCGATGCAGAACAGGACCGCGCCGAGGAGGAGGAAGTTGACGACGAGCATGGCGCCTCAGTCCTTCCGGGCCAGCACGATGGCGCCGATGACGGCGGCGAGGAGCACGAACGAAAGCGCCCAGAACGGCAGCAGGTACGGCTTGAAGATGCTGTCGCTGAGCTCCCAGATCGGCACGGGTTCGCGGTCGGCCGGCAGGCGGGTGTCGCCGAAGCCGTCGAGCAGCACGTACACCATGACACCCAGCATGAGCAGCGCCACCGGCACACCGAGGAGGTAGTTCTTGTTGTTCAGCTCGGTGTCGACCCCGAGCTTGGCGCGAGTGAGCATGACACCGAACAGGAACAGCACCATGACGGCGCCGACGTAGACCAGCACCTGGGTGATGGCCACGAACTCGGCGGCGAGCAGCAGATACTGGGCAGCGGCACCGGCGAGCACCACCACGAGGGCGAGGGCGGCGTGCACGACGTTCTTGCTGGTGACGACCTTGAGGGCGCCGACGATCATCATCGTGGCGATGATCCCGAAGCCGATGTTCTGGGCCACCTCGATGTCGGAGGCAAGGACGACGGCGCTCATTTCTTCTTCTTCTCCGCGCCGGCTTCGAGCTCGGGCTGCTCGGGGACAGTCTCCATCCACTCGCCGAGCTTCTCCTTGTCGTGAAGCAGGTCGGCGATGCGGGGCTCGCTGTACTCGTACTCGGGGCTCCAGAAGAGCGCATCGAACGGGCACACCTCGACGCAGATGCCGCAGTACATGCACAGGGCGTAGTCGATGTCGAAGCGGTCGAGCTTGTTGACCTTGCGGGGGGCACCACCGGCGCGGCGCGGCGGTGCGAGCTCCTTGTGGCCCTCGATGTAGATGCACCAGTCCGGGCAGCTACGGGCGCAGAGCATGCACGACGTGCAGTTGTCCTCGCGAAGGGCGATGACCCCGCGGGCACGTGCGGTCGGAGCCTCCTTCTCGCGCGGGTACTGGACCGTCGCTGCACCGCCGCCGAACTTCTTCGGCTTGATGGTCTGCATCATCGTGTTGAACGTGACGCCGAGACCCTTGACGAGACCCGGCACCTGCGGCTTGCTGGGCATCAGAAGGCCACCTTCAGGATCGCGGTGAACATGATGTTGACGAGCGACACGGGGATGAGGACCTTCCACGCGAACCGCTGCAGTTGGTCTTCACGGAAGCGGGGGTAGCTGAAGCGCACCCACATGATGATGAACGCCAGCGCCATCATCTTGGTGATCATGATGAGCGGGCCCACCACGTTCATCCAGTTGTCGACCGAATCGGCGGTGGTCCAGCCGAACCAGCTGAACGGGATGCCCCAGCCGCCGAGGAAGAGGACCGATGCAATGAGGCTGAACACGCCAGCGGTGGCGAACTCGGCGATGAAGAACATGAGGAAGCGGAAGCCCGAGTACTCCGTCATGTAGCCAGACACGAGCTCGGACTCTGCGATCGGCATGTCGAACGGGGTCTGCGTGAGCTCTGCCTGCACGGCGATCATGAACACGAAGAACCCGACGAACTGGGTGAGGATGTAGGGGTTGCCGATGCCGTCCCATCCGAAGATGCTGCCGGTGTTCTGCTGCAGCACGATGCCCTGGAAGTTCATCGTGCCGGCCTGGATGACCACGCCGACGACCGCAAGCACCATCGGGAGCTCGTAGGCGATGAGCTGTCCGGCGGCACGGAGGCCACCGAGGAGCGAGTACTTGTTGGCGCTGCTCCAGCCGGCCATCAGGATGCCCAGCACGCTGATGGAGCTGACGGCCAGGGCGTAGAAGACGCCGGCCTCGAAGTCGGTGAAGTACGCGTCGGGCCCGAACGGCACGGCGGCCACCAACAGGAACGTGCTGAGCAGGACGACCAGCGGCGCCATCTTGAAGACCGATTTGTCGGCGTTCTCGGGCTGGATGTCTTCCTTCTGCAGCCACTTGCCGACCTCGGCGAACAGCTGCATCGAGCCGTAGGGGCCGGCCTCCATGGGGCCGAGGCGGCTCTGCATGAAGCTCATCATCTTGAACAGGAACAGGTACACGATGGTGCCTGCGGGAAGCAGCACCGCCACGGTGCCGCCAAGAACGCGGAGCAGCGATTGCGCCCAGTACGGGAGGTCGACTGCGATCACTTGTCGATGTCTCCGAGGATGAAGTAGAGCGAGGCCAGGATGGTGATGATGTCGGGGACGAACACCCCGCGCAGCACCCACGGCACGATCGAGATGTTGTTGAAGCTGGCGGTGCGGATGCGCACGCGGAACGGGCCGAGGTCGCCCTGGCTCACCACGTAGTAGCCCATCTCGCCGAGCGGGTTCTCGGTGCTGACGTAGGCCTCGCCCTCGGGCACCTTGATGATGCGGGGGACCTTGGCCATGACCGGACCCGACGGGATGCCGTCGAGGAGCTGGTCGACGATGAGGGTGGCCTCACGCGTCTCCTGGAGCCGGACCCAGCAGCGAGCGAACGCGTCGCCGTCCGGGTGCGTCCAGACCTTGAAGTCGACCTTGTCGTAGGGCAGGGCGATCTTCTGGTCGCGACGCAGGTCCCAGTCGACGCCGCTGGCGCGGAGGTTCGCGCCGCTGAGTCCGTAGGACTGCGCGACGTTCGCGGGGATGACGCCGATGCCACGGGTGCGGCTCTGGAAGATCTCGTTGCCGAACAGCAACGTCTCGATCTCGTCGCAGAAGTTCCGCAGCTTCTTCATGACCTGCTTGGTCTCGTCGATCCAGCCCTTGGGCAGGTCGTCCTTGAGGCCACCGATGCGGTCGAAGTTCGGGTGGAAGCGGCCGCCCGTGGCGCTCTCGATGAGGTTGAGCACGTACTCGCGGTCGCGGAACGCCATGAAGACGGGCGTGATTGCGCCGAGCTGCACGCCGAGGTCACCGAGGAACAGCGACACGTTGGCGATGCGGCTGAGCTCGAAGAAGATCGCCCGGATCCATTGGGCGCGGGCCGGCGCCTCGATGTCCATGAGCTGCTCGGCGGCGAGGATGAACGGCACCTCGTTGGCGAAGCTGCCCAGCCAGTCGATGCGGTTGATCAACGTGTTCACCTGCGGGTAGGTGCGAACCTCGGTGAGCTTCTCGTAACCGCGGTGCATGTAGCCGGCCGAGGGGTCGGCCCAGATGACCTGCTCGCCGTCGAGGCGGGCGATGATGCGCAGCGTGCCGTGCGTGGCCGGGTGCTGCGGGCCGATGTTGAGGGTCATGCCCTCGGTCTCGAGCTCGACGTTGAGACGTGCGTCGGCGGCCTGTGCGGCGATGTAGCTGAGCTTCTGGCGATCGATCAGATCGGTCACGTCACTCACCATTCCCCTCTGTGTCGGCTTCCTCGGGTTCACCCGGCAACGGCTCGACGTCGACGATGCCCGGCCACGGCTTCACGATGCGGGCGAGCAGCGGGAAGTCCTTGCGGAGCGGATGGCCCTCGAAGTCGGTGGGCAGGTACATATTGCGCAGATCGGGGTGACCGCGGAACGAGATGCCGAACATCTCGTGCGTCTCGCGCTCGTGCCAGTCCGCACCGGCGAACACGCTGGTCCAGCTGTCGACGACCTGCTCGTCGTCGGGGACGTCGGCCTTGATGGTGATCCCGACGTGCCGCTGGATGTCGGTGAGGCGGGCGAAGACCTGGAAGCGGGTGCTGCCGCCGGTGTAGCCCTGCACGATCTCGGTGCGTCGCTCGGGCGGCGGTGCGCTCGGGTCGTCCTCGCCGCGGCCGAACGGGCTCGGCAGCCAGTCGATGGCCGAGAGAAAGCAGAAGTAGTGGAAGCCGGACTCGCGCAGCGCCAGGCCGGCGTCGCGCCACGACTCGGTGGCCACGCGTGCCCACACGTCGACGCCCGGCTTCACCAGGGTGTCGACGAGGCCGGCCCCGATGTCGGAGCGGAGCTGGGCCACGATGCCCTCGCGCAGACCGTCGCCGGGGAGCGCAGGGACGTCGGTCTCGGTGGTGGCGGTCGTGTCACTCAACGGGGCCACCGCCGACCACGATCGGGTCACGAACGATGGCCTTGTGGCCCTCGCCGCGCCAGCGAGCGCCCATGTCCTCGTTCTTGATGCGCTGCTGCAGGAGCACGACGCCCTCGAGCAGCGCCTCCGGGCGGGGCGGGCATCCGGGCACGTAGACGTCGACCGGGATGATCTGGTCGACGCCCTTGGTGACGGAGTAGCTGTCCCAGTACGGGCCACCGCAGTTGGCGCACGAACCCATCGAGATGACGTACTTGGGCTCGGGCATCTGCTCGTAGAGCCGCAGGATGGCCGGGGCCATCTTGTCGGTGACCGTGCCGCTGATGACGACGAGGTCGGCCTGGCGGGGGCTGGCGGGCAGCGGGATGACCCCGAGGCGCATCACGTCGTAACGGGGCGAACCGAACGCGGCACCCATCTCGATCGCGCAGCACGCGAGGCCCCACTGGTACACCCAGAGGCTGTAGGAGCGGCCCAGGTTGAACAGGGACGTGAGTGGCTTGGGCATGCGCCCTTTGTCGACAAGACCCATGTGATCACACCCAGCGCAGTACGCCCTTGCGCCACGCATACACGAGGCCAAGGAGCAGGACGAAGACGAAAATACCCATCTCGACGAGGCCGAACAGCGCATACCGCTCGAGCTGCGTGGCCCACGGGAAGATGAAGACGGCTTCGACGTCGAACACGACGAAGAGCAGGGCGAAGATGTAGTAGCGGATCTGGCTCTGCGACCAGCCGGTGCCGACGGGGTCGACACCGCTCTCGTAGGCCATGACCTTCTGACGCGTGGGCTTGTCGGGCCGAACGATGGCGGCCACACCGAGCAGCAGCCCGGCGAGCACGAGTGCGATGGCGCCGAACCAGACCACGGTGAGGTAGTCGCGAAGGAAGTCTGACATCGGGGCCGACGCTACCAGGCCATGTGAATGCGCGAACAAACCCACGTGCCACGCACATCAACCCCCAGCAACTTTGTCGCTGAGGTGCCGGTCAGCGCAACGCGATCGACAGAGATGCCTGCCGACGGTGGGCGTCGATGAGTTGACGCACCAGTTCGGGCCTCGGGGGACGGAGATCGTCGGTGCTCACGCGCTCGACCCATCCCCCGCCGAGACGCACGAGCCGGTCGCGGTGGTCGTCGTAACGGGCATCGAGCCGACCGCCGTGCCACTCGTGGTCGTCGATCTCGATGTAGAACCCGATCGCCGGATCACCGAGATCGGGGTGCACGACGGTGCCGTCGGGGAGCCGGAGCTCGACCTGTGTCTGCAGGTGGAGGCCGGCGCTAGCGAGGGCCGACAGGAGCACCAGTTCGGGGTGCGAGTCGACCGGACGGCGCCAGGCGGGTCGCGATCGGAGCACGGCGCCGAACAGCGCCGAGCCGGCCCGACCCTGGCGACAGAGCAGTCGGCCGGTCGCGTAGAGCGCTGGTACGTCGAAGTCGTGACGACGAAGACCCTGTTCGATGATGCTCTCGAGCTGCGTCCAACTCACGTGCTTGGCGATGTCGAACACGAATCGACGGGGAGCCGTGAGTCGGATTCCGTCGCCGCGGTCGATGACGTGATCTGCGGGCATCACCGGGCAGCGGTGGAGGGGAATCCCGTCGACCACCACGGCGGTGCTGGTGGACGTGGCGTGCAGCGGCACATGACTGCACGAGCGGTACTGCAGGAGCCGGCCGGCTCCGCCGCAGCAGATGACCACCGACGGGTCGGCGGCGCAGGCGGCTGCGCATCGAGCCTCGAACGTGTCCGGCCACAGCGCGTGGCGGTAGACGCCCTCGTGCAGCCGCACCAGTTCGTGGGAGTCGACCAGGGCTCTCAACTGCGAGCGAGTGAGTCCGATTTCTCGCAGCGTCGTCGTTCCCACGATGCCGTGGTGCGTGCGCATGTGAGCGATCAATGACGGGTGGAACGTGGGCATCCCAACCTCCGCGTTTCGAGGAGTCGCAGGGGGAAGCCGGCAGCCGGACCATATCCGGCACCGATCCGATTCGCTTCCGCGTCGTTGAGGTGTTGCTGGTCGACACCTCAACGACAAAGTTCCCGGGGGTCAGGCGGGGGGGAGGGACTGGGTGGCGTCGAGCCAGCCGACCATGCCGGCCGCCACTTTGTCGCGGGGAACGCTCGCGCCGCCGCCGCCGTACATGGCGCCCGAGCGCGGCGGCGTGCCGCGACGCTCGCGGGCATAGCCGACCGCCTCGTGGAGGTCGGCGGCGAAGCGGTCCATGACTCCTGGCATCGTGTTGGGGCGCGTGATGCAGAAGTGCACGGCCGGCGGCAGCTGCAGGCCGTTGAGGCGCCAGCGGTTGGCGGCGAGCGAGTCGTTGACGTGGAAGATGTCGATCGGCTCGTCGTCGTAGCCATGCGCCGCAGTGGACGCGGCGAACGCGACGTTGAAGAGCGGGTCGCCCAACACGCGCAGCTCGGGGTGCTCGCCGATGATGGCCCGGAGCCGAGCCGCAGTCGCGAAGATGTCGGCAGCGATCTCGAGGTAGCCCTCGCGGCCGAGGCTCACCATGGCCGCCCAGGCGGCGGCGATGATACCGCCCGAACGCGAGCCGCTCATGCCCGGCGACGTGTAGGCGCCGCCCGGCCAGTCCGGCACGACGAAGTACTGCAGCCTGCGCAGCTCGGTGGAGCGGTACAGCAGCACGCTCGAGCCCTTCAGGCCGAACCCGTACTTGTGGGTGTCAGCGCTGATCGAGGTGACGCCAGCATGACGGAAGTCGAACACCGGCACGTCGATCCCGAGCGCCTCGCCCCAGCACAGCACGAACCCGCCGAGGCAGCCGTCGACGTGGAGGTTGATGCCGCGCTCGAGCGCCAGGTCGCTCAGCTCGCCGATCGGGTCGATCGCGCCGTGCGGGTACGAGCCAGCGCTGCCCACCAGCGCGACGGTGTTCTCGTCGATGAGCGAGCGCATCGACGTCATGTCAGCGACGAAGCCGTCGGTGACGGCGGCCTTGCGGAGCTCGATGCCGAAGTAGTGGGCACCCTTGTCGAGCGCCGGGTGCGCGGTGACCGGCAGGACGACGTTGGGGTTGGTGATGCCCCGCTCGCGACCCCACTCGCGGTAGACGAGCAGTGGGTCCATGAGACTCTCGGTGCCGCCGCTCGTGAGCACGCCGCACCGCTCGGGGGCGTGCATCACGTCGGCCGCCATGGCGATGATCTCGCCCTCGAAGCGGGTGGCGCTCGGGTAGACGTCACGCTGCAGCACGTTGGCGTGGCTGTAGTGGCCGAACACCTCGTTCAGGAAGGCGTAGTGCTCGTGGTCGCCCGAGTAGATCGAGCCGCTGATGAAGCCCTCGTCGGCGTTCGCGTCCTCGGCGGCCGACATCGCCTCGATCTCGGCGAGGATCTCACTGCGCGGCCGGCCCTGCTCGGGGAACGTGCGGACGACGGGGTAGCGATCGGCATACGGGAAGAGGCCCATCGGGTCACCTTAGGTGCGCGCTGAGGCGCGTGGCTCAGATGTGCTCGGCCTCGTGGTCAGAAAGGTGGG
>Ga0247832_1003702_pt1 | contig 20439 bp, 16 predicted proteins | sample LaCruzMarch2015__10_FD_192407 | JGI IMG/M metagenome (GOLD analysis project Ga0247832, IMG submission 192407) | Freshwater microbial communities from meromictic Lake La Cruz, Castile-La Mancha, Spain - LaCruzMarch2015_4m | ecosystem: Environmental > Aquatic > Freshwater > Lake | place: Spain... | reverse complement strand
TGGCGGAAATTGCGAACATGATAGTCTCATGGAACCCGAGTGATATTTGGCTAAAATTTCGCAGATCAGCATTACTGGAAGCCTTGCGGCATTACTGGAAATACGAGCCGTCAACACTACCGACCGGAGTTGACAGCCTTCTTATGTATTTGAGTGCAACAGACAACCCACCTAAAAAGGAGCTCAGTGAAGATGCAGTTGGACTCAGAAAGAAGTCAGGTGTTTCTCTTGTTGAAGTGTCAAAAGATGTTCCGAAATTACTCGTGCCCTGGCTATCGCAACTGAGTGATCGAGCTAAAACGCTGCTCGCCTCTGGTGGACTCACACCAATCAACGAAATGCATCTGTATGAATTTTTATCTTGCGTAGCGACTGCAGTTGAGAATCCAATGGACAGATCAAACTTTGTTGCCAACGTACTGGCAAATTCTATCCGATCACTTGAATCTCCACTCATTTCTGAGTCAATAAAGTCAACCGAATGCCTACTATCATTTATGGGTATTACGCAAGCTGAAGCGAATCCAAACAGCGTAACTGATCCTGTGGTAGTCAACACAGTGACCACTAACTTTCAAACCCTGTATTCGAGTCTCAATCAACTGTTATCGGTCGGTAAACGGTGCCAAGAAGCTGCAAAGCAACGACCGAATGGTGGGCTCCCTGTTCAGCAATTGAGTGAGGTTGTTGATATTTCGGCGTCGCAAACATTTCCTGATGAAGGACCTATTTCTATCAGCGACCTCGCTATTAACGATCCGTTCGTTCCACTTTGGCCGACATTGCTTCCCATACTACTTCAAGTCTTCGATGTCACCCTTCGAGTTTGGCACCCTGAGTTTCAGGCCGTTCTTCTTCGGGATCCTATTCAGCGTTATGCCCTTGCCATAACAGATGATGAAGCCTACCTCGCGATGAAGCAGGACAGTGGCGTTGGAGGAGTTTTTGGTGAAGGCGGCACAGCTGGCAGCATCGTTGCTGGAATTGATCGGCGTAATATAAATCTTACCCCAAGATGGGCTTCATGGTTCAATGAGTTGCGTAATATTTGCTTCCAGCTGTTGGGTCTTCTATGCGCCCAAAGAGTAAGACGTTCGTTATATATGTCTGATTTTCCATTTTCTTTGTCATTTTATTTTAATAACGCTCCTTTGATCCTATTTTGATAGGTTCTTTACGCTCCAGAAATTGCATCCTTTTTCCCACGACTTGTGTCAATCGTTACCAACCAAGAGCATCTTAGATCCATGGAACATCGACATTTAACCCAATATCTGAAGCAATTCATAGAAGTTCTGATGCTCAGCTGTCCCTCATCGCTATATCAGTCACACACCACTGCCATCCTAGGTCCAGTATTTGAACACCTACAGTTCAGATTTCAATGTAGTTGGTCTCCAGTTATCGGTAATGGTGGCCTTACTACTGACGCAACTAAACCTCTTTTCTCGATCAATTGCGCAGAGACTGCCGATCAACTTGCTAGCAGCATTGGTGTGGAGTCATGGCTGATTGATTACTATGCAAGGGGTGGTCTTTTCGTTGGAGATCTTGATAGTGTGATTGCAGAAGCGATGGCGGAGAAGACAAGGGTTGAACTGACGCGGACATTCGCCGACTTGATTCAGAATGTGAGTGATCTATGATATTTATTCTTCGGTTCCCTTTTGATCTGACGTACCTCATCTATCAATCACAATTTACTCAGGTACTAGCCTTGAAAGGTATATGGGCACTCGTCTTGGCAAACAAAGCCAAAGATGAAACTGATAGAAGAAATGCTGCCGCCAAAGCGTCATCCCGTTCAAGTAAAGGCGAACACATTCCTGTAAATGCAGATGGGACCAAGCGTACATTAGTACAGCTTCATTTGGACGCAAGAAGAATGGTTAGAATCGATAAGTTGTGCCACTTTTTGTTACTGGAGAACGAACAAATTGCTGGTTACTTAGTCCTCTCATTGATCCAGTGCTTGGAGTATCCGGATGCCTTCACTTGCAGACGTTGCGTTAAGATTGTCCACCGCGTATTAGAAACAGTTGCTTGGGTTGATAGGTATACAGAACTTCTAGGCTATCGAATGTTTTCTGTTGCTGTCAAAGCAATAATTACTGAGCCAAAGTGGATGGTAGGGTGAGTGTGTGCATTGAATGTGCATGTATTAAATTTCTATTAACCTGATCGCCTTTCTATAATGGAACGCTCATATTTCAACCTTTTGTCTACAGGACCGAATGGGACATGATTAACATAATCAGAGATATTTATGGTCGACTAGTGCTTGGTCAATACTTTCTTTCTGGTGGGCAGGGTCCAGGATTACAAATGTCTCGGGATCCGTTAATTTCATCACGATTTGAACAAACCAAGGCAGTCGACCAGCCATTACAAGGCGGAGGTATATTGCCAAACCCAAGTGACTTCCCCAGACGTGTTCTAACGGAGATTGGAATGAGTTCAGATGAAATTATAGCACTGGAAAGTAAATTATTGACTAAATGTTCAGCAAAGGATCAGAAGGAGGCAATTCGCGAGGTCTTACGTATAGTTGCGGACAACACGAAGGGACAGAATGGAGTACTAGAACGTGCTGGTAATGACGAGAGTCTTCTACACGGGAAAGCACGTAAGGCCGAAGTGACACCCCTGCCAGAAAAACTAGTAACGTACTCAATGATGAAAAAGAAGAAAACCTTGCAACGAACTGATTCTCTTGACGAGCCATGGCATGGAAACATATTCTAGAGAATGACTCAATAGCTACTTAATACTAAAACCAGTCTGCTTTATTGAAATCTAAAATAGACTGCAGACCTTCTCGATAAGTTGGATAAAGTAATTTCCCGTCCGGAAGTAGCAGGTCCTTCATCTTTTGATTTTGTACGCGTTTTCTATCCGTCAACCTCCGGCTTGCTCTACCAGATCGTTGTGTTACAGCATACGGTGCAGATGTTGAGTATTCATCCGACGTCCTCTGAAGTTCTAAATTTGCATCCTCCAAAAGTTTCTTGCTAAAGGCCATGACCTCATCTCGATGTGCGGGTTCGTCATCTGCAAGATTCCATAGACAAGAAGCTCTAGCTACTGGCTCGTTGTACATCATAGCAGAGATTATTGCCCTGCATGCATCTTCTTCGTGTATACGTGATGTAGGTGATTTTGCTCTGCTATTTGGCACGGAAGTGCTGTACTTTCCTTTGCGAATGGTATGAATTGCCGAACGTGAATTGCCATATAGACCCGAAGCACGAAAGACATGCAACCGTAAACCACACTCATGTGCTACATTCCTCCACTCCTCCTCTGCTCGATAGTACAATTTGCCATTGCTACCAGGTTCACATTTCACTTCTGAATCTTCGGTTACCCACTCACCATCATGATTGCCATACACTGAAGTGGTAGAAATGTATCCAATCCAAGTGTTCGGTTGGACCAAATCGCGGAAACACAAATTAGGATGATTCAGAACAGGATCGCAGCACTGTCTTCCTCCTCCCACGAGTGTTTCATTACTGTTGATATCTATTATATTGAGCAGTGCCTCAACTGGTGGGATTGTTGTTAATATGTGTGTGCATGATGGGATAATCTCCTGCAACATGCGGTAGGAATCGAAATTGATAACTTGTACACAAGATGCATTTGTCTTCGTACTGCTGCGAGATGTTCCAAACACATCATTAAAATATGTGTCATTTTCGCTGCATCGTTGAGCAATTAATGATCCCATATTCCCAAGTCCAAATACCAACAACCGCTTACGTGGCAGTAATTCGTCGTCGTCGTCGTGGTTGTTGGAGACTTCAGCAGATAACTGAAATGCTGCTTGACGTAAGATTTTGTGATCGCGGTTCAGTGCTCCTAGTCGACTGCAGGGAAAGGTGAATGAACTCACACAGGAAAACATCAAGAGAAGTGTGTATAACATCATCACCAAGGCAACATCAGCTTTTAACGGTATCAGTAGTTATCAAAGGTGTGTTATCAGTATCGACGAGTCTTCAGAGTGGTTGTATGTTGCAGCCGGTGATTTGAGCTCAAACAATGGTCATAACCTAGAACATGAGTGAAACGAGTGAGGCAAGTTACGATTACGACGGAGGTGGAGGCGGTGGCACTAGCAATGCCATAGTTCCATCGCCGGTGGGTCATCCATCCCCCGGTCAGAAGCTGCTTTCGTCAATGGTACTGGGAGATGGATCATTCGAGGCGTCAATGAAAGAGCGGTCAAGGGTGAGTTTTGCTCACATGTGTATCTACTTACACATTTTCGTATTCTCAACTCGTACACAATGCCACACATTCCACAGATGAGGAAGGCGAAGGAAGAGCATTCTTTGGCCCAAGTGTCGATACAACTAACAGCCGCCGAACGAGCACTTACCGTGGAAACTCAACGACGTATCCAATCCACCCACGCAATTCAGAAAAGTTGTACTCAAAAGATTATTGAAATGGAACGTAACTTTGAACGCATATTAAAGGAACGAAGTTTACATATGGAGGAACGGTTGGCATCGGTACAGCAAAAAGTAGAGGAGTTGGTTGTACGATTTGACGAGGAGAAGGACACTGTGCCAAAAGATATGGAAAAACGAGGCAACGAGCTCAAGGATATGCTGCTATCATTTCAGAAGGAATTGGCAGAAGAACGGACCGATCGTCTTAATAGGGAGGGACGGATATTAAAACAAATGGATGATCACACCTCCACCATATTCGATGCCATTCATAAAGAAACAAGCGAACGTGAACAAATCTCACAGGGATTACAAAAGCGGATTGAAAACAATGAATGTCAACGTTCAAAGTCTGAACAGGACTTACAATTTACACTTCAGAATGAAATGTCTGACTTGAAGGAAATGATTGAACGTGAGAGGCAGGAGAGACAGTTGGGGGATGATGAAATTATTATGGCGTTGAATAGATATACTCAACAGCTACAAAGTAGTTTGTCGGTGATTAGTTCATAAATGAGGTTTTGACTTTTACTTTTTGCCCATGACAACCATTTTGTGTTCTGTTATCCCATGTCACCTACTCCAGAAGAAGCAAATATATGATTAGAAACTTTTAATTGCTATTTCACATTAGGTTGTGCTCTACACTTTCCAATTCTATGGTCCACTCTTTCTCTTTAGAAATCTTGTCTAATTGTTCCTTATTTAACACCTTTCCATATGCTTCCATATCTTTCAGTGTTTGAATTGAATCTATCTGTTTCAGAAGCTTCTTCCGTCGTCGCTTGGCTGTTCGTATCGCATCCTCGTCTGTTATCGTAGTTGATTTGACTTTGTGTTCAACGATTGGCGGCAAGGTGTCAGTGTCTAATGATATACTGGGAGAAACTTTGTGCAGTGTAAATCCTTTGACAAGTGCAATCAATCTTTCAGCTTCAGCTAGCTCAAACTCATCTTCGAATGCTGGATCATCAAAATCTTCCTCCTCGTCATCTAGATTAATGTACTCATCATCAATCTTAAATTCAACCATGGAACCATGTCTCAAATCTAGCACTTCGACTCCAACGTGGTGCCTCTCATCGTCTTCTACGTGTGAGGTGCCACCATCACGCATCGTCTCTTCTTCGTCGTCTTCGTAGACCCCAATAATTGGAAGACTCCCATTTTCTGGAATTGTCGAAATTAATTGCAAATCTTCCTTCTTCTTCACACTTGCCTTCAACTGGCCACACCCAGCATCGATATCAATCCCTCTTCTCATTCTCGGGGTAGCACTGATGCCGAATTCTTTATCTAGTACATTCACAAAGTTTTGAACATTAGCGCGTTGAGATGGACCACCAACGAAACCTCCTGTGGGATTTAATGGAATGAGGTTTACGTGCGCCATATCTGGTCGTATCCCATGTCGTTGTAACAGTCGTCCAAGTGTCCGTGCAACATCCTTTGAATCATTCTTACCCTCGATAAGTGCCCATTCAAATGTAACTCTTGACTTCTTTACCGTAATATACTCACGAATGGTGGACATTAATTCGTCAAGTCCACCATATCGTCGATTTGCAGGAAGGAGTGCCGTACGTTCTTCGTCCGTGGCACAATGTAATGATAAAGCTAACCGGACTTGTACATCCTCATTCATAAGCTTTTTAATGTTTGGTACGACACCCACAGTTGATACTGTAATCTTTCGAGCACCAATCCCTAATTCAGTATTCATCCGTCGTATAGCAGCAATGACATTCCTGTAATTGGCCAATGGTTCACCCATCCCCATCATTACCACATTCGATAATCGTTCATCATTACTCCGTAATTCCGTCGCAAAGCGTGCCACCTGTTCATATATTTCATCAGATGTTAATTGTCGTGCAAAGCCCATTTGTCCCGTCGCACAAAAGACACATCCCATGGCGCAGCCGGCCTGTGATGATATACATGCCGTCCGACGGCCGTCCTCGTATGGCATTAATACACTTTCAATCATTTGTCCATCATGGAGCTTGTATGCACGTTTTATGGTACCGTCATTACTTATTTGTTCTACCTCCAGATGAAGCGAACCGACTGTTGTTCGTTCGGCGAGTAATATACGTAATTGCTTTGGTAGATCACCCATTTCATCAACGTTGGTGACGCCCTTGTTGAATATATGATTTTGTATTTGCTTTCCACGGTAGGCAGGATATCCCCATGATATAAGGAGCGTTTCGAGTTCGGGTAGGGGCAGAGTTAAAAGATTGATCATGAATGGCTCAATTTCTCGAATTGCAGGGATGATAGATATTGCATCTGCTTCTATTGTTTGTTTGGTGGAAGATCTAGACGAAATAATCGGAGGCGACGAGACGCCTCTCAGTGTTGGTAATATTCGAGCAGTACATGCAGAAGAAGAAGAGGATCCGTAACGCGATGAGTGTGTATTGACAAATGCCATCCTCGACGACGAGCCGAGTCGATATGATATAATCCTACCACCACCTCTGACTGGAGTTGTGCCACGCAACAGGTATATCGCAACCATGATGGCGATGGCGACCATTTCGTTCGCAAGAGTCAAGAAGGCTAAAAGAACAAAAAAGGATGGTGGTGTGGCTTTTCGTTTTGGCGGGAGACGATACGACCTCCGCCCACATAATAGTCCACGATGCTTCCACCGCCGGACTCGACGCGTCTCGTAACGATAATAGCACATGTCGATCATGGTAAGACGACGCTTGCCGACAATCTCATCGAATCGAATGGCATCATCAGTGAACGTCTAGCCGGGACGTTGCGATATCTCGACAGCGATCCCGAGGAACAGCGACGGGGTATTACGATGCGATCGAGCGCCATCGGGTTACGACATACGTACGTCCCACCCAAGTTGTCAGATCATCCACGTGAAATGGTCATACATCTAATTGACTCACCCGGTCATGTCGATTTTTCTGCCGAGGTTACATCGTCGCTATTACTGTGTGATTCGGCAATACTCGTCGTTGATGCAGTCGAGGGATTATGTGCACGAACACACTCGCTGGTACGAGAGGCCTACCTCCATAGACTAGTGCCCATACTCGTTGTGAACAAGGTGGATAGACTATGTAGTGAAATGGGTCTCGACGTGACCGAGGCATACGTTAGAATACGTGAATTAATAGAAAGTACGAATGCAGTATGCGCTTCGATGCTAAACTCGGCTGCAACCACAGATGTTGATGGTCGTGAAAGATCCAACAGCGAGAACGATGAACATGTAATACGTGATGCCGAAATAAATGCATGGAACTTTGATCCAATCAAGGGCAATGTTGTATTTGCATCGGCATTGCATGGATGGGGATTTACTATCCCCACATTAGCACGATCACTGTACAAATCGAATACTGTGCCACTGAAACCACCAATAATGCGACAATACCTATTTGCAGATTCCAAGTACAATAGAGAAAGTGGAAAGGTTTTAAAATGGAAACAGAGTGGAAGTAGTGGCAGTGGTATTCCAATGTTTGCTGAATATGCATTGGGGCCATTATGGGATGTATATGAAGGGGTGTCTGAGGCGGCAATTTCGGTTGGGTTGAAGAGTGAGCTATATGCAGCAGTCAATGATGGGACTAATGGAATCTCACACAGCAAGAAGTCGGATCATGCCAAGATTGACGCCAATACTGCTGGAATGGAACGTGTTGTTTCCGCTCTATTAAGTGGAAGTACAAATCCTACCATATTATCTCCACAGCATGGTAATAAGAATAAAATGCCACTACTTCCACAAACAGCATCAGAATTACAGAATGTGATATCTCGGATAGGTGCCGGGTCAGAGTCGTCTATCGTATCTGCCGTCCTTCGACGATATCGACCACTAAGCGATGCTGTACTTGATGCAATTTGTGAAGCTGGTCCATCGCCCACAGATGCAGCATCATGTCATCGCAAAAGGATACTAACACTTCAAATTCCACAGTCGATGGCAGAGACTGATGAAAATGACACTGGACATGTGGAACAATTGAGTCAGATTCAAGAAGCAGTGCGTCAATGCAACCCTAATGAGAATGTCCCCAGCGTAGCTCACGTGTGTAAATTCTTATCCACTAGCCGATCGGCAGTTACAGACCCCGAACTGGCTGACTTGCCACCATCAACCAATATGATATTAGGATTGGCACGTGTTTTGAGTGGGAGTCTTCGGACAGCAGATGTTGAATACTATACATTTGGTCCGCGATATGATGGAGTTGACCGCACGAACATACCCAAACAAAGAATTCGATGTTACTTGCTGATGGGTTCATCATTCATACAAGTCGACACTGTACCAGCTGGACACATTTGTGCAATATACAATTTAGAAGCGTTACAATTGAAAACAGTAACACTCTGCGATAGGAAAGAATGTATGCCACTACGTGGATTTGATTTTGGATTACAACCATTGGTGAAAGTGAATGTTGAGCCAGTATCAGCATCCGACTCGGAAACGCTTGAGAGAGGACTACTAAAATTGTCTCTCGCAGATTCGTCAGTAGAAGTCACAGCCACGGCAAAAGGAGAAAGGATATTGGCATGTCTTGGAGAAATACATTTAGAGCAATCAATACTAGATCTCAAACGTGTATATTGTGACAATATTGAACTACGAATATCAGATCCCATTACACCATTCTGTGAAACGACAGTCTTATTCGAGAACGAAGCCGACTTTGATTCCTTCTTAGATGACAAGAGTCTACCATTACGACAATCAACAATCCCTCCCTATTGTGATGAAGAAGGGCTGGGATATGCTACCAGAGGTCGATGTAGAACAATATTGTCTGGTCGTGGCGCTGCCATCTCCATTCGAGCCGTTCCTCTCCCACGTCCAGTATACGAATGCCTCCAGAGCAAAAAAGTTATTGACGGTAGCGAAGATGACCTTGTTACAGTCGGAAAGGTACTGATGGGTAGCAACAATGAAAGATCACTCACTGCACCCATGGTATTGGAGTCGTTGATGGAATCGCTGAAGGAGATTGATGAGCAGGGCAATGCCCTCTTGGAATCGTCTGCATTATCTAAGGGTCATTCCGTCAAAGCTGTTTGTTCCGGAAATGGAGAAGTATATGTACCATACAAGGATGCTGGTAAAAAGAATGAATCACCTAATGCCCTCGACGGACACGTTGAGTATCAATCGGCACATGAATTTGTTCGAGGAGGATTTGACTGTATCAGTTCTCTCAAACAAAATGAAACGTCCACAGCGGATGCTGAAGCAATAGCTGTAAAAAAGTGGATACAAGATATGCGTGGGTCGGCATTGGCTGGATTTCAACTTGCTATGCGTGCTGGACCATTGTGCGAAGAACCAGTACGTGGTGTTGCGGTAATTTTGGAGGCAGTAGAAATTGCCGTCACAAAAAGCAATCACATCAATGTTGCAAGTGATGTTAGTGGAGGCATGGTTGTTGCCGCACTTCGGTCAGGAATACGTTGTGCTCTACTGACAAGACCAGCACGTCTTGTGGAATGCCACCTTAAACTGACACTACACTCTTCATTGACTGGTTTAGGCTCCTTACATGCAGTATTATCAAGAAGAAGGGGCAAAGTTGTAAAAGATGATATGGTTGATGGTACGAATTTAATCCAAGTCACTGCCACAATCCCTCAGGCAGAGTCGTTCGGTTTGGCACCGGAATTGATGAAGAAGTCAAGTGGGGAGGTAACTGCACCAGAGCTTGTGTTCTCGCATTGGGAGGTCCTGGATGAGGATCCATTCTGGATACCAACTACCGAGGAAGAAAAAGAGGATTATGGTCAAAATCTGCAAACGGGGGATTCCTCGACTGGACTTGACAACAATGCATTGAAATATATACGGATGGTGAGAAGTCGAAAGGGTTTGCTGGTGGATTCGAGTAAGATTGTTGTTGCTGCAGAAAAGCAACGAACATTGTCGCGAAAGAAGTAAACATAATCAAATATTCTATTTCTAACATCTATCGGTATGAGCAGTCTTGCAGACCCCCTCAACTGCATATTCGTATTTGCATCAGCAGCTCAACTAAGCATTTCTCTCCTTAAGAGATTCAGAATCATTTGCATGAACACGAATACTTCTCTTCACCACAACAGCTCCATTTTCCATAAGTATCTTTGATATCATCCGAATCTAAAATGAATTTCATTTGAGAGAGAACTTCATCTACTCGTTTTTGCTTCCCTTCCCGGAGGTTGGCCTTCAAATGCTCATCAAGACTTAAGAAGTCTCTACAATCGGGATGAATTTCCCATTTCCCCCTGTGTGGGTTTTGTTGTTGAGCAGACGAATCATTCATTGACGAATCTACATGTACCTCCCTACCACTACTGCTACCCTCACGACCACCATTGATTGCTGCTTTGTCAGTTGACCTATTTCGTTCCTTTTGCAATTCTAACGCAAGCTTCCTCGTTTTATGATTTGCCTCACGGAGACTCTTTTGTAGTCGATGAATGAGTTCCTTTTGCTTTTGGAATTCGTCCAAGTAAATACGGGGCGTGTTTGTAGCATCGACACTAGATTCATAATATCCATTGCTGTCGTCATAGTTCTGTGTTGTTTGTTCGGGTGGAGATTGAGGAGGAGATTGTTCTCTTCCATACCGATCATCAAAATCATCATCTCCCGTCTCATAGTCATCGTTAATTTTTCCAGCCATTTCATCTATATCAATTCCAGCATAATTCAATACTCCAAACAATGCCGCCCAGAATTTCTCCTCTTTCATCTTATTTGGAACTAAACGAAAGCGAATATCCTTCAGATGTGGTGCGGCCCGTAATATTGCCAATGCCGTATTGACATGTTCATTAAGATCAAAAAATTCTTGATCCAGGAGTATGATTGATTTGCCAAATTCCTCCTCCTTCCGCTCGACAATTCTGTTCTTAGCTGAATGCAAGATGTCTTCGCGAGTGATGTTAGGAAGAATATCCTCCCACTCAGGTGGTAGCTCGGCCGTAGATGGTGCGTTGCCCATATTATGATGATCTGGGGCTGATGTTATATTATGTTATCTACATACAGGGACTGTGGTGCCCCAGCCCTCGTTCCCGCGCGTGACCGTGGTATCGGATCATCATATTATCAGATCATATATCTCTAGAACATATCCTACCATGTTCACGCACGTGTCGAAAGCTGTCGGTCGCTTGCAACCGCTTCGTCGTCGATATCTATTAATGACATCACAAGGATGTGAATTTAGAATGACGGGTTGTTCGATGACGACTGGCTCGTCATCTTCTTCGGATTACTTTGACATTCTTGGGGTCGAACGCACTTTCGTCCAATCTCCTGACGAATTAAAAACAAAGTATAAAAGTCTAATGACAAGGTTCCATCCTGATCGGCATACGACATCGTCCGACGAGATTAAGATTCAACAAGCCCTGTTGGCTACCAACGTCACGCGTGCGTATAGTGTTATCGAGGATCCTCTCGCTCGTGCACTTCATCTATTAGAACTTGACGGACACACGATTGGTGGTGAATCTGATCAATCATCAGTTTTGATGAGTAATTCATTTCTCATGGAAATTATGGAGGCGCGGGAAGAAGTGGATCATGCATCGACTGATGCTCAATTAAAGCCTCTCCTTAAAGCATGTCAAATACGACAATCAGAATTGTGTCAAGAATTGGAGAAATCTTTCAACAACGATTATAATGTAGATGAGGCTAAACTTCAAACGGCTCAACTTCAATATTGGCGTCGAATTGAAGAGACAATTCTGGATAAGATTACTTCAACTGAATAATTGTAAATGAATATACCGGATGGTGATACCAAAATGTTTATTCCTAAAGACAAGGGAATAACTAAATGAGAGAATGCATCCTCGTCACAATATTATTCAAACAAAAGTGTTCATCTTTATTCCAACAAAATGTTCTTTTGAAGACCACTAGCTCAGCTGTGGCAAAAGAGAAATAATAAAATGGTTAGTATTTCTTTCATGGGATGTAAGAAATCAACCAGGACATCAGTGACACTAAAACAGACAAGGACGTCCAACTATAATGATACTCTACTTCAATGTAGCAAAAAGTTGACCGAATAACGCACGTCACTCGACCCAAATGAAGATTGGGGAATAGCGAGAGCCGGAGATACATTCTGCAAAGCGACGAAGACCGCTGTCAATAAGACTACTCACCTGTCGACAAAAAATCTGTCTACTCGTCATCACTATCCTCCTCCTCCTCTGTTGAAGAGCTTTCGTTGTCTTGAGCCTGCTGTGACTGTTTCCATTTCGCCGCCATCTCCAATATCTTAAGATTTCCAGCATTCGAGTCCACGTCGTTGGGAAAGTGATAATCAAAGTACTCCTCCCACCCAAGCTCGGCACCGCTCTCGTCGGTTCGCATACGCTTTCTCTTGACACGTCGGGGTAGCATGGCATCGACCTTCGCCAAGCTTTGGGCATCTCCTTTAGTCTTTTCAAACACACGCCATGCATCAAGGAGCAGTACCCTTTCTTCCTTCATACCAGCATCCTTCATTTGATCATGTGCACGAATAAATGTCTGCCTCGCTGTATCAATGCCCTTGCCAACCTCGGTCCCCTCAAACTGGGAGAACGAAATCCAAACCTTAACATGACCCGTCTTCTTCAATAGACGCTCATAAAGGGACCGAGCCTTGTCTCCCTCGCCCTCTTCAATTTCAAAGTCAATATAATTCTTCCATAGCATCTCAGGCATGTCCAATGCTGATTGAGCTACGGCTAATTCGTAAATGGCACGACATCTCTCCGTCTCGCCGACTGAATTCTCCAACTCTGCATACTTCGACCATGCTCGACAATTATGTGGCATTGCCTTGAGATAATTGCTATACAACGATCGGCATCGATCAACCTCTCCTAATGCTAGTTCTAATGCAATGTACTCCACAAATATCCGTTCCTTCCCGCACACCCCAATCGCCCTACCAAGTAATTTACGTGCTGAGACCAAGTCCTTCCGTCGCACGTGTAACTTGGCCGCATTTATCCATATCTTCGCAAATGAAAACTTGGAATGGGGAATTAAGTCAAGACAGGCGTCGTACACCTTTGCCGCACGATCAAGATCCCGACATTGCAACTCCTCATGTAATGCATAGTATACCCATAGGTAGATATATCGTCGCCAATGCTGCTTATTGTCCATTGAGGGGGGAACGTTGGCAATGGCTCGTTCGTAGACCTCTCGCACCTTTTTCTCGCCACCACTGTCTCCTTGCCCTGTCTCATTCTCCTCCTCCATTTTCGCGTACTCAAACCAGGCATCGTAATCGGTGGGGTCTACTGCCACTCGCCTTTCATACTCGGCACGTTGACCAGTTATTACAATGTTCTCGATACCTGCTTTGTCTCCCCTCTTCTTTTCAAAGGCAATGTACGCCTTATACAGTTCAGCCCTCTTTTCTCTTTCCCATTGTGGAACTTCATCCTCCTCCCCATTCACCTTTCCATCAGCCTTAGGTTCCTGTCCTAGATTTAGTAGCTTAGTAGCATGTTTGTAAATTACACGAGCCCTTTCATACTCCCCCTGACGTTCCTCAAAAGCCGCAAATCGACCAAATACTCGCGCCTGTCGACTTTCCTCGGGCTCAAGCTCGACTAACGAACTTTCATAAACGGTCCGTGCAAGGTCAATATCCTTGGCCTCATACTCTGCCCACTTTGCAAATCGTAGGAAAGACCGAGATGATGGGTAGGCATTGGCATATCGTCTCATAATCAATTTAGCCTGCTCGACATGTCCACCCCGTATTTCAAACCGTGCATATGCCATCCATGCATTATCATCTGGCATCCACTCCATCCATCGTTCAAAGACTGTACGGCATTTCGGGACATCACCGACCATCTCCTCCATATACACATACTTGTACCACAAAAAGTCAATCCGGGGTAATAATTGTACGGCACGGTCCAAAACATTACGTGCACGGTTAACAAACTCATTCCGCATCTCAAGTTCGGCATAACGCAGCCATAATTCCGGATTACGCACATCCACCTCTAATGCTCTTTCAAAGACTGACCGGGCACGTTCGTACTCACGATTGTCCTCCTCGAAACGTGCATACTTGACCCAATTGCCAATATGTTCTCGACGGTACCGTATATTGTCCTCGAAGTGTTTCCGCCTGTCACGTAAATGACTTTGATATTCCTCGGCATCATGAATTTTTACTATTGGATCAAGGATGTGACGTTCTTGACGTTCCGCCGCCTCACGTAATATTTGCTCTGCACTTATTTGTATCGGCGCCGGCGCTCGATTCTTCACGCGTGCAACTTGATTTTGGGATGACATGGTGACGATAGATAGATGAATGCACGTTTTGTGTGGTATGTCTTCTTAGGTTATTTTCTACATAAATATAATACATGAGACTCCATTCAAATTTCAAATCACCGTCCTATATCACTGCCTCAGGGCATATGATAATAGTATCCATTACGGAATTGTTCAAACATAGCATATCCCTCCGATACGTGTGAATTAAACCAACTATAACCTCCACGCGGTATGCAGCTCGAGTAAAGGGGGTTTCGCCTCTCAGACCGCTAGAGAACAAAAATTCTTAGGCTGACGCTGTAACATTCTAGGCTGTAACATCATAACTACTTATATCCGATATCAAACGTAAGATCTCAATGCATTGTTGCGTTGAAAAGGATGGTGACTCGATCAAGCCCTCACAAAAGCATCGATTGACCTCCGCAGCTTCATATGCAAGCCCTTGACTGTTGACAAAGTTAAACCCAGGTACTTCCCCGTCCTCCGTGGTGAGTGCAACTATATTTGATGGTAGTTCAAACTCGTGTATCACTGGTTCCGACCATTGCTGGCTGCCCAATCCTGTCATTTTGGTAACTTTAATCGTTGTTGGGCACCAGAATGGAAAAGGTACATCAATTACCCCCGTCGAGCCGTAAATGGTCGCCGATCTGTCGGAACAATGTGCGAGGGAGCATTCGAACGACCCAATCTTATTGCCCGGAAACTCGATAATAGCAGTTACGTGTTCATCTTTACCATTCTCATGAAGTGTTCGACATGCCCCACGTACCACAGGACCTCTGCATTCCTCATTCGAATTTGTTCTCTTAACTGCATCGCCCAATGCCCATTGTATGAATTGTGCACAGTATATCCCAGTCTCGAGCAATGCACTGCACGATCCGGCGCCATCATTCTGACAGAACGATGCACGTGCCGATCGAACAATGCCAATTTCACCAGAATCTATAATTTCACGTATTTTGAGCATAGCAGGGAAGAATCTACTCCATACACCATGTACACAAAGAAGATTGGATGCCTTGGCCATATCCAGTATCTCTTTTGCTACGATGTGATTGGGCGCCATGCTCTTTTCACACAATACAGCCTTCCCATGTTTCATGGCAAGGATACAGTCTTCTGGATGACGCAATGACGGAGTAGCGATATAGCAGACATCAACATCGCTGTCTGATGCGGCTTCCTCGTACGAACCGTATTGACGTGGTATGCCCCATCGTGTCCCGAATCTCTGTGCACCCTCGTTCGTTCGACTGCCAACCGCGATAACCTCCGTGTGTGGAAGCTGTTTTAGTATTTGGATCATGTCATTCGCAATACAGCCAGTGCCAAGAATTGCCCATCGTACTGTTCGAGTAGTAGTGGCTGGGTCCGACGAAGTCATCCTAGTTGAGACCTGCTACCATCATCCGTCTTACCGGAACGACATTGGGCTGAGGGGTGAATGAGGAATGAGACGAGGGCTCCACGTGTAATACAAAAATCTGAGAAGTGAACCGACGCTCGGAGTTGACACCACTACACTACACGACTATCCATACACGATGGTGATCACCATTTGGAGTGATTAGGATCGCATGCAAAGCAGATCAGTAAAGCAACACGATACGTAACCTACTATGAGCATCCGATTCGTAGCATCTCACATTGCTCGAACTGTCGGTCCAAAAAATGAGGGCATCATTATGCGGCGAGGAGTACCGGCCTCTCGTGGCAAAGCGACCGTCACCGACTTCGCGACCAAAGAAGCCGTTATCGAAGCAACAACAGCAACATCCGCGTCGTCGTCGTCGACAGAAGGTGTACCCATCGGCATGACGACAGCAGCGATGTTCCTTGCCATTGCTACGGTAAGTGCTGGAGCAGCATTGGCCGAGTCTGTAACGGCATCATTAGTACCCACGTTTGATCCAAAGCAGCAACGATTTGATCAATCAACCTTCACGGGTAGGCTATCGAAGATGCTTTTGGCATGTGATCCATCGTTACTGCTTAACAGTGAAAGTGAAGTAAAACGGTGCAAGTTAATGGTAGATGATTATCAGTTACATCTGACGAACTTACCAGAGGGTGTGAGCGTAACTGAAATGAGTCGAAAACTGTGGGAGGCTCAGCGTGTTGCATCTTCGGCACTTCATCCTGATACCGGTGACACTATACCCCATCCATTCCGTATGTCTGGTTATGTACCATTGAATGGCCCTGTATGTGTTGCGATGGTTGCATCGCAATCAAGATTGGCACTCATGTTTTGGGGCTGGGTCAACCAAAGTCAGAATGCACTCGTGAATTATTACAATCGCAATGCCTCTTCCGAAATGAGCAATGAGACATTGATGATCTCCTATTCTGCTGCGGTAACGACAGCGCTAGGTGTGGCATTTGGTTTATCCACACTCGTCCAACATCGGTATAGTCCGGCACAGGCTAAGAATATGATGCGATTCGTATCATTTCCATCGGCGGTTGTTGCATCGAGTATCAATTGCTACGTCGTGCGCAGTCCTGAGATTGATACTGGCATAACACTTGTGAATGCTAATGGCGACGATGTTTTGCCAAACGAAAGGTCGATGATTGCCGCAGAGCGTGGTGTCAACTCGACGGTGTTTTCACGTGCGTTACTCCAGGCTCCCGTCTACTTCCTTCCTCCCTTAATGATGGGTGCCATCCCTCTACTAAAAAATGCAGTTATGAGAAATCCCATGATTAGAGTGCCCATGACTACATACTTGTTATGCGTATGTTTTGGAATTGGTCTCCCTGCTTCGATTGCGATATTTCCCCAGATGGGCGAGATCAAGGTGAAGGAAGCGGAGGAAAAGTATCACAATTTGCTAGACAATCAAAATGGGGGTAAGCCATACAAAGTCCTTTACTACAACAAGGGGCTATGATGTGTTATCATCCCCTCTACCAAAATTTACTGTATCTTGATGCATAGCAATATTGACGTTTGAATATACTTAAATTGTACGAATAAACGCTAAAGCTATCTAATATATTTGTTGATTGAATTGTTCTGGAACCTCATTAATCTACCAAAACCTCATGTGTTCAGCAGTACCTATCAGACTTTTTCTGTGCTCTCACCGACAGTAGATCTGATCGTGTCATATCTGATTTTGCCTCTTCTTTCTTTATTCTATATCCTCCATGCTCGGTTTTGATACGATAGGTAATCACACCCTTCTCTCCATACGTTCCCATTGCACGTTGTTCCACTTCCTCTTGCTCCTGTTTTGCTTTTGCCATCTTCGTTGCCATATCACGTTTGTCATCTCTCGGCTTACTAATATATTTAAATGGCATTGGAGTTGATATGGATGATGAGAATGCAGATGAGATGGAAGCCGATATATTCGATAGGACCATGGTAACTACACGCATTTCCTCGTCTCCCTTTTGGGTGTATGCGAGAATGGCATCACCCACTCTTAGTTGAGATTTGAATGACGTGCCATGTCCAGATACCACTGTTGATGATGTTGAAATTCGACCTGTGCCGATATTGATACTTGGGCCTTGAATCTGCGTTGTACAATCATTATTTGCTGCTGCGTCGCCGGTGTCTGTACACTTTTGTGAAGTGTCAGACTCCGCAATCCCTCCAACCGCACCATTACCGGCGATCTCCACAGATTCGACGCCTCCAGATTTAATCTTGGCGCTACTCTTCTTCTTCTTTGGCTTCTCGCCTTTGAATACAAGCTTTCCACCAGCCATGGTATTGCTCCAACCCATCAGTGCGGGAACTCTCCCCCGAACAACCAAAACAATGTTGTCGACTCGTACTCGGCGTCGGCAATGCCGACTTTTATTTCTGTATGCCGTCGTCAACATCTTTGTCCTCACTGTCATCTGCTCCTCTAGTGATAATAAAGCACCATTACTGTCACGTGCGCTCTTCGGGGTGCCTCGGGGTGGTGCATTCTTCGGATTTGGAAGAAAATCATCTCGTGATGGGAGCAGTGATGGAGATGGTGGAAATGGTGATGGCGATGGCAGTACACCAAAGAGATTTCCGGGTTTATCTGAGGAAGAAATTGAAGACAAGCTAAACATTCCAATATTCGGGCTTACTGACGAGCAAGGGAATGGAGTGGTCCTGTCAGACAGTGAAAAGAATAGCGTATTCCATTTCTTCTTCTCGAAGCATATGGCCGATGCTGCATTGATGTCCGTGTGCAATGCGAACAAAGATGCGCCTCCATTGAGGGTTTCAGCTTTTCATTTGGGCAAGTGCTGGTTCAAACTGATTAACAAACCCGGATCAAAAGAGTATAAATTAAAGAAGTATGGTGGGGATGATGTCGAATCGCCGGGGGGGGAAGTCGTTAGAGACGTGGTATTTCGACTCGTACCAAATGCCAAGGACTTGATGGGTGCACGAATACTGACTGGACTGAAACCAGGTGATGTGGAACAATTGAAAGATGCAGTCGAAGAACCCAACCCACCAAGAGCTCTATCGATAATACAACATGCTGCACAGAGTGCATCAGCAAGCTTTATGAGCCCATATGATCAAATACCAGTGTTCGCCATTGCTCAGATGCGTGTGAGAAGGAGGGATGACGACGGAAATTCTATCGGAGAGCACATGATACCATTTCATTTTTCTACCAAGACTATGTCAGATACATGGAAGCACTTCGTTAATGAGCAACCACAATTTCAAGATTCCGAGGCTACGTTACAACTGACTGAGTTGCACACCATGATCGAAATGATGCAGTCGGAATCAGATTTTGACTTTAGGAATATTGTCTTTATTTATCCACAGTACGATAATGATGCAAACAGTAAGGAGAAGGATGAATCTGATGATGATGAGAGTGATGATGGCGGAGGAGGTGATAATGGGATGAAGTCAGCTGATAATTCAGACTTTGTAATTGAACCATTCGTATCAATGGGCATGGTCGCAGACTCACTCTGTCAAACTTTAGTGCAACTTTGAATAACATGAACAAATAAAATTTCTTATTTTGAATCGCCTCTGCCTCATTTCGGAGACTTCCACAAAACTGAATCTAGGAGTAAGCTTAAACAAAATGCAGCTATAACAGGTGTTAGTTATGTAGGATATAGAGAATAATATAAAAGTAGTGCAGACCTCATCATTGACACAACTAAGATAGCTGATATTCATTGCTTTCTCCTCATCCTGCATTGATTTGTACACGGATAAAAGCGTCTCTGGCTTCACTTCTCATCTTGGCACAAGAATTAATGTAAGCTGCCAAAGTTGAATCGATTGACTCTCTACTGACTTTAAATTTTTCAAAGAGCATTGTCAATTGATGCATGGCACCATGCTTCCCAGCGCAGAAGACCTCCTATGAGTATGAAGTGGGTTGGGGTTCTCAATCCTACTAATGCTGGTTTTACCTCTACCAAGAGCAGATATCAGGTTGGGATTGCATTCTCATGACCACTAGCCACAGTAGCAGGTGGGGAAAGTCTATATATATGTATGCAGAAGACCTCCTATGAGTATGAAGTGGGTTGGGGTTCTCAATCATATGTAACAGTAGAACCCCATGGCAAAACCAAGAGAATCTCCAACTGGTGCTGGTTTTACCTCTCCCAAGAGCAGATATCAGGTTGGGGTTGCATTCTTATGACCACTAGCCACAGTAG
>Ga0247832_1003699_pt1 | contig 20452 bp, 21 predicted proteins | sample LaCruzMarch2015__10_FD_192407 | JGI IMG/M metagenome (GOLD analysis project Ga0247832, IMG submission 192407) | Freshwater microbial communities from meromictic Lake La Cruz, Castile-La Mancha, Spain - LaCruzMarch2015_4m | ecosystem: Environmental > Aquatic > Freshwater > Lake | place: Spain... | reverse complement strand
CGTCTGGCGCGGCCTTTGGCCGATCCGGCCGCGATCAACAAACGCCTCGACGCGGTGGGCTATTTTTTTGGAGCCCGCGCACCCCGCGCCGACGTGCGGCGGCATCTGGCGGGCGCCTCCGATCTGACGCGCGCCGTGACGCGGCTGTCCTTGCGCCGCGGCTCTCCGCGCGATCTCGCCGCCATCGCCGCTGCGTTGAACGCCGCCGCTAAAACCGCGCGGGCCTTGATCGCGGATGAGGCCCCGCTGCCTGAGGAACTCCTAGAGGCGCGTACGGCGCTCGATGTATCAACCCGTCCAGAACTCGCGGCTTTGGCGGGCGATCTGGCGCGCGCCTTGAACGATACGCTGCCTGTGCATGCGCGCGACGGCGGCTTCATCGCGCAAGGGTTCGACATAAGCCTCGACGAGACGCGCAGCCTGCGCGACGACGCCCGCAAAATCGTGGCGGCCTTGCAGGCGCGCTACGCCACCGAAACCGGAATTCCCTTCAAGGTGAAACACAACAATGTGCTGGGCTATCACCTTGAGGCGCCGATAAAGCACTTGGACGCCTTGCTGCGGCCGCCGCTCTCCGAGCAATACATCCACCGCCAGACCATGCCCGGCGCCGCGCGCTTTTCAACGCCCGAGCTCGCCGATCTCGACCGCCGCATCGCGCATGCGGGCGATGAGGCTTTGGCGCGGGAACTAATGCTGTTCGAGGATTTCTCCGCCCGCACTCTTTCGTTGGAACACGACGTGCGCGCCGCCGCCGCCGCTTTGGCGGCGCTCGACGTCTATGCCGGCCTCGCCGAATGGGCCGAGGAACAAAAAGCCTGCCGTCCGATCATCGACGACAGTTTGGTGTTCGACGCCAAAGGCGCGCGCCATCCGGTCGTCGAGGCTGCCGTGAACGCCGCGGGCGAACGGTTTTCGCCGAACGATTGCATGCTCGACGCGGCCGGGCAGGAGGCCAAGCGCCTCTTGTTCATCACCGGCCCGAATATGGCCGGTAAGTCGACATTCCTGCGGCAGAACGCTTTACTGATTGTGCTGGCGCAAGCGGGCTGCTTCGTGCCGGCGCAGAGTTTTCGCGCAGGGTATGCGGATCGCTTGTTCTCGCGCGTCGGTGCGGCGGATGAATTGGCGCGCGGCCGGTCGACCTTCATGGCGGAAATGGTCGAGACCGCCGCCATACTGCGTCAATCGGGCCAGCGCGCCTTCGTGATCCTGGATGAAATCGGACGCGGCACCGCGACCTTTGATGGTCTCGCCATCGCCTGGGCCGCAGCGGAGCATCTGCACGACACAAACCAGTGCCGCGCTCTGTTCGCCACGCATTATCACGAATTGACGCGCCTCGAAGGCGCCTTGCCGAAAGCTGGTAATCTAAGCTTTCGCGCCAAGGAATGGCGCGGCGCCTTGGTGTTCCTGCATGAAGCGGCGAGCGGTCCGGCCGATCGTTCCTACGGCATCGAAGTGGCGCGCCGCGCCGGTCTCCCGCAAAGCGCCGTGACGCGCGCCCGCCAGATCCTGGCGATGCTGGAGGCGCATGGCGCCGGGCCCAAACGGCCGCTGGAGGACTTGCCGCTGTTTGCAGCTTTGTCCCCGGCCACGCCCGCCAGCGTCGCCGAGCCGGAGCTCGATTCCGCGCTCGCAGAAGCCGCCGCTTTGATCGAAAGCATGGATCCAGACGCGCTGAGCCCACGCGAAGCGCATGAATTGCTGTATCGACTGAAAGCGATGCTGAAATAAAAACAGCCCTTCTCGGGCAGTTTCTCAAGGCGACGGTTTTCGATTGTCGCATACCCGCCTTGTCTCTTACTTCTTCAATTCAATAAAAAAACGAACATGGGAGGACGAAAAATGGCGTTGCTGGATGCCTTTGGGCTGAGCGGGAAGGTCGCGATCTTAAGCGGCGCTAGCCGCGGGATTGGGGCTGGGATTGCGACGGCGCTCGCGGAGTGCGGGGCCGATGTGGTGATTGGCGCCCGTAGCGAGGAATCGCTGAATAAGGTGGCCGATCAGATCCACGGCTTCGGCCGGCGCGCGGTTATTGTGCCGTGCGACCTGACCGATATTGCCGCGATGCAAGGCCTTGTCGACGCGGCGATGAAGAGTTTCGGCAGGATCGACATTTTGGTGAACAATGCCGGCGGCACTGGTCCTGCGCCCTTTTTGTCCGAGACGGCTGAAAGCTTTGAGGCGGCGTTCCGCTTTAACGTCACAACGGCGTTCGAATTAACGCGGCTCGCGACGCCCCATATGCTGAAGGGCGAGGGCGGCTCGGTGATCAATATCGTCTCTGTCATGGGACAATTGTGGGATCGCGGTTATTCCGTATACGGCACAGCGAAGGCGGCGATGATCCAGCTTACCCGGTTGAACGCTGCGGATCTCGCGCCGCGCATTCGCGTCAATGCTATCGCGCCCGGCGCCATCGCGACCGACTCGTTGGCGGGCGTGCTGCAAAACGAGGAATTGGAACGCCTGATGATCGAGGGCACCCCGATGCGGCGTCTTGGACGAGTCGAAGACATCGCCTTGGGAGCGGTCTATTTAGCGTCGCCGGCGTCGAGCTTTGTTACCGGCAAGGTGCTGGCCATCGACGGTGGGATCACGTTCCCGAATTTGTCGTTGAACTTGCCGGATTTGTAAGCGACCAAACGTCTAAACGCTGCGCAATTTCGGACAAAAAAGGACGCACAACTTTCATGAAAAGCTGTGCGTCCTTTTTCTTGTGGAAGATCGAGACCTAAACGCCCGCGTCGCGCACCGGCTTGATGACGCTCTCGGCGTAGTAATTGATCTCGCCGATCATTTGCTCAAGCGTCCGATCGTCTTCGCCGCCAGCATAGGCGTTGCGGAACGCAACGATGCATTCTTGGACTCCAAGACCGGCCAACCGCTTGATGCTATCCGGGTTGTAGCATTCCGGACCCATGACCTGCATTTCAAATGACGTGTCTTCGCGGCCGGCTTCTTTCCGATAGATTTTCAGCCGGTCGATCATGTCGGTCAGCTCATTCATCTGACCGCCGGCGCTGATCCAGCCGTCGCATATTTTCGCGGCGCGGCGCAGGCCGGGTTCGGAGTGACTGCCATAAAGGATTTTCGGGGGCTGGGTCGGCACAGGGCATAATTTGATGCGCGGAATTTTATAATATTCACTGTCCCAGCCGAAATATTCTCCGGTGGAGAGGCCGCGAATGATGTGAATGCACTCTTCCATGCGCTTGCCGCGCGATCTGAAATCCGTGCCGGTGGCGAGGAAATCTTCTTCCCAGGGCGACAGGCCAATTCCGAACACGAACCGATTGCCGATGAGGGCGTTCAAACTGGTGAGCTGCTTCGCCAACAACACCGGATGCCGGATCGGCACCTTCAGAACCGACGTTGAGAATCTCAGATGGGTGGTGGCCGACGCCATCCAGGCAGTGGCGATGAAGGGGTCGATAAAGGGGACGCCGTCAAGAAATTCGCGCGAGCCGTCATCATTGTACGGATACTTTGAATCAGCATGCTCTGGATAGCAGATGCTGTCCGGCAAGGTAAAAGTGTCAAAGCCCACGGATTCGGCCGCAACGGCCAGCGGCCTGTAAAAAGCCGGGTTGCACATGGACGCATGATAAGCAAAGCGCATCTGAATTCCTCCCCTACGTTCTTCCTGTTTGAGACCGTTAGATCACGCTACCGGGCGCTGTGGAAGACCGGCGATGATGCAGCAGCGCTCAAAAATGACCTGAGAAAACAAAACCTACGGCTTTTGATTGAACAAGCGCGCCGCCCCATCTTCTTTAGACCTTGAACTAGGTAGCGCAATTTCCATTTGTGGGAAGGCTATGCTGGACCAACAAAACGAGGAGCGGACCCTGTGATGCACTTGGCGCGCCCGTCGCGGCGCAACCTGATTGGAATATTGGGTGCATCCGCTTTCGTCGTCGCCTGCAGCGAGAACACGGCCACCGGACGCCGGCAATTGATGCTTGTATCGGATGAGGCGCTGGCGGGGCTGGGCGCACAGGCTTGGCAGGATGCGCTCGGGCGCTGGCCGCGTGTCGCGGATGCAGCGATTCAGCGCCGGCTGGCCAATATCGGCCAGCGGGTTGCGGCGGCTTCGAACATAGAAAGTCAGGATTGGGATTTCGTCGTCTTCGACAATCCGGAGGTGAACGCTTTTGTTCTACCGGGCGGCAAGGTCGGATTCTTTCGGGGCTTGCTGGATCTGGTCTCATCCGATGATGAGGTCGCAGCCGTTGTTGGCCACGAAGTCGCGCATGTCAGCGCGCGGCACGCCGCCGAACGCATGAGCCAGCAAATGGCGCTCCAATTGGGCTTAAATGTCGCCGCTGCGGCGCTGTCTCAGGAATATGGCGAGAACGCCGAAGCGATCGCCGGCGCGCTCGGCGCCGGCGTGATGTATGGAGTCATCCTGCCGTATTCCAGGATGCACGAGCTTGAAGCGGACGCTTTGGGCGTGAAACTGATGAGCGGCGCGGGCTTTGATCCGGCGGGCGCGTTGTCTTTTTGGCGGCGTATGTTGAACAACGGCGAACAAGCGGTGGAATGGTTATCGACCCACCCCGCGGATGGTCGCCGCCTTGAAAGCCTGGCAGTGATTGTCGAAGGCAAAAGCTAAAGCTTGGCCGCTGCGCCATCGATGATGCGCGTGCGGGGAACGCGCGCTCGCTGAGAGCGTTCAATGCGCAGGGCATGAAATTCGCTTTGATCTCGAACCGAATCCTTTCTCCCCACCAGAGTGAGGAAGTACAGAAATTTTTCAATAGCTTGGGCGGAGGTGTATGACGGTAACGTCCAAATGCGGTGCGCCAATTCAGGGCGCTTGGAAAGCTAAGTGCGTTGCGCTCATCCTGAGCGCTGTGCTGGCCGCGTCGTGCTCGGCGCAGCATCCGCCGGAGCAAACGGAAAGAGGGGCCTACAAGCCGGAAGTCGGTGTGGCGTCCTGGTATGGCCCGGATTTGCATGGCGGGAAGACTGCGAGTGGTGAGATTTTCGATCAGGATCAGCTGAGTGCGGCGCATCGGACCTGGCCGATGCCCAGCCTTGTGCAAGTGACGAATTTGAAGAACGGCCGGCAGATTGTGGTGCGCATGAATGATCGTGGGCCGTTCGCGAAAGACCGCTTGATCGACCTTTCACGCGCTGCGGCGCGCGCGCTTGGTTTCGAACAGGACGGCGAAGCGAAGGTTGCGGTGCGCTATTTCGGCCCGGCGCCGGCGCCGGACACGAAAACCGCCAACCGCTAAAAGGCGGCGATCAATCGCCGAAAAAGTTGAGCTCCAGCAGAACGCCATTGATCTCGCTTACAAAGACCTGGCGCAGCTGCATGTTGAACGGACGCAAATCCGTCGCTTGGAATTCCAATTGGTGATCGCGCAATTTGGCGCACACGCCGTCGAAGTCCGAGCAGCGCAGAGCCACGTGATGCACGCGGCCGCTGCCTCTTTCTTCAGGGCCTAGATCGCCGCTCGCGCCGTTCATCGCGACGGGAAAAGAATCCTTTATCACGTGCACTGCGGCCTTACCGTCAGTGCTGTAAATCCACGCGCCAATCGAGATGTCATTGATGCCAGGGGTAGGCTCGGCGCGCATTTCCAGAATGTCGACGAAAAACCGGGTTGTGCCCGGCACGTCCGGCGTTCTGATGTTTACGTGATCGATGGTTTCGACCGTCATGCGAGCTCCCTCTTTCCAGCGAATGTCTGCCGGGCGGCAAGAATCCGCAAGGGCGGCCTTTGGGATTCGGTGCAAAGACATGGCCGAATCTTTGCGGGGATTTCGTACTTATTAGCCTCGGGCTTATATAATAGCAGACTCACGCGTTCGCCACAGGCGGGTGCGACGCAAGTTACTGATTTTTCATATATTTGGACTTTTTACGTTAGATGGCCATCCGCCTCAAGCCGCCCCGCATAGAACACGTCGTGGACGGCGAACGCCTGCGCGCCCAGCTTACGGCTGCCGCGCTGGATAATATCGGCGATGAGGCCGGGACCCGGCGGCGGGCCCTGCAGCTTCTCTCCGGAGCGCTGTTCCGGGGCCGCATGATCGCGCAAGAATGGCTGGAAGACGGCGGCCACGGCATGGAGACCGCGCGTCTTTTGTCGGCGGTGCAGGACGAAGTTATCGCCGCGCTCTGGGACTTTACCACCATCCACGTTTTCCGCTCACGCAACCCGACCAAGGGAGAACGTCTGTGCGTCGTCGCGGTGGGCGGCTATGGCCGCGGCGAATTGGCGCCGTCGTCCGATATCGATCTCTTGTTCCTCCGCGCCTACAAACAGACGGCTTGGGCCGAGAGCGTGATCGAGTACATGCTCTATATGCTCTGGGACATGGGCCTGAAGGTCGGCCATTCCTCCCGCACGATTGAGGAATGCCTGAAGCTCGCGCGCGAGGACCATACGATCGCGACCGCGATCCTGGATGCGCGCTTTTTGTCCGGCGATGAAAAGCTGTTCGGCGAATTGATGCAGCGTTATCGCGGCGATCTCATTCCCGGACAGGAAGCTGTCTATGTGTCGGCGAAGCTGAAAGAGCGCGACGACCGGCATCTGCGCTCGGGCGAGTCGCGGTATCTCGTCGAGCCCAATCTGAAGGATGGCAAAGGCGGCTTGCGCGATTTGCACACGATTGGGTGGATCGCAAAGTTTGTTTATGGCGTCATGGACGAGGATGATTTCGTGCGCCTCGACATTTTTACGCGCGACGAAATCATTGTGATGCGGCGCTCGGCGGACTTCCTCTGGACCGTGCGCTGCCACATCCATTATCTCACCGGCCGCGCTGAAGAACGCATCGCCTTCGATCTGCAGCCGGAAATGGCGCAGCGTCTGGGCTATCGCGACGGCACGGCAAATCCCGGCGTCGAACGCTTTATGAAGCGCTATTTCGAGATCGTGCGCGACGTTGGCCGCCTGACGCGCATCTTCGCGGCGAAATTGGAATTGGATGGCGAAAAGTTTGCGCCGCGCGGTTTGGGCCGCTTTCGCGCCAAGCCTGCAGTCGATCAGCGCAAAAGTCTGTCGAGCGCGCCGGAATTTGTCCTCGATGGCGGACGCTTGTCGGTGGCCGATCCGAACGCCTTCAAGCGCCAGCCGGTCTTGATGATGCGCTTATTCGAAATCGCCGATAATTTGGATAAGGACGTGCATCCGGCGGCGCTCGCCGCGGTCACGCGCAATCTGAATTCCGTCGCCGGTATTCGGCGCGATCCAGATGCAATCGAATCTTTTTTGAACGTTATATCGTCACGCCATCATCCAGCGGCCGCGCTGCAATTGATGAACGAGACGGGGTTACTCGGCAAATTCCTGCCGGAGTTTGGGCATGTCGTCGCCCGCACGCAGTTCAACATGTATCACCACTTCACCGTGGATGAGCATACGCTGCGCGCGGTGGAATATATCTCTGAGATCGAACATGGCCGCCGCGAAGCTGACCACCCATTGGCGACGCAAATCTTCCCGCAGATCGCGCACCGCCGCGCGTTGTATCTCGCGATGCTGTTGCACGACACCGGGAAGGGAAAAGGTGATCAACAGATCGAAGGCGAAGTACAGGTGCGCTCTGCTGGCGCGCGTCTGGGGCTGGAGCGCGAGGAGATCGATCTCACCGCCTGGCTAGTGCGCCACCATTTGTTGATGAGCGACACCGCGCAAAAGCGTGATCTGTCCGATCCGCGCACAATCACAGATTTCGCTGATCTTGTGCAGACGCCGGAAAAGCTGCGGCTGCTTTTGGTGCTCACCATTGCCGACATCAAAGCCGTGGGCGAGGGCGTTTGGAATTCCTGGAAGGCGCAGCTCCTTCGCGATCTCTTTCGCCTGACCGAAGCGGCGTTCCGCGGCGGCCGCGCGGCGGAATCGGCGGTGCAGAGCCGTCTCGCCGAACGCGCCAAGGAAAGCCGTGCTGCGGTTGAGGCGGGTTTCCCGCCTGCCTCTTCGGGTGCGCTGCAATCCTGGCTTCAGGCTTTGGAAGACGCCTATTGGTTGGGCTTCGACATCAATGCACATCTTTGGCACGCCAAGGAATTGCACGCGCACGAAGGCCAACCCATCTTCGGCGTCGCCAAGCCCGATCCGCGCCGGGGCGTGACCGACGTTTTGGTGAAAGCGCCGGATCGCGCGGGTCTTTTTGTTGCGATTACCGGCGCATTGGCCGCTGAAGGCGCATCGGTGGTGGACGCGCGTATTTACACTTCGAAGGCCGGCGAGGCGTTTGACGTCTTCTCGCTTCAAGATTGGAGCGGGCAAGCTTTCGGTGCGGACGAGTCGCATCGTCTGGAACGCCTGATCCGGTCTATCGAATTGGCCGCCGCTGGCGATGAGCAAACCCTGGCGCGTGAAATCATTCCGCCCAAAAAACCCTCGGCCTTCTCGATTGAACCTGTCGTGGTGGCTGACAATATGGCGGCGACTGATTGCACCGTGCTCGAGGTTTCGGGCCGCGACAGGGCCGGCCTCCTGCGCGATTTGGCGCGCGTGCTGGTTCAGAATGATTGCACCCTAAAATCAGCGCACGTGGAATCGGTGGGGGAACGGGCGGTCGACGCCTTTTATGTGCACCGTCCAGCGGGCGGGAAGATCGAAGACCCGGTGCAATTGGAAAAGTTGAAGGCCGCGTTGAGAGAAGCCTTGCTGGCCTATGAACCGGCGGCGCCGATGACCCCGGCGCGCCGCCTGATGGCGCGGGCGCCGGCGTCGGCGGGCCGCTAATCCGTCCCTTACAAATCTGTGCGTCAGGCGCCTACAGCAATGGACTTTAAATCGGCCCCAGTCTGATGCCGGGGGACGAGCGAGTTTAAAGCGCTGTTTTGCTCTGGAAACTTTTGATTCATCAGCGTCTTTGGGCCTTCCTTGCGACAATCTGCTTGTCCGGAATGTGGGGCGCTTTGAACGCACGATGCTTTTACGGGTTCTTTCAATTGACGCGCGCGCCGAACCTTGATTTGCCTCGGGTGGCATGAGCCTGTTGCGCAACACGCTGGTCCAATCGACCCTGACGATGGTCAGCCGCCTTTTGGGCTTTGCCCGGGACGTGGCGATTTCTGCTGTGATGGGCGCCGGTCCGGTGTCGGACGCGTTTGTCGCTGCGCAACGCTTTCCGAATTTATTCCGGCGGCTGTTCGCCGAGGGGGCGTTCGCGCAGGCTTTCGTGCCGCTTTACGCCAAGGCCGCGGCGGCGGGCAGTTCCAAGGACGCCGACCGTTTGGCGTCGGAAGCGCTCTCCTTCATTCTGGCGGTGACGGTGGTCCTGACCATCCTCGCCCAGGTGGCGATGCCCTGGATCATGGCCGTGATCTTTGTGGGCTATCGGGATACGCCGGAGATCTTCGGCATGGCGGTGCTGCTGACGCAGATCACCATGCCATATCTCGTTTGCATGACGCTGGCGGCGTTGTTCTCCGGCGTCTTGAACGCCGTGGGCAGATTCGCTTTGGCCGCCTTCGCGCCAACGCTGCTCAATCTATGCCTCCTGCTGACGCTTTGGCCGCTCTATCATGAGCCGACGGCGAAGGTCGTCATTGGCGCCCTTGAGTTTATCCTGCAGCGAAAAGTCCATTGGCCGTTGATGAATTCGCACGTCGCCGCTTATGCCGGCGCCATCGCGATCTCGGTGGCGGGTGTGCTGCAAGCGGGATTGCTCTGGTATGGCGCACGCCGCTCCGGCCTACATTTGCGGCTCATGCCGCCGAAATTGAGCCCCGACGTTAAAAAGATCGTGGCGCTGGCGATTCCCGGCGCTATCGCCGGCGGCGCGACGCAGATCAACATCATGATCAGCCAGACCTTGTCTTCGCTGGAGGTCGGCGCATCCACTTATCTCTATAACGCCGACCGTCTGTACCAATTGCCGCTGGGCCTTGTGGGTGTGGCGGTGGGGCTGGCGCTGCTGCCGCGTCTGGCGCGCGCTGTCCGGCTGGACGATGGCGTCGCGGGCAAAAGCGCGCAGGACGAAGCGGTGATCCTTTCCATGGCGCTGACGTTGCCGGCGGCCATGGCGCTGATGGTGATGCCCTATCTTTTAATCTCGGGCTTTTTTCTGCGCGGACACTTTACTGCGGAAGATGCTGAATTGACGGCGGCCGCGCTGCGCCATTTTGCCTGGGGCGTGCCGGCCTTCGTGCTTGCGAAAGTTCTGGCGCCAGCCTTCTTCGCGCGCGAAGATATGCGCCGGCCGATGAAGTACGCGCTGGTTTCCGTCGGGGTGAACGCGGTGCTGGGCGCCATCTTGTTCTTCAGTTTCCAGGCCATGGGCCGTCCGGGATTTGTCGGCCTCGCCATCGCCACCTCATTCGCCGCCTGGATCAATGTCGGCCTGCTGTACCGGCGTATGAAGCTGAACGGCGTCTGGCAGGTCTCGCCGGCCGTGCGCGACCGGTTGATGCGCATCGGCGCGGCCGTGGCCGTCACCGGGATCGTTATGGGCGCGCTCTCCATGCAGCGCGAGATTCTGGTGGATGTTCTGTTCTCGTCCAAGGTCTTGGTCGCGATTATGGCGCCAGCCGCCGGGATGGCCCTTTACGTCATGATGGCGCTCGCCTTTAAGGCGGTGTCTTTGTCGGAAGTGAAGGCCAGTTTCCGCCGCGAAAAGGGCGGCGGCTTGCCTGAGAGCGGTGAGGCTTGATAGAGGGGCGGCATGACCTTCCTGGCTCAGCCTTTTTTCGATGGACGATGGCGGCGCGCCTAAACGCCCAAGACCTTTCGGCTGTCTTGTGCGCAGCCGACTCATCGTCACACTCTTCCGCGAAAGCCATATCCATGACCGAACCCGCCGCCCGTCCTGACTCCGCGCCTCAATTATATACGGGCCCTAAACGCGTCTTTTCCGGCGTGCAGCCGACCAATGGCCTGCATCTGGGCAATTATCTCGGCGCGCTGAAGAACTTCGTCGCGCTCCAGAACGATTACGACTGCCTCTATTGCGTGGTCGATATGCACGCCATCACCGCCAAACTCGACCCGGAAAATCTGGCCCGCAATACGCGCGAAGCCGCCGCGGCCTTCATCGCCTCCGGCGTTGATCCGAAGCGTTCCGCCGTGTTCGCGCAAAGCGCCGTGGTCCAGCACGCCGAACTGGCCTGGATCTTCAATTGCATCGCGCGGATGGGTTGGTTGAACCGTATGACGCAATTCAAGGAAAAGGCGGGCAAGGACCGGGAAAACGCTTCGGTTGGGCTGTTCACCTATCCTGCACTCATGGCGGCCGATATCCTGGCCTACAAGGCCACGCACGTGCCCGTGGGCGACGATCAGAAGCAACACTTAGAGCTGGCCCGCGACATCGCGCAGAAATTCAACAACGATCTGAACGTCCCGGGTTTCTTCCCGCTGCCCGAGCCGCTGATCCAAGGCCCCGGCGCGCGCGTGATGAGCCTACGCGACGGCTCGAAGAAGATGTCGAAATCCGACCCGTCCGATCAGTCGCGCATCATGCTGACGGACGATTCCGACGCCATCGCCCAGAAGTTCAGGCGCGCCACCACCGACGCACACCCGCTGCCCGAAACCATCGAGGGTCTGGAGGGCCGTCCAGAAGTCGACAATCTGGTGGGCATCTACGCGGCGTTGTCAGAGACGACGAAGGCGCAGGTGCTGGCCCAATTCGCGGGGCAGGGCTTCGCCCAGTTCAAACCGGCGTTGGCGGATCTGGCGATCGCCAAGCTTTCCCCCATCGCCTCGGAAATGCGCCGTCTGCTGGACGACCAAGCCGCCCTCGACGCCATCTTGCGCAACAGCGCCGACCGGGCCGCCGCCATCGCCGCGCCGGTGCTGGATGACGTGAAAAGGTGCGTGGGGTTCTGGCGCTAAGGCGCTGAACGTTGCCAATTTGACGTTTCGCTTCACGCGGAGTCGACCCTCATTGCAGGGGGACGCGGGCGAGGCTATGTATTGTTGACTAATTTACTCAGCTAAAGCGCCGGGACAGATGTTCATCCAAACCGAAGCCACACCAAATCCGCATTCCTTGAAGTTTTTGCCGGGCCGTACCGTGCTCGCCAATTCGGCGCAGGACTTCCCGTCGCCCGCCAGCGCCGAAGGCTCACCCTTGGCGCGGGAGATTTTCGCGACTGAAGGCGTGCGCCGGGTCTATTTCGCCGATGATTTCGTCACCGTGACCAAGACGGACGACGCCGATTGGGCGCATCTGAAGCCCTCGATCCTGGCCGCGATCATGGATCATTATTTGACCAATCCGGCCGAGGAAACCGCCGGTCCCGCGATCGAAGAAGACGACGGGCAGGATTCCAGCATCACCTATGAAGGCGAGGCTGCCGATATTGTCGAGCAGATCAAGGAATTGATCGAAACCCGCGTGCGGCCGGCCGTGGCCAAGGACGGCGGCGACATCCGCTTCCATTCCTGGACGCACGACGAAGGCTTGGTGAAGCTGGTGATGCGCGGCTCTTGCGCAGGCTGCCCATCTTCGACCGCGACACTGAAATCAGGCATCGAGAACTTGCTGAAGCACTATGTGCCCGAGGTGAACACGGTCGAAGCGGTCAATTAAGATCACCTTTATTGGGCGCTTTAGGCGCCCGATCTGAATTGCAGAAGTCTGGAGCCCGTTTATGTCCTCGCCCATCAACGACGCGGCGCTCGATCAAGTGTTTCGCGCGGCGCGCTCGCATTATGCGTGGCAGGCGAAGTCCGTGCCCGAAACGCTGATCAAGGCGGCCTACGAACTAACGAAAACCGGCGCAACCAGCGCGAACGCCAGTCCGGCGCGCTTTATGTTTCTCCAGAGCGCGGACGCCAAGGCGCGTCTGAAGCCGCATCTTATGGAAAGCAATGTCGAAAAGACGATGACCGCGCCTTGGGTCGTCATCATCGCGACCGACAAGAAATTTCAGGCGAAACTGGATCAATTATTTCCGATCCTCCCGGGCGCCGCCGCGATGTTCGATGAGATGCCGTCGCCGGTCCGCGCCGAGCATGGCTTGCGCAATTCCTCCCTGCAGGGGGCATATTTCATGTTGGCCTGCCGCGCCTTGGGACTGGATTGCGGACCGATCTCGGGGTTTGAGGCAGGCGGCGTCGATCAAGAATTCTTCGCCGGCGACCCAGAAATGGAAAATTGGACGTCCAACTTTATCTGTAGCGTCGGCTTTGGATCGGGCGAAGATCTGTCTCCAAGATTGCCGCGGCTGAGCTTTGAGGAGGCCTGCCGCATTTTGTAAGGCAGGTGCATATCGTGGGTTTGGTTCTGGGTTTCGATTGTTGTTTTGATTCATGCTCCGTTGCTTTGTTCGACGGCGAACGGATCGCTGAATCGGCCTTCGAGTCCATGCAACGCGGCCAGGCCGAGCGTTTACCAATGATGACGGCTGAAGTGCTCGCTGCGGCGGGCGCGAATATCACGCGCGTCGCCGTGACGACGGGGCCGGGCACTTTTACCGGCGTGCGGATCGGCTTGTCCTTCGCCAGGGCGTTTGCGCTGGCGCGCGGCGTACCGTGCATCGGCTTGAGTTCGCTCGAAGTCATGGCGCTGGCGGACGGTGGGGACGGCGTGCGCGCGGCGGTCTATCCAGCTGCGCAGGGAGTTTATGGAGCGGCCTATAAAAATGGCGAGACGCTCATTCCACCCTCGCTCTTGAGCACGGACGACTTCATCATCCAGTTGCCGGACGGCCCTCTCACAATTGCCGGCGCGGCCGCATCTGATCTTGCCATGGCGTTGGGCGAACGTGCGTTCGCTTCAGGCGCACGATTGCCGGACGCACGCGACGTTGCGCGTCTGGCGGTCAATCGGGCGCCGGGCGAAAACCCGCCGCATCCGCTCTATTTGCGCGCGCCGGACATTCGTCCGCCCAAGCGTGCATTGCGTGCTCAAGGCATGTTACCAGGCGCTTCGGCGTGAGTGCGCCGCTGGTGATCGCCCCCGCCACGGCGGGCGACGCACGGGCTTTGGCCCGCATCCATGCAAGCGCCTTCCCGCAGGCGGCGTGGACCAAAAGCGCGCTCGAAGAATTATTTCAGATGCCTGGAGCCCTTGGTTTGATGGCCACGGGACCGGAAGGGCCGCGCGGTTTCGTGCTCACGCGCAGCGCGGCGGACGAAGCGGAGATCATCACCCTTGCGGTCCACTTGAAAACGCGTCGCAAAGGCATCGCCGCGCTATTGATGCAGAATGCAATGCAAAGGCTACGCGAAAGCGGCGTGACGCAATTGTTCCTGGAGGTCGCCGCGGACAATGACGCGGCGCTTCAGCTTTACAACGCGCTAAAGTTTGCGCGCGCAGGCGTTAGAAAAGACTATTATGAAAGACAGGGTGAACGAATCGACGCGGTTTTGATGAGTCGGGCATTGTCGTCTTAGGCCCAGTCCCGATTGAGTTGCGGAACTCAGAATCGGCAAAGAATGGGTCTATGCTTTCAATGAAAGCCCTTCTTATAGGGCTGAATTGCGCCATCTGATCGGGAAGGCTTCTAAGCGTTGCGCAGAAGATAATTTCTAGGCAGTTTGAGACCATGGACCAAATCGAAAACCTCTGCGCCCAGAAGGGCATGCGCATGACGGAACAGCGCCGCACGATTGCGCGCGTGCTGTCGTCGTCGAAAGATCACCCTGACGTCGAAGAGCTGCATCGCCGCGCCGCCGCGGTGGATTCGCGCATTTCGATCGCCACCGTTTATCGCACGGTGCGTCTCTTTGAAGAGGCGGGCATCCTCGAACGGCATGATTTCCGGGACGGCCGCTCGCGGTACGAAAACGTGCCGGACATCCATCACGATCATTTGATCGACATGAAAACCGGCAAGGTCGTCGAGTTTTCAGACCCGGAAATCGAGCGCCTGCAGCGCGAGATCGCCAAGCGTCTTGGCTATAATCTCGTCGATCACCGTCTTGAGCTTTATGGCGTGCCGGTTGAGTCCGAGAACAAGTAACCTGCCGGAAGGCTAAACTTATAGCGCACTATAAAAGCGCCGCGGAGCGATCCGGGGCGTTTTTTATTAGAAGGCGCGTTTAGAAAGTTTATCCGTGAACCGCATTGCGGCGGGGATGCGCCGCCGTGCAAAAAAAAAGAAGACCGCTCTTCGCGGTCTTCCTCTTGAAGTCCACCATGGCTGGCTTTTGCCGATGGGGCGCCGCCGGCCTTTGCCGGCGGCGCATCTCGGGCCAGCTACCCGGCGCCATACGGCGCCTAGACTTTAGTTGATCGAGCTACCGATGGTCGTGAACGTGGTCGTCAGGTTCGTGCCGACGGTGCCAACGGCAGTGATGACCACAACGGCGATCAAAGCGGCGATCAGGCCATATTCAATGGCGGTCGCGCCGGATTCGTTCTTAAAGAGCTTCATGAGCTTTTTCATTTGTATTCTCCAAAGACTGCACTTGTTTTTTTAAAGAAGCCCGACACCGCACACGCTGGCCCGATCCCGAACTGACCGCAATCTAGCGCAATGATCTTAAAGCTAAGTTTCCAGACCATCATAAAACTCTGAATCTTAGCAACGTTTTGGAAACACTCTCCTGAGCCTGCGCCTGCGTTTCTTTAGGATTTCTTCAACCTTAATGCGCACGATCCGGGGCGAAATCACCGGGGACTATAATGTCGGGAATCCGTAAGGTTCTATTGGCGCTGGTCGCCTTCGCTGCCGCGGGCGCCGCGCACGCGCGCACGATCAGCGTGCCATTGGACGGTACAAAATTAGTGCGCGTGCCTGGCAACGCCGCGTCGGTCGCCGTTGGCAACCCTATGATCGCCGGCGTTGCAATCGACAGCACAAAGACGGTTTTTCTGACGGGCCGGCAATGGGGTAAGACGAATTTATTCGTTCTCGATGCCTTCGGCTCGACCATTATGAGCGTGCCGATTGAAGTCGCCTCACAGAACGCCAATACGGTCGTTGTTTTTCGCGGCGGCCCCACGACTGGGTTGTCTTACAATTGCTCCAATACTTGCGAGCGGACACTAAATCCAGGCGACGAAGCCGGCGCCACGCGCGCCCTAGGTGACCAAATCGATAAACGTGGCGCTTTGGCCAAGGATGGAATGAAAAACGGCGATTGATCGCCGCCGCTCTGATCGTTCGAATTTGAAATCTTGAATTAAGTAGACTTCAACCGACTTGACGTACTCTTCCTCAGGACGCTTAAAGCCGGGGACGACGTTGCTTCACAAAGCAGTAAAGAATGCTGATCGCGCAGCGTCGGGTTTCCGGCGCTATTTGCGTGATGAACGAGCCGTGACAGCGATCGAAATGGGCTTTGTCGCAGGTCCATTTTTCTTCCTGCTTTGCGGCATTCTTGAAGTATCCGCCATGTTCGCAACGAGCGTCATGCTCGATCACGGCGTGATGGAAGCCTCGCGGCGTATCCGGACATTAGAGTTTCAAAAGAGCGGCGGCTCAGCCGCGGCCTTCAAGCAGCTGGTCTGCGATTCCACTATTGACGTGCTGGATTGCGCCGGTGCGTTGTCTGTAGACGTCAAGACATTCGAGGATTTTGACGACGCCAATACCGGCACGCCTTTGAAAAATGGCGAACTCGACAAGGCGCAACTAAGTTTCGATCCGGGATCGGCTGGCTCCATCGTTGTGGCGAAAGTTTATTATGAATGGGAAATCGTGACGCCATTCTTCGATAACGTTTGGTACAATGCCGGGGCCGGCAAGCGTTTGCTAGAATCGGCGACGGCATTCAGGAACGAGCCATGATTCCCAAGCGTGGTGTTCACTCCTTCGTAGAATTATTTCGGCAGCAAAAGGGTTTGGCGGCGATTGAATTCGCCATGGTTCTGCCGGTGATGCTCGTGATGCTGATGGGTACCATTGAAGTGTCGAACCTGCTCACCGCCGAGCGCCGCGCCGGCGCTGTCGCTTCCACCTTAGCCGACCTTGTCGCCCGTGATGACAGCATCACTCAAGCTGAAGTGACCGATATTTTCTTCGCCGCTGAGTCCGTTATGGCGGACATGGATTCGAGCTCACTGCAAATGGTCATCACCAGCATCAATGAGAGCGGAAGCAGCGCCGTGGTCGGTTGGAGCCGGGCGAAGAATTCGGCGCCTGATTCCAAAGGCAGCACCGTAAGCGACCTGCCCACCGGCATCATGGCGGCGGGCGGCAGCGTCATTCGTGTACGGGTGACTTATCCGTACACACTGACGACCATGGGGACGAGCAATTACAAGCAGTCTGGGTATGGCCCGGCTTTGACCTACGATTTGGGTGGCGCCCACACGATCGAAAGGACTTTCTATCTGCGCCCGCGTCTGGTGCCGAAAATTCCAGAGCCAACCTAAGAGCTTTTACGCGCCGAATAGGCGCTCAACGCCGCCGAGGCTTTGCTGAGACATTCCTGCGCTTCCTCCTGCGGCGCGGAATCCAAGACGATCCCAGCGCCGGCGCGCATCCGTGTGCGCCATACCGCGCCGCGCTGCGCGCAGGCAATGGTCCGAATAAGGATCGACGCATCCATGGCGCCGTCCACACCAAACCATAAAATCGAGCCGCAATAGGGTCCACGGGCTTCGCCCTCGAGCTCGGCGATAATCTCCGCAGCCCGGATCTTGGGCGCGCCTGTGATCGAGCCGCCGGGAAAGATCGCCTGCATCAAGTCGAACGCATCCAGTCCGTCGCGCAGCCGCCCGGTGATGGTCGAGACCAGATGATGCACGTTCACAAAACTCGCGAGTTCGAAGAGGCGTGGCGCCCGGACGCTGCCCGGCGCGCACACGCGCGACAGATCGTTGCGAATAAGGTCGACGATCATCAAGTTTTCGGCGCGGTCCTTTGCGCTCGCCAAAAGGGCAGCGGCAAAAGCGTTATCCTCCGCGCGCGTGACGCCGCGTGGTCGGGTGCCCTTGATGGGGCTGGCTTCAGCGTCAAGACCGTCCGGCCCCACACTGAGACGCACGAGCCGCTCCGGAGAGTTCGACGCCAACGCCAGACCACGCCCGCGCCAAAAGGCGGAGAATGGGGCCGGGCTCGCCGCACTAAAGCGGCGATAGAGTTCGTACGGCGTCGTATTGTCCGGTAAGTCGCCGTCAAATCGTTGGGATAAATTGGCTTGAAAGCAATCTCCCGCGCGGATGTAGTCGATCACGCGCGCGGCCGCGGCGGCATAGGCGGTGGGCGTTGAATACGGGGCAGGGCGCGGCCACGCGTCTGCATGGCGGCTGGGGCTGGGTGCGGCGAGCGCCACCGCCATCGCCTCCGCGCGGCGTTGCGCCACGCGCACGTCGCCGCTGCCGTCGGCGCCCCAGCCCCAGGAAATGATGCGTGCGCTTTGCTGCGCCAGATCGAAGGCGGCGATGCAATCATAAAGCCCCAGGGCCAGATCCGGCCACGCCGCCGCGTCGCGCTGAGGAGCGCGGGGCAGGCGATCCAGCCGAGCGCCCAATTCATAGGATGCAAGCCCGGCCAGCCCACCTGCAAACGGCGGCAAGCCGCCACGCGCGCTCTGAGGCGGCCGGTCCCAGCGATAGGGCGCAAGCAGCGCACGCGCGGCGGACAGCGGATCGGCTGAATCGTCTGGCCACACTTCCAAGACGCGAATCGGATCCGCGGCGATATAGGCCATCTGCCCGGCGGCATGGCCCATCCCGGAGTCCAACAACAGCGCGAAGGGACTCTCGGCAAAAGCGCCGAAGGCGTCTGCCGGCGCGCGCCAGGGAATTTCCAAGACGAAAGGATCCATCGCGTTTCACATGGCGCGCCGCTGCGCGATCGCCAAGCAATTTCATGGCGCAAGCGGGTTCAAACGCCGAAGTCTTGGCGTTTGCGCGCCGCCGCGTTAGGCTGATTCACGATGCGATCGATCCGGGTCGGGTGATCGGTGAACCGTGCTCTAAACATCTGAATGAGGGCCTTTCTTATCCGATCGAACTGATTCAATTTGATCGGGAAAGGCTCTATCGAGATTATGAATGCACGTTTGGCTACATTTGAAATCGCCGCCTCGCCGCGCGCGGCGGTGGAGCGGCTGAAGCGTCTCTATGCCGATGCGACGCGCCGGCTGCGAAGCGCTCTGAGCGATTACCTAGAAAAAGGCATTGCACCCAGCGCAGACGATCGCGCGGGCTTCGTTTATCCCGAACTGCGCGTCACCTATCAGCCGGACGGCCCCACGCCGCGCATTGCGCGCGCCTTCGGCAAGTTTAGCGAAGCGGGCGTTTATTCGGCGTCGATCACGCATCCCGAAGCGTTTGAGAATTACCTGATCGAACAGTTGGAGATTATCGCCGCCGGCTATCCGATCACGATTGAGACGGGCCTATCCGCGCAGGAGATTCCCTATTCCTATGTGTTGGAGGATTCCATTGGTCTTCCTTTGGATGAGGTAGACCCAGCCTGGCTATCGCAGGTCTTCGTCGCGCCGCGTTTGACCGCCATCGGCGACGAAGTCGCGGACGGCGAGCGTATCCTCGACGATTTCGGCGCCAAGCCGCTGATGCTGTTCGATGCGCCGCGCGTGGATTGGTCGCTGAACCGCATCGCGCATTATACGGGCGCGCCCTGGAGCCATACCCAAGGCTTCATTCTGTTTACGAACTATCATCGCTATGTCGACGCCTTCGTCAGCTGGGCGGCGAAGGAGCTGAAGCGTCCGGATTCGCCTTATGTCGCATTGTCGGCGGCGGGTGGGGTATTGGCTGACCGTACGACTGAGAACGTCGAGCGGCTGGTGGCGGAGGCGCCATGGCGGCGATTCCAGATGCCGGCCTATCATTTGATCACGGAAAAGGGCGACGGCGTCACTCTGGTGAATATCGGCGTCGGCCCGTCCAACGCCAAGACGATCACCGACCATCTGGCGGCGCTGCGGCCGCAATGCTGGATGATGATCGGGCATTGCGGCGGCCTGCGGCATTCGCAACGCATCGGCGATTATGTGCTGGCGCACGCTTATCTGCGGGACGACCATGTGCTTGATGAGATCTTGCCGCGCGAAATCCCGATCCCACCCATCGCGGAACTGCAAGTGGCGCTGCAGCGCGCGGCGGCGGAGACCTCCGGCGAAACGCGCGAAGCCTTGAAGGCGCGCCTGCGGACCGGGACGGTCGTAACCACCGACGACCGCAATTGGGAATTGCGCTTCACGGATCACGCTTTGCGTTTCAACCAATCGCGCGCCATCGCGGTGGATATGGAATCGGCGACGATCGCGGCCAATGGCTTTCGTTTCCGCGTACCCTATGGCGTGTTGCTTTGCGTGTCCGACAAACCGGTGCACGGCGAACCGAAGCTGCGCGGCGGCGCCAACAAATTCTATGAACGCGCTATCGGCGAACATCTGGCGATCGGTCTTCGGACAATCGAGATTCTACGCGCCGAAGGCCCACAAGCCTTGCATTCACGCAAGCTGCGCGCCTTCGACGAACCGCCGTTCAGATAAAGTCTATCCAGCCAATATTTCGTTGATCACTTGGTCTTTGGCGCGACGCGCCAGACTGAGCCCCATGGGGCCGGTGAATCGACGATCACATACAAATAGCCGTC
>Ga0247832_1003696_pt1 | contig 20478 bp, 24 predicted proteins | sample LaCruzMarch2015__10_FD_192407 | JGI IMG/M metagenome (GOLD analysis project Ga0247832, IMG submission 192407) | Freshwater microbial communities from meromictic Lake La Cruz, Castile-La Mancha, Spain - LaCruzMarch2015_4m | ecosystem: Environmental > Aquatic > Freshwater > Lake | place: Spain... | reverse complement strand
TGGTATACATGATACTGTAACAGATGAGGAAATATTAAATTGTTTTGAAGGATTCACAGAAGATGACTTTAAAGTTCAATTAGATGGTGTCTCTATATTTGAAAATCCAGAATTTGATGTTGTTAAACTTGGTGTTGTTTTAACTCCTAGAATTAAAGAAATAAATAAAAGATTATCTGAACTACCTAACTCAAATCAGTTTCCGGAATATAAGCCACATATCACTTTGGCATATGTTAAAAAGGGTCTAGGTAAAAAATATGTTAATCCTGATTATAAGTATGAAATTAAAACCATATCAAAAATTGTTTATACAAGACCAGATAATACAGAATTAACAATTAAGTTATGATAAAAAAATATGAACAATTCATTTTTGAGAGCAACGATCAATTCACTATCTATGAATTTTTAGAATGGCTAAAGTTAAATAGTTGGTCTGAATCATCAATTAACAAATCCGATTTGATCAAATATACTGAAAAGTTTATTGGTCAAGGTCAATGGTTAATTATTGAGACATATTTTGACCGACTTTTTGAATCATTAAGGAATGTCGATGTTGACTATATTAATGATCGACTAACAGAATTGTTTGATGAATATTCTTATCACGACATGAAATATGCGGTTCTTTCTGTTGCTTATGGTGATATTTCAAAATATCATGATCCGACTGAATCAAGATATAGAGGTCTAATGTCAGTTACAAAAATATCAGAAAGTAAAAAATTATATATAATTGCAAATTTTTTAAGTAAAGTATTACAAGATTGTCTTATGATATATGATTTTAAATCATCTATACAAACAAGAAAAACACCAGATGAATTACTTGTTACATCTGATGAGTGGTCTTTAAAGAATTTTAAAAATCAAAATTTAGAAATATTTAATGATTTATCAATAACTTCTTTGTACAGTTTCAATAACTTTTTGAAATTAAAAAATAATTTCAGTATTGAAAATTGCTTAGATATGTATAGACCAGCAATTTACATAAGTATTGGATCTTTTAAATTTATGGCATCAAAAATAAGTCACAATAAAATACGTAAAGAATTTGAAGAACTATTACCATCTTTTTTACATGATATTGATTATGAGGATATACTCTGGGATATGAAAGCACCACAAAGTGGTGAAGATATTGAAATCTATGACTATAGCTTAAAAATATTACTTAAAATGTCATGATTATAAAAACATTCAAACTATTTGAATCAAGTTCAGAAAATAGTTTTCCGGATTTAGATGAAATTAAAAGTTATTTTTATGATTTTACTGATGAAATCGATACATTTATTGATGATTATGAATTTGGATACATTTACTTTCATAATCGAAATCGTATAACGATACAGGATAGTAAAGTTTTGGCTTCTGATTTTATAGATATACTTAATACACCTTTAAAAAATACATTACTTGAATACTCAGCAAATTTAATAAGATTAGATAATTATCCATTACATTCAAATCGTATCAAATTAATTGAATCTGGTGAGGCAAAAGCTTATGAGTATATTTTTATACACTTTGATAGATACCTTTTTGAAAGGGATAAGTTGCCAATTTTGATAGAATGTCTTGAAACTATGTATTCACATACTGGATTTAGACCAGTAAAATCTCTATGGACAGAGGACTACATAGATAATTTTGGTAAACTATCAACCAATTATGGATTTGAAGGAACCTTTGTAAGGGTTAAGGATGAAGAATATAAAAAACTTTGTGATATCTTTAAACAAGGTAATTTTACACCAATTATAACTAAACTTTTTTAATAGATAAAGATATAAAATGTAATTGAGGTACTCAAAAGGTATTTCAATAATAAAAAAAATTAAATGAAATTATGGGCGAATTAAATGATGATTTATTTGGCAATTTGGATTCAAAAATGGATTTTTTGAACGAACAAACAAAAACCAATACAGATGGTATCTATCGTATTGATTTAACAAAAGTAAAAGATAAGAAAAAAGGCTACCGTTCAGTAGTTCGTTTTCTTCCTAACTTAACCAAAGATGGTAAAGTAGGTCAATCAGCAATTGAGAAAATAGCTCACTATGTTGATATCAAAAACCAAAAAGAACTTTCAGGTTACTTTGATAGTCCTAAGAATTTTGGTGAAAAATGCGCATTGAGTGATTTGTATTATCAAATGACAAACTCTAAAAATGCAATTCTTCAAGAAAGAGCTAAGATGTTAAAGTATTCTAAGAAATACTACTCTTATGTATTGGTATTAGAAGATGAACAACAACCAGAATTAGTAGGTAGAATCATGACTTTCCAATATGGTAAAACTATTAAAGATAAAATTTCAGCAGAAAAGAATGGTGAGATTTCTGGTGTAGGATGTAATGTATTTGATCTATCAGCAGGTAAAGATTTCGTTCTTTTAGTGAAAGAAATTCAAACTGGTGATGAAACATACCCAGACTACAAAATGTCAATGTTTAGACCAGAAACTACTTCACTTCCTATTTACTTCAAAGATAAAGGTGTTTTCAAAAACGCTCCTCTTGTAGATGGTAAGATTGATCCAAAGGCTCAAACAACTGTTAAAGAATTTTTAATGGATCGTGAGCATAGTTTAGAAGATTTTGGACCTAAGAAGTTAGATGATGTTCAACAAGGCAAAATCAATGAAATTATCGGTTTCATGAGTGGTAAAACATCACAAAGTTTTGTTTCTTCAAAAGCTGAATCAAAACCAACATCAGAAGATTTTGATTTTGAAGAGTCTATGACTTCATCAAGTAGTAAACCATCAACTGATGGAGATGATGACGATTTCTTTGCAGATATGTAATTAAATATGTTTTTTAAAAAAAGACCACTCATAGAGTGGTCTTTTTTTATTATATACTATGATAAACTTTTCATATTACCAAATCTATAAAATCATAGATAAAAATATATATATTTAAGATGGATTTTTTAAATAAAACCTATAAAAATAGAATAACAGGTGATACATTCACAATTATCGATGTGTATCAGAATGTTGCTATAACATCAAATAAGGAAAAAATAAATACCGTATTATTAAATAATGATAAATTGTTTATTCCAGTAAGTGGTTTTATGAATGAGTCAGTTAATAGAAATCCTTTAAAAGAAGATGTAATTGAACCATCTAAGTTTTTTGATAATCAAGGAACTTATAATGTTTTTGCTGAAAAGATAAAATCATTACCTCTAGATAATATTCCTTATGATAATAGTATGAGCTCTAAAATTGAAAATAATAATAATTTTACAAATAATAACGAGAGTGCAATTATAATGTCTGATCCAGAAGATGAGATTGCGGAGTTAAAACGTAAATACGGTGCATCATCCGTTGATAGTAGCGTTAAAAGACAAATTGATACATTTGATAGAATATTAAACCCAGAGAAAAATACTGAGGAGGTAAATAATGTCGTACAAAATATAGAGGTGAGTAGAGAAATGAGTAGTGAAGTTAAAAGAGAAGATGTTGAACCAGCGGTTCAAAGAATTGAGATACAAGATCCGATTATATCTATGTTTAAAAATGTTAAAAGAAATTTAGATTTTAAAATTAATCTAAAAATAGATGGTAAAATACCTCGTTTAGATTTTATTGAGATGATGGAAGATTCTTATGATGTTTCAATGATAGAATATTTGGCTGAAGAATTTACAAATAACCTATTAATAGATCCATCTTTTATTAGAAATAAAATTATTGATGAGATAAAATCTATGATTGATAATAAAAATGGTGTAACTAAAGCCGATATTAGAAAAATACCAGAGGTTGAAAAAGAAGAACGACAAGTTTTAAATGAGGTATTACCAACTCCAGTAAAGAGTAGGAGAAAGCCAGTTGTTAAAAAACCAGAAGTTAAGGAAATAATAAAACCACTTCCACCGCCAACACAAATTATACAAGAAGGTAAAGATCCAGAAAGAGAAAAAAAAAAAACAATAAAAAGCTCGACTAGAAGAGATCAATACAAAAAAAATACTCAAGAATCATGATTAGTGAAAAATTTTTAATTAAGGCTGCCAATATTCGTAGAGATTATTTAAAACTAACAAATGATATAGATTCAGTGGAAAAGAAGGTTAAGTCAATAGTTGATTTCCTAGAGCATCAAAAGGAAAAACTAGAAGATATATCATCTAAAGTTGAAAAAGGTGAGATAAAAAGTAAAGAGTATGTTGCCGAAAAGGCATTAATGGTTATAATGGATCTTGAAAAAGAGGCGGCTAGTTATGAAGTTGGTGTTGATGAGGTGAATAAAAAAATAGATAAGCTTAGAGAAGATGAGATTGCACTTTTCAATGAACTTAAAACTAAATATTCAAATATACCAGATAAAGAATTAAAAAGTATAATTAATGAATATCTTAGATCTCAAAACCTCCTCTAAAGGAGGTTTTTTTTATATATAAATCAAATGTTAAAAATTTGAAATGAGATATTCACGATATATAAATATCGATTCTAATACTTTACTCGAATATATATATGATGATGCTAACTTAATAGGAGAACCATATAATATTCTATACAATACACAAACAGGTTTCAAGTGTTTTGTATCTACTGATGAATTAGTACCACCAATAAAAGGATATAAACAAACAAATAACGACGCATATAATCAATTATTTCCAATTGGTCAAAGTGTATATTCAAGATTACCAAGTATAGGTTCTAATAAAATTAGTGATGATTATCCATCTTTACAGTTAAAAAATTTCGCAACATCAATTCCTATCCGATATGATAGAATAAGAATTCATATTCCAGTCAATTATACATTTGGTGAAATGAAGGGATTCTATTTAAGAGTATATACATTTGATTTTAACAACGATAAAATAATAGAATTAACTAACTATCATTTTAACATAACAGACGTTGAGCAAAACTATAAATTAGAATACTCGACACCAATGCTTTATGTTAATGAAAACCAATGGGGTAAATATTTAGAGGTACAAATACCTTCCGTCACGAAAGTCTCGGATCAAAGAATTAATGATGTTACTAGAAGTAATTCAATTAACTATAATCTTACAGATGGTTTAGGATTATCTAAAACTTCTCCAATATTTATTGAATTTAGAAACATAGAATCAATAAACAAGGTAAATAGTACTAATTTCTACCAATTATCTACACAGAAAACTGTTGTAGTTCCACAAACTCCAGAGTTTGAAAAACTTGGAATCAGAATAGAAGAATCTAAACAAGGTGATTTCTTTTTAATTTATGGAACGTATAATGGAAGTTTAGCAGAGTTTCAAACATTTATTAATGAATCATATTATCAAGGTCTTAGATATCAAGTTAGATATGTTGTCGATATAATTGAAGAAACAATTAAAACAAAAACATATACGTTTTCAGTTACTGAAGATATCAATGAAGAAATTGAATTCCGACCGATTCTTAAATACACAACTACAACTGCAATAATTGATGTTACACTAAGACTTATAAATATAATAGATGATACCTTTATTGAGAGAAAAGCATCATTTGGATTACTACAGGGAGGCGGTCAAAGAATGGGTGCTCAACCAAATGGAAAACTTACAACCGGTAATAATAGTGGTGGTGGTGGAGATATATCAAAATATGCATCAAGTCTTACAAAAATAAATCTACGTAAATCAAAAAAACCAGAAGTTATTAACTATAAAAGTGTAACTCAAGCAGCTGTTGGATCTGATGCCTTTGGAACCAAAGCTATACTAACTCTTGAAAAGATTCCTTTTGTTCTATTTTCTAAATACCATAATGTTATTGATGATATTTCATCACATCAAGTTAATAATGTTGTTTATGTTGGTAATAACCAATTAAAAATAAATATAGATCCATTTGATAATCTATTTAAATTCAAAATTTATAAATTTGTCAATGATGAATATATCAACTGGAATCTATTAGATCTAACAGATGTTAAACTAACTATTAAAGGTGATAAAAAAGATCTGGATTTTAATGTTTATCGTGATTCATCTGAAAATGATTTTGAGAATGGAGTGATAATTTTTAAAATACCCGAAGGATCTTATAAAGATGTTAAAAGTATATCTTCAAAAGGATATAATTTATTTTACATTAATGGTATTGATGTATTTTCAAATAGACAAATTGTTTATAGTGGATTTTTTAAACCATATGACTCAAAATCTAATATAGAATCATTAGAATCTGAATTCCAAAATAATCTTTCAGTTTCCCCGGTAGTTTTTCAACCTAATCCGTCCACAGATGAGCAAAATTCTGTTAATGATGCACTAAATAATAATACTAATAATTCAAATTCGGTAAATACTAGCACATCATTATCAACAGATAATGTTAATTCTGGAAATATTTTTCTAACTTTTAAACCAAGATATAGGGCAGCTGATTTATCAATTGCTACTGGACTATCAGCTCAGAACACACAAACGATTCCAAAAGGGAATTTAGGTAGTAGTGTTATAAATAATGTAATATTAAATTATACTGTTAGACCATGGACTAACCCTACACAAACAGAAACATTAGACGATTTACTAACAGATTCTGGAATTATCATATCATCATCATCACCAAAAGGAGATAATGCTTATACTACTCTAGATATTAGTACTAAATTCGGTGACTTTAAAACATTTGAAAGATATGTTAGAGGTTATTTCAAGGGATTAAATATACTACCAACATTTGGAGTTTTACTCGTTTGGAAAAATACTAAAATATATTTTGATGACTTGAAAAAGTATGTCGATAATAAGACATTAATATATACAAATGTAATAGCTGGTGAGTTCTTACCAACATCTTCAATAGATAAAAAATATTTCGATCAAAGTAAGGTTCCATCATTTTATAATCAAGCCATAGCATTTTATAATCCACCACCTAATCCCGGAATTTCGGGTGTCGTAGGTAGTCAAGTAACATCAAAAAGTCCAAGTACAATACCACCTACTAATTCTGGTATCTCTAATAATAACTTTTCTGCTCCTAATATTAATCCTACTCAAACAGCAACCGCCACTCCAGAAGAAACTAGATTGATCGGTATTATTATAGATAGTGATACAGGATTACCAGTTCCATCGATTCAAGTGACTATAAAATCTTTAGCAAATATTTTTCAAGAAAAAATAATTTTGAATAACTCTGTCGGAAAATTCGACTTTGGATTAATTGATGATTACCCAGGAGATTGTAAATTTATCGCAATTCCTGTTGGTACATCCCAAGGAAGTTCTAATGGAATGGATTCAACCGGATATCAGACAGTAAGAATAGATCTCACATCAACTGAAATACTTGAAGGAGTTAAAAACGGAGGAGTAGAGATTAAAATTTCACCATTCTACGGGTAAAATAATTAAAAAATAACTAGTATGAAATCAACACAATATCAGAAATTAAATAAAGATGTACTTCTTGAATGGACATATGATGATAATAATTTTATACAAGAACCATATAAAATTATATACGATGCTAGAAATTTTACTAGATCCTATGCAGCATCCGATACAACTATTACTAAAAATAATACTGATAATCAATTATTTCAAGTTGATCCATTAACAAATAGATATGTTAAAGTTGATATATCTAAATATAACTTTTTAAGTGTTGATGAATTAGTACCAACTGAAGCAGTAATACATGATACTTTAAGAATCTATTTTCCTAGTAACTGGATATTTGGAGAATATCAAGGAATTTATCTAAGACTATATACTTATGATAAAACAAATAAAGTACTATGTGACTTATCAAATTTCTTTTTTGATGTTAATGACACACAAACAGTATCATATCTAAATAAAGATATACTACCGCCTCTACAATATCAAGAAAAAAATTGGAACCAATACATCGAATTAAATGTACCATCTCTTTATCACATTTCAAGAGAAAGATTCGATGCATATGCTCTAGAAGCTGCCATTGCATCAAAACTGACCAATGGTGTAGGTCTTTCACAAGATGCTCCAATATTTGTAGATTTTAGTTTTATTCCAAAAATAACACAAATAGGAGATACAAAATTTTATATACTCTCACAGAGATTGACATTCCAATTCCCACAAAGACCAGAAATGGAGGGAATTAAACTAGTTATACAAGAATCTAATTCAGGTGACTATTTTGAAATATTTGGAACTCTAAATGGTAGTTTTAATGACTTTACTGAATTTATAACTAATGCAACAGACATTGGTAAATTTTACAAATTAGAATTTATTATAACAACATTCGAACAAAATATTGGAGGTAAATCCGTATCATATCTACTTGAAGACAACTTTCAAGAATTAGTCGAGTTTAGACCAATACTAAAATACTCAACATCATCAGCAACCATTGATGTTGAAATGAGAATAGTGGATAAAGATTCAGGATCAATCATCACCAAAAAAGCAGTTTATGGAATGAAACCAGATCAACTATCTAAATATCTACTTAACACAAAAAGAATTAATGTTAGAAATACATTCAAACCAAAAATCTATACAAAAACATTAACCACAGATTATTTATACGATAGAATAGGGAAATCAGCTACACCAGAAAATAGAGTATCTGTACCAGTACCACAACTTAAGTATATTTTTCAAGGTAAATCAAAAATATCTGCCTTTTGTAAATATATGCTAAATAAAGTTTACTCAAGTCCAGGTAGCAAAATAAATAATTATGTTTATAATGGTGAAATGAAGATAAGTATTAAACCATTTGATTCTATAATAGAATTTAGTCTTCAAGTTAGAAGTGAAAATACATTAAGTCCACTCGATCTAACAGATATCGAAGAACTTAAATTGATATTTAAAAGCGATGATGATATGGTAGAAATCACACAATATTTTGGTAATACAATCAGTTCTGCAACTTTAGGTAACTGTTCGTTCAAAATATCCGAAGATATATATCCTAAAATAAGAAATATGTATATAAATGGTGCAAGACTTTTCTATATAACATCAACTAACCAAGGAATAAGAAACTTAATCTACTCCGGACTATTCACCGCACAAGAACCTGCTTTTATAGTACAAAGTGATATAGAAACTCCAACTCCAGAACCTATAGTACCAGAAGTTAAATCAACTGGTCTAGCCTTGGTGAGTAGAAGAAATGGCGAGCCATTCAGACAAGGTAGTGGATCCTCTACAATGTTTTAAACAAGATATACATATATTTTATATATAAACCATGAGATTAAGTGAATGTAAAAATAAATGGTGTATTGAAAACAAAGTCAATTTGATAAGAATTAGATATGATGAGTTTGACAAAATATCAAAAATTTTAGATGAAAAATTACAATTATTTGTAAATAAAAAATAGTCAATACTAAATTGCGTCTTAATTCACAATCTTCCCAATTCGTCTTTAACTTACCGCAAAATTTCTTACCAGCTGAGATAATTCAGAGCTATACACCAATATTAGATAAAAATTGGATACAATATGAAAATGTTATTGATTATCTTAACTCAACCATAAAGTCAGCCAATTTTCCAGGTATAACATTCGAAACACCTAAACAGAATTTAATTAGAGGTAAAGAAAGAATGTATAAACCCGCTACAAACGTACAAGATATCGTAAATCATGATATAACAATAACATTCGCATCAGTAGATGCTGATATTAACTACTGGATCATTTTTGATATAGTCACAAAACATTACCTAGATGTTGATAATTTGTACTTAAATCCATTTACTATTACTGCGGTTGATATACACCGAGATGGAATCTATACAATAATTTTTAAAGAAATCGTTCTAAAGGGTTTAAGTGAAAATAAATTTGATTATTCACAACAAAAAGTTAGTTCAAAAGAGTTCACACTAACTTTCCATTTCAATTTCTACGAAATCGAATTCCTTCTGGATAGAAAAAAGGTTCTTGAACTTGGAACCGTTCCTACAATTATTCAGAAGATTTAAATTCATGTCGATCCCTAAACTCTGTATAATAGAATCTAAATTATTTCTAATCGAACCATATAAACAAGATAAAATAATTATTTATATTTTTCTATATTATCAGAGCAAATTCCAAAAGAGATTTCAATATCAATAAATTCTTTTATTTCAGGCATTACAGCAATAGAATTAGTTGTCAATTTTTTACCAGGATAAGTCCAAAAATAACCCTTAGAGGTTATCGTAACATCATCTTCTTGGTGCCAAAAATAATTTATATCATATCCACACTCCTTAAAATAAGAGAGAGATTCAATATTTTTACAATGAACCCATAATTTTTCAATTCTGTCTCTAAACCATCTAAAATCAATACCATAGTCTGGTTTATTATGACCCAACCATAACATATTATCTTTATACCAAACGTCAACTTCAACGTCATATTCCTTCGATATAGCTAAATCAATATATGTTGGTTTATTCTCATGATACTCAAAACGACCATTAATATTTCCTCTGTGTGAAATTAGTTTCATAATTTATATGCAATTGATATACCATAGTCATCCTCATAAACAAAGTGCCGCTCTACTCGAAACTTTGTTCTATCAATGCTTTCAATAATCACCCTAGGACCAGGATGATAGTTTGTGTCATGAAAAATTACTACACCATCTTTAGATAGTAAATCTGAATATAACCAATCATTAATACAAGCGTTCACTGAATGCCACCCATCTATGAAAAGAATTGAAATCTTTTCCATTTTTATTTCTTTCATATAGTTTCTAATAGATTCTTGATTGAAAGAATTTTCTTTTATCGTATAGATATTTTTTTCGGTACTATTAATGTAAGATTTGTCGTCCAAATCAACACCTAAATACTTGATATTATCTGGTTTATTATCCAAAATGGCCTTTGTGAAAGAACCATCACCGTTTCTTGAAACACCAATTTCCATAACACCATGTGTCATGTAATTTTTAGTAACGCTTTTCACTAAGTTATAATCATTTATTGAGACCTCAAAACTACAATTTTTAGTAAAGGGTGCCGAATCTAAATCATTATCATAATCTGATAATTGTGGAATGAAAGACAGACCATATACATGAGTTGGAATTTCGATAATGTCTATTTTATATGTAATTAATGTCTGCATTTTTTATTTTATTTTTTACCAATTTTTAAAATATTCTATAATTTAAATCAGGATTAAATTCTTTATTTCCCCATTTTTCAATAGCTTTTAGGTATTCAATTCCAGTAGTTTGACCATCGATTGCTTGTCTCATTGCCAATCCACCAGATAAAGTACCCATAGGATGACCATGCATTGCTCCTCCGACGTTTGCCATCCAGTCATTACTTTGTAAATAATTGTTTATATATTGAACAAGACCTGGATGCATTCCACACCCATTTTCAGCTGTTTCTACAGTAATCCCAACATCCATTAGAAGCTCTGTTGCAATTTGCATGTTTACTTCAATTATGTTTAATATTAGATATGAAACATCCAAATACACCATCATAATTTCTAGCATAATTAAGGAAGTATTCTTGGTTCCAGTCTTTTATAATTTGATCACAATTTGTTATTATTAATTCTTCATCCATATTTAGTAAATCTTTAGATAAATTTGCAGTACAGGCTGGACCATCTGTTGTATAATCTATATTAATTATTTTAATATCATCTTCACATTTTAATTCATGTATGTCTCTCTTAATAATAATAATTTTGTTATCACCTTTAAAATTATCTATTACATGTTGAATCATGTTTTTATTATTCCACTCTATTAATGGTTTTGGTTTTATAAACTCAGAACCATTGAATCTAGAACCTCTTCCTGCTGCTGGTATTACTATTTGCATTTTATTATTAAATTTTTATCCAATCTGTTGGTATTATATCACTATCATTCAAGTTAGTTTGAGAACCAAACCATTTTTTAGGAGCTATCACTTTTTTATCCGGATTTACATTTAACCATGCACCCCACCAACTAAATGAGGAGTTTGCTATTATATTGTCTTTACAGAGTGACATTAGGTAAAGATCTTCTATTTCTGAAGAACCTTCAACAAAGGTCATATTATCAAATTTTAAATTTTCTCTACACCATTTTATATCATCTGAAAAAACAAATAGGTTATCATACTCACCTATAATATCTAATGCCTTTTTATAATATTCTATTGTCTGTACTGGATGATATCCATTTGAAGTGACATAGTCAGTTCTTCTAATATGGATTGATATTGATTTCGAATCTAATCCAGATGTCTCTGATATTTTTTCAAATAGAAATCTATTAGGTTTAAATTGTTTTCTAATAACTGATTCAGATTCTTTAAAGTATTTCTCAGATTGCCAATAACCATCTAAGTAATAAGAAAAGTTTTTTGGTTCTGAAATTTCTTTATAATTAAATTCGTCATTAATTTTATAATTAGGAAAATTAAATTTACTGTTATCAATTGAGGTATCTAAATCAATATTTTGAAATTCTTTTAATGAAAAACTTCTCAAAGATTGATATTGATAGAAACTTATATCACAGTATAATTTTTTATTATATTTAGTAGCCAAATTTTTACCAAAGGCATATTGGAACATTTGATTACCCAAACCTCCTTGTATTTTTGTTATTATCATTGTCTAAACCAATTTTTATATCTATTTATAGTTTAGTTTTGTAATTAGGATTAAATATATAACATTCTAATCTTTCTATCATCCAAGGTGCAGTAATATCTTCAATTAGTAGATCCACGACTTTCTTATAAAGCGCTAGACTTCTCAATCGAGCATGTTCTTTAGTTATACTAAAGTGACCACCAGGAATAAACTCATACATATTTGGCTTTGGTGAATCAAATAACAAATCCCAATACGAATCTACATTTATATTTGGATTAGGATCATGTGGTAAACCATTACTATAGCAAGCTATTATTTTACCATTTATATGATGTTGAGACGGATACATTGGATGCATTATACCACCCTTATCTGAGGGTATTTTAATTGTGTTAAAGTGGTGACCATTATAACCACCTATATTTAAAGTTGGTTCTTTATCAATATCACCATTTATTATTTCAATTAAATCTTCCCAGTGATCAAAAGGATAATCTTGTACAAAAAATGTTATATCCGAAAGATTGTCATAATTAACATATATGTGATGGAAAAAAGAGTGAACACATCTACCTAAATTCGGTTCAATTAAAATTTCACCATCAACTAATGGAATCACATTTCCTTTACGATAAATTGTTTTTTTAACATCATGTATATTATTTAACCAATCTAATGGTTTATCATATGCAGCTATTACTATTTCCCTTTTCATATCCATCTATTTCATTTTTAATCATAATATTTATGATATCATCAATATTATTTTTTGGTTCCCAACCTAAGTTTCTAATTTTTTTATTATTTGCTATTAAATGTGATAAATCAACATTACGTTTTAAGTTATTATTTACTAACAAGCGACCTTCATAGATTATACCTAATTTATCAAAAATTTTCTTGATAAAATCACTATTTTTTATTGATACTCCGGATCCTACTATATAGTCATCACACGTATCTTGTTCCATTATTAATAGACAGGCTAACATGTAGTCTTTTGCATATCCAATATCTCTACAACTATCGATATCACCGACTTCAATTGTTTCTCTTATTCCATTTTTAATTTCTATAGCTGATTTTATTATCTTTTTACTAAAAAAATTATCTCCTCTTCTTTCAGATTCATGTGGATATAAAATAACCGAGTTCAAACATAAATCGAATTTATTGCGATACACTTTAATAATAGAATCAGTAAAATTTTTAGCTAATCCATAATGATATATCGGATTTCTTTCGGTTTTTTCATTTTGTGGTGTTTCTGTTGATAATCCGAAAACAAATGAAGAACTAGCTTGTAAAAATTTTATCTTAGTATTGATTAATTTTATGTTTTCAATTATTTTTAATGGTATTAAAAAATTATTACTGTAAGTAACATCAGCTTTATCCCAAGGTTCAAAAACATCAGTAACACCCATAAAATTATAAATATGTGTAGGTCTAACAGATAATAGAAGTTCTCTTATGGTTTCATTGTCGCTAATATCTACATTGAAATATGTTACATTCGGATTTAATCTAGACGAATCAGTTTTTGTTTTAACAACACCAAAAACTTCATAACCTTTATCCAATAATATATCACACATAAAAGAACCATCTTGACCAACTGCTCCTATTACTAAAGATCTATTTTTTTCCATACATTTTGGTAGTTCCTTGTTTATAAAGTTTTTGTAATTCACCAGTAGATACCAAATGATTCAATTTCTCATCAATCTCTTGTATTAAATCATTTCTTTGTGAGTTAACAATATTCGTAACTCTAGTAGCATCAGCAATCTCTTTATCTGAAGATTTAGTGTCTCTTTTTTTATCTTCTGCCATCCAAATTCTAATGTTTGCTATAGTTAGCTTGTCTATTAAATTACCTATTGTTTCCATATCATATATTTTTACCAATTATTTCAAATTTAGGACATGGAACAATAAACTTCCCACCATTATCTAAAAACTCTTCTTCTCGTTCTACGAATTCGTTTATAAAATGCCAAGGTAAAACTAGTAAGTAATCTGGATTCGCTTCTCGCATTTCACTTTCTGAATAAATTGGAATGTTTGTTCCGACTGTTTTTAAACCAAACTTATAGATGCTTCTTTCAGCTATACCATCAATTAATGTATTATCTAAACCAAAATATTGTAAAAGTGTATTACCTTTAGTTGATGCACCATATCCCCAAATTTTTTTACCCTTTAATTTCTCTTCTTTTATAAAAGAAACAGTTTTTTCTTTAAGTTCTTCAATATTTTTAAAGAAGTTTAACCAAATTTCTTCTTCGTCTAACTTTAATGTTTTTTCATATTCTAATAACGACTTTATTCTAAAATCACAAACATCTCTATATGGTTGTGTGCCAAAGTTTTTTTTAGTACTTTTTTCCTTCATAGCGTAAATTCTAAATGAACCACCATTAATATCATTCAATTGAACATCGACAATATCAATGCCACATTCTTTAAACATGTTTTTAATATTGAATATTGAATAATAGAACATGTGTTCATGACATATGTTATCAAAAGCTAATTGTTTTATCATCAATGGTGTGTAAGATAATTGTAAAACCCAAACACCGTTATCGTCAAGTATATCAACAACATCCTTAATAAATTCTTTTGGATATTCTAAATCATAAAACATAGCTATAGTTGTTACGACCTTGGCTTTTAAATTTTTAAACTTAGATTTTTTAAAAACATCAGAACTAAAATAATCTTGTATTATTAAATTAGCATGCTTTTCAGATTCAACTTTATATGAATCATCTACTGGATCTATACCAACTCTTATCAATGTTTTTGGTACAAAACTTAAAAGAGTTCCATCATTGCAAGCAATATCAATCCATAAATCATTTTCTCTTAATGATACAACATTTAAAATTGAATCAACAATGTCGTTTAATTCTTTTTTCATTGTATTATTAATACCAGATCTATACCAATACTTACCATACATAGTATCCAATGGTGCTGATTTTTCCAATCTAACAGTACCATTTGTGGTATCTAACATCATTTTCATTTCGGTTTTATCTCCTCTAGGTTTTTCACCTTCTTTGAGGAAATCAGAAACATATAAGTCTCCTAAGTTAAATAGCTCTTTCATTTAATTTAAATTTTTAATATATATTTGGTTATATTGAATACTTTCATCTAATCGATAACCTATTGAATTCATATATTCAATATATGTTTTATTATTTGTGAAGTTTTCCATCACAATTATTTTACAATTTATTTTTTCAGTATCAATTCCTTTCATAACTTCAATCTCCCAACCTTCAGTATCTATTGATAGGATATCAACTTCTGTAATGTTTATATTCGTTAAAATATCTTCTAATCTTTTGATATCAATTTTTATCTTTTTAGTTTTAAAATCAGATATTTTTTTATTAGTATAGTTAAGATATTCTTGTTTAATATCAATTGCTGAAAATGAATGATCAGTGACAATACCACCATATGCTTCCACATTCTGTGTCACTATAGTAAAATCGGTATTTAATTTATTTTCAAATGAACAAGCATATTGATATACTTCATTACCAACTTTTTTATGTAGTTCAACAAACATAGGATTTGGTTCAATAATTACTGACCTCCATCCTTCGTCTTTGAAGTGTTTAGACATTGATAGAAATTCTGGTGTCCCACCACCTACTTCAACAATAATTCCTTTATAATTAAAGTCTGGGTAATATTTATCTCTAATTATTTTGTCTGTTTCAAATTCTGCGTAATAGTTCATTTTATTGTTTAAATTTTTTAATATTATCATTTAATATAGATAAATAGTCATTATTGACATACCAATCTTCATAAGGTTTATTAAAATAGTCCGGATTTTTATCTAAACATAAAGCATTATCTAATACTCTTGTAAAATTATTTTCAGTTAATAATTTAAATAGACTATCTTTTTTTACTGGACCATCACAATACAAATTGTGCTCTATGGTGAATAATTTTATATCCCAATTTTTAAAATTAAAAGATCTTAATATATCCAACTCATGTCCCTCTACATCAATCGATATATAATCTATTTCTTTAGGTGCGTTATTTTGTATTAATATCGTATCTAATTTATAACAACTTACTACTGTTGAACCACCATTTATTCTATCACCACCAAAATTACATAATCCATCATAATTAGATGCGGCTGCATGTATATTAATACAGTTTCTATTTTGTTTTAATCTTTCAAAAACTTCTTTATTACCCTCAATGCATATTCCACTCCAATTTAAAAATTTTTCAAGAGTATAAGTATTACTTGTTTGAATACCATCATAAGCCCCTATTTCGAGAAAAAATCCATTAGATTTATAATCTAATAGTTCACAAACCCATTTATCTTGGTTTGCCTGTGAGTAAAATAATATATTATTCATTATTAGTTATTTTTTTTATAATATAATCATATTTTTCAATAAGTCTATTGTTTGACCAGTATTCTTTGTATTTTTTAATCGGTTCTACGCCAGATTTTATTATGTCAATTAGAGACCTATCTTCAATACAAATTGATGGTGTTGATCCTATTATATGTCTAAACATGTTTGATTTTGTTATAGCAATTGGTCTATCAACAGACAAAGCGTAATCAATAACTGAAGAAATACCCCTACCCGAATGTGAATCATATGGAAATAGATTAATATCACCAGAGGCTAAAAAATTTAGTAATTCATTTTCATTTAAAAAATCTCTAGTTATGTTTAATTTAACACCAGTTTTATTTATAGAATTTTGACATTCTGATAAAACTTTTTCGGTCTCTTCTTTCGGTCTATCAAAATGCGCTGTAGTCATATGTAAATTTATGATAGCATCATCTAATTGTGAACAAACGATATCTATAACTCGTTTAAATCCTTTATCTGAAAAACTGAAACCAAAACTATTAATAGTTGTTATTGTTGTAACTGGATATGTGATATTATCATATGATAATAAAGGTCTAGGTACTGAAAAAATATTTTCAGTATCGTTAATAGTTGGATCCTGTGATATATAGTAGTTATATCCATAATTTAGTGCCGAATTACCTTCATGTAAAATACCAACATGAATAATGTTCGGATACGAAATAATTAGGTTTCGTGATAACCATGGCATAACTGGACCATGATTATTATAAATGATAACTGACGGATTATGTTCAGTTATTAATGAGTTATATTCTTGTACCGAATCAACTTCAACATAAATAATATTACTCAGAAGTGATTTTTTTATTGTATTTCCAGTTCTAAGTCCGTATTGGTAAACACCACAAGCTGTTATTTTATGATTTATAAATAAGATTTTTTTCATTATATTTTTATGTTAATTAATTTTGAGTTATGTTTATTATTGGCATTCAGAAACCATGATATCTTTTCTGAATAGTTATGTTCGCCATTATAAAATTCAGCTGACAATTTGTGTAATTCACAAATTCTTAAAACATCTAATGATGATGCTATAGCGAACGGTAATGACTGATTTCCAATAAATAATCGACATGAATTTATGGATGTTACCATATCATCAACATTTTTAACTAAATGCGGTTTTACGTTGTCATGGTCTTTAAATCTAAATGAATTATATTCTTCAACACTAGTTGTCAAAAAATATACGTCTTCATCTATTGAGTCTAAAAATGAACACCAATTGAACTCTTCATTATGTCTTTTATTTGAGTTGTGAATTAATATTTTATTTTTTACTTTATCGTCTGTTTTTTTTGTTATAATCCATTTATATTCTTGTGAAATATCAAAATTAAAATACCCGCTTAATAATTCCGTCCATGTTTTGAAAGGTGTCATATCCCTCCATTTATTTAGGTTTATATAATTTTCGTCAAATTCACGAGGTAAAATTTTATATTCGTTTATATAGTCTTGAGCAAGAATTAATTCAAGAGTATCTTCATAAGATTTATTCAAATCAAAAGTGAAATTACCACAAGCACTCAAACCATATGAAAAGTCAGCAATATATAAATTGGCTTTAGAATTTTTTTTTTCACAGATACATTTAACTGCATATAACTGATGTATTAAGTCACCAACTTGTCCACAACTAATAAAATTTATTATATTCATTATAAAAATAGATGTTTATATTTTTCTTTATTCTTTAATAGATACTCTGGTAAACCTGTTTCATCAACCCTAGAACCTATTTCTCTATTAATCATATAATTTTGACTATAAACTGGATGTTTAAAATCAGATATTTTTTTATTTATACCACCTAAGGCATTAAAATGCCAACCACCATCTTCAAAAAATATATAAGAAGTTTTTCTTAATGTTCTTAAATGATTTAAGCAATTATTTTTAATATTTTTATAAGCTGTCACAATAGGTCCAGTAAATGGATTTGAATTAATGGTCCATTCTTCATTTGTTCGAACGTTTAAATAGTTGATATAACATTTATTAATCATTGGTTTATAAATGTTATCATTAACAGGATATTCAATTTCATAATTCCATATTTCATCTACATCTGAAACAAAACACAGATCATCATCGTCTAAATTAATTAAAGCATTTTTAATTAATTCTTTTTGGTAAAACTCTTTTAACCAACAAAGATGTTCATGTGTAACATTATCACTTTTACTGGCCATTTCTAATACAACTTGATCACAAATAGTGTCAGTAAAATCTATAGGTGTATCTTTAATAACATAATGTATTATCTTATGTGAAAAAGGTTTAAAACGATCCTTATTCAATTCGAAATAAAGTGGTTTTTCAAAACCACTAAATGTTTCAGTTGCTTCAACAACAACAAAAAAGTCAACATAATCATTTAATATATTGAATCTTAATTCTACCATATCTAATTCATTATTAAATGAAAAAATATCATATTTTTTACCACTCATATTAGTTCCAAAAATTATTGTTTTTTTTATATTCATCAAATCCAATAACACATTCCTCAAAAGTAAAAATATTATTTTCTCTATCAATATAATTGTGGTTTTGGAAAATGTTATAACCACAAGACCAATAACCATCAGATATATTATGTCTACCCCAATATTTTGGTGCAATAATATATTTGTTTGTTTCACTACATAATGTTGCAAAATAAGGGAAACTTGAGTTGGATAGTATTAGATAATGTGCATTTTTGATAATTGTAAAATCAGTCGCTATATCAAAATGTAAAACTTTAAATGTGGGAAAAAATTGAGATGCCCTCTGTGTATCATCTGTAATAACAACAAATTCAAAGTTAGAATTTATTTTTAACATACGATTAATGGCATTATTCCAATAAGTTTGGGTTAAATAAAAATGTGGAACTCCAGCATATTCACCACCTCTAAAATTTATAACACAAATATTTTCATCTGAAAAATCGTAACAATCCTTTTCTGGTTTAAACCTAAACCATTGTTTAATTTCTGTCTTTCTATGTATAATCCTTTTTTCAGATTGAAAATTACCATCTAATTTAGTGTTATCAACAATTAATTCTAATAAAGGATCATCAATACTGATATCACTTCCATTGGGGTGTCTAGTTACTTTCTCTTTATAGTAGTGTAGTATTCCATTCGGTAAAGTAGTTGGTGGTGCGCCTTCATATGGGCTACTACCACCGATTACAGGTAACCCTAAATCTAAGTCAATAAAATCCAAACATTTTAATTTATGTGGGTTCATGATACCAAAATCATAACCTTTATCTAATGCAATAACCCTCACTGTCACGTAACAAGCTAATTGGTTTCCCAAACCTTGACCATTATATATTTCTGTTACTATCATATTATTTATTATATTTTTCAAACATTAATTTGATTTCATTATTTTTAATTTCTT
>Ga0247832_1003694_pt1 | contig 20492 bp, 21 predicted proteins | sample LaCruzMarch2015__10_FD_192407 | JGI IMG/M metagenome (GOLD analysis project Ga0247832, IMG submission 192407) | Freshwater microbial communities from meromictic Lake La Cruz, Castile-La Mancha, Spain - LaCruzMarch2015_4m | ecosystem: Environmental > Aquatic > Freshwater > Lake | place: Spain... | reverse complement strand
TACCAATAATTTATAAAATAGATTAACTTTTTTTTCAGATAAGAATTCTAATAAATATGTTAATTTTTTATAAAAATTTCAATATTTTATAAAAATTTAGTAAATATAAATAAACATTTTTTCGTAAAACTATTTATTCTACAGCTCCAATATATAAACAATTATCAGAATATATTCCAACTAAAATAATATATATAGTTGAAAATAAGGGTTTTAAAAAATGTGATAAAATTTTAATTGAACAAGCAACCTCGTATGATTTAGTTGATGCAAATTTAAATGTTATAGATCATTCTATCAAAAATAATTATAATAATATATTAGTATTAGAAGATGATTTTTTATTTTCACCTAAAATAAAAAATCCTAAAATTATTAACGAAATAAATAATTTTATTATTAATAATAATCATATATTTTATTATAGTCTAGGTACATTTCCAGTATTATTTTATCCTAACTTTAACATATTTAGTAATACATTTAAAGGAAATTTTTGTTTATTGGCACATTGTATAATATATACAAAAAAAATACAAATTGATATTTTAAAAAAAAATAGAAATAATATTATTCATTGGGATTATTTTTTAACAACTAATTATACAAATTATTTTTATAGATATCCATTATGTTATCAAATTTTTCCAAAAACAGATAATCAAAAAGAATGGTTTAAGAATGATCCATTAAAAAAATTTAATGAAATTAAATTAGATTTAGTTTTAAATATTCTAAAATTAAATAAAAAACCAGAACCAGGTTTTACTATTATGTATACATTATTATTTATATTTAATAATTTAATTTTAATATTTTTAATATTTTTAATTTTTATGATAATTTATTATATTAATATAAAGAATTAAATATTACTTTTTAAATCTATAAAAAAGATAAAATATAATTAAAAATATAATTACTGTAATTAAAAACATAATTAAAATATTATTTGATAATCTAAAATAAATTTTATTATAATAATTTTTTAATATTATTAAATTTATTTTATTATCATAATCATAATTATAATTTAATTTAATTATAATATTATCTAAATAAGTATCTCCTGCACCATGTATAAAAAATGGAGAATTATTATTATAATATACCAAACTATTATTAAATTCTAAATAATTATCTATTTCTTTATAAGGATTTTCTAATGTTAAAAATAATTTATTATTAGTATCTATATATATATCATTATTATTTTTTTTACAATATTTAGTCATTAATATTTGATCATCATAATTATTAATTGGAAATAAATTATATATACCATTTAAAATATATAACAAATCTTTAGCTTGTCCAATATAAGTACCAGCATTTAATGATTTACCATTACAAAAAGAAAACCAAAAATTTGTAAATTTATCGCACATACTATAAAAAATATTATATTTCAAAGTTTTTTTATGTTCGCCTACTATAATTTTACAGTTATGTTTTTTTTTTAATTTAAAAAAAATATCAGGAAGTGTTTTTAAATTTTTTGTACATATTACATCATAACCATCAACAAAACATACAATATCATCTCCATTTATTTTTTTTAAAAAATCTAATACCATTTTAAATCTCCAATTAAATCCTTGCCATTTTTCACCATAACCTAAAACTGTTAGTTTTACACCATTTTTTTCACATGATTTTTCTAAATATGGAAAATAATATTTTGATTCTGTTGCAACTGTAACAATATGTAACTTTGACATTATATATTATAAAAATAAAATAATATAAAAATAAAATCTATATTAATTTATAAAAAAATATATATAAATTAGGACCAGTGCTGCTACTCAAAAATTATATTTTATTTATTTTTACTTATAATTTATTGTTAAACTATCAATAAAAATATAATAATTTATTTAAATAAATTTTTAATTATATATAATATAGAATCATTTTTAAGAACATTTGTGAAATAGCTAGAACAATTAGAATAAGTAAATAAAATATATTTAAAATAATTATAATTTTCCGATAGCCATAAATGTCTATAATTATTTAATTCAAAATTATAATTATTTGTTACATTATAAAAAGTTAAAATTTTTTTATAATTGTCATATATTTATATAAAAATATTTAAAACTAGTATAAAATAAAATAATAAATTGTTTATAATTACTATATAATGAGTATTGTTTTAGGAACTATGAATATAGAATATCCATATTCATCTCAAAAAGATAAATCAATAAATACATATAAAAAAATTATTGAAAAATATATATTATCCACAGAAAATCCAATATTAGACACTGCATATTATTATGGAAATACTAAAACAGAAATAATATTAGGAAATATTTTACAAACTTTAGACAAAGTCCCTAAAATAGCTACTAAAGCAAATCCATGGTATAATAATGATTTTACAAATGGAATATATGGTCAGTTGTCTAAATCTGAATTAGAAAGACAATTAAATACTTCATTAAATAATTTAAAATTAGATAAAGTTGATATATTTTATTTACATTGTCCTGATCATGACACTCCTATAATAGAAACTTTGGAAATATGCGATGAATTATGGAGAAAAGAAAAATTTAATGATTTTGGAATATCTAATTATTCTAAAGATCAATTAGAAGAAATTTTAATATTATGTGAAAATAATAAATTTAATAGTCCTGTATATTATCAAGGGATGTATAATTTAATATCAAGAAAAGTAGAAGAAATATTTCCATTATTAGACACATATAATATTGAATTTTGGGGTTATAATCCATTAGCGGGTGGATTATTAACTGGAAAATATGAAAATTTAGAAAGTAATGAAGATTCACGATTTAAAAATAATACAATATATCAAAATATTTTTTGGAAAGATGAAATATTAAATAATTGTAAAGATTTATTTAAAGATAAAAATTGTATAGAATATTCCTTTCAATGGTTAAAAAATTATTCTAATATGAAAAAAAATGACAAAATAATTTTAGGTGTTTCAACAGAAGAACAATTAGATATTAATTTAAATTTAATTAACAAAAAAACAAATTATGATCAAAATATTATAAAATATTTTAATGTCTATGATAATATTAAAAATATTTCTCCAAACTATTATTATTAAATTGGTGCATTTCCATCATTGTTTAAAAACCACCATGTATCATATAAATGAAATATTGCTAATAATAACAATACTATTCTAATAAATATATTTGATTTTAAAGTTATTGCTAAATATGTTAAAAATATAGTGGCAAAAAGATGATATGATGTTTTAATAATTTTATTTTGATTTATTTCCATATATAATTATATAATATTTTTTATTTAGAATACATAACGTAATTTTTCATTTTTTCATAAATAAATGTAATTATATTTTTTTTCTCTTGACATATATCACAAAAAACCATTGATAACAATATTCTCTTTTCTCCTTCATTAATTGCAGTTGATTTATGCATTACTTCAGAACCTTTAAATATAACTAATGTATTTGGTTTCATTTTAATTTTATATGTTATATTATTATGTATATAATGAAATTCATTTTCTGATAATTGTGTTTTATCTGCATTTTCATTAACTAATGTTAGTAAAACTACATATCTATCACCATAATATAGAGAATGATCTATATGCCAATCTATATAATCTCCTTTATTTGAATAAAGTAATAATGAACATGCATTTGGATCATTTAAAGGAGTTCTTTGTATTGGTTTTTTTAAAATTTCTGATAAAGAATTTAATATTTCAGAAGAATAATATAATTCAATAAATCCATTAAAGTCATTTGAATCATGTAAATTAAAAAAATCATAACCAGAAGCTTTTCTATATAATATATCATTTGATTTAAAGGTTTTATCATTAAATTGATTTTTTAAATAATTAAAATAATTTTTATTTAAAAAGTCATTTACAATAATTAAACTATTTTCATGCTTTATATTTAAATTTTTATTAATTAGTTCTGGAAAAGTTGCATTTAAAATTTTTTTATTATTATATACACTATTTAAATATTTTTGAACAGTTATATTTTTAATATCAAATAAATAAAATATTAACAATAATATTAAAATAATTATTATTAAAATAATAATATATATATTTTTTATTGATATTGCTTTATTATAAGTATTTTTATTAATTACATTTTTCATATTTTTCATAATATAATATAATATAATATAATTATTTATTAATGATTATATTATTTATTAATGATAATAATATTTCTAACAATAATTTATATAATAATTTTATATTAAAATAAATTATTTATTTAATTTATATAATTATAATTAAATAATTATAATTAAATAATTTATAATTATATAATGGATAAAAATTTAAAATGTTACCATTTTCAAAAAATAATATATCAAAATAGTTTATTTAATGAAATATGTGCAACTTATATAATTCATTTAGTTGGAAATAATCGTTATGATGATATAATGACACAATTAGAAATATATCATCCTACTAAAATATTATATATTTTACATAATAAAGGATTTAAAAAGTGTGAAAAAACTAAAAATATAAAACTTTCAGGACATGATTTAGTAGATGCTTTTTTACAAATTTTTATACATGCAAAAAAAAATAACTATAATAATATTTTAATTTTAGAAGATGATTTTATTTTTAATAAATATATAGATAATAAAACAACTAATAATATAACAAATTTTTTAAATAATAATAAAAATAAAGATTTCCAATATTTACTTGGATGTATGCCTTTAATTAAAATGCCATATTCATTAGATTTAAATCATTTTATTAGTATTATTTCTTTAGGAACACATGCATGTATTTATAGTAAAAAAAATAGAGAAAGAATATTAAATTTAGATTCATATAATATTAAAGATTGGGATATTTATAATTTTTTAAATAGTAGAAGATATGTATATTATAGACCTTTATGTTATCAATTATTTCCAATAACAGAAAATTCTCAAAATTGGGGGAAAGATAATTATATTATATATTTATTATCAAAAGTTACAAGATCAATTTTTAATTTATATAAATTAGATAAACAAATCGAACCAGGATACACATTTTTTTATTTTTTTTCTAAAATATTTTTTTTTTTAATTTTATTTTTAATATTTATAATAATTTATATTATACTAAAAAAATATAATAAATAATTCAATTATTTATAAATATATGTAATTAACTGAAAAATATAAACAATCATCAGATCTAGAAAATGATTATAAACCAAAATATTTTGAATTATTAATTAATTTAATAAAAAATATTATTTGCTTAATTAATATTTTACATATCAGTTAATTCTAAAATAATTTTAAAAAATATCTTTATATTTTTAAATAAAAAATATAAGTATAAAGTATAATATAAATATGAATAATTCTTATAAAGATATATTTACAAGATTTTTAGGATTTGTTTTTATATTAGTTGCTTTTCATAGAATGTATTATAAAAATGAAAGAGAAAAAGAAGTAATTGTTCTTGGATTACCACAATATTCAGATTATTTTATATTATTATTTGAATTAATAATTGGAACATTATTATTGTTAAATGTTTCATTCAAAGATATTGTTCTTAAAATATTTTTATTATTTTTTATAATTGGATGTATAATTATATTTATAAGAAATTATAAATTAATATTATCAACATATAAAGATATATGGACATTTCAACCTACTGCAATGTCATTCGCAATGCATTTATATATAATAATCATAGTATTAATGTTAATTTATCTATAATTTATTTATAATTTTATATAAAATTTCCTGCAGTATTAACATTATTATTTTTAGTATTTATTAATGTTTCTTTTAATATATCTTTTATCTCATGTATATTTGCAGTAAAACTAAAATCATTTGATATAAATAAAAGTTTCATATTATAATCATATATTTCTACTTTAATCGAATCAAGATTATCTTGAATTTTATCATAATTAATATAATAACTATTATTATTAATTATATTTGAAACTTGAGTATCATAATTTCCAGGTATATTACTCAATAATATTTTTGTAAAAATATATGATTGATCTTTTTTATATATTGGTAAATAATTATTATCTTTAACACAATTATAATCTTCTCCAATACCTACATTAAAATATAAATCATTAATATATACTTGATTATATTTTAAACTATTATCTGAATTTGCATTCATATAATAATAATCTTTTTCTAAATTTTCATGTGAATCAAAATATATCTTTAAATAAATATATGAATTACTTATAAAATAATAATTATTTGATATATAATTTAAATTTAATTTTATTGTAGGATAATTATTTATTAAATTCGATTGATAATTTGTATGAACAAATCTAAATCCATAATTATTATCAGTCATATTTATTTGGTCAGTTTTATTTAATATAGTCCACCCTAATATATGCAAAAGTGTTCTTTTTTTTTCATTATCTGTATCATATTCATATGAAACATAATCTCCATTATATTTATCAAATATCCATCTATATAATAATGCTCTACCTATTAAAACATTTTGTTCAACATAAGTATATTCTCCTAATATACCAGATGTATAAAATGAGTTTGTTAAATTTGTATTAATAGTTCCTGTTGTTCCAGATGTTGAACCAAGTGTTATACTACTAGTTAATGAAGTATCATCAGCTATATTTCCAGATGCAGTTGAACCAATTGATAAATATGCTATGTTTGACATAGATGATAATAGTCTATTTAAAGAATTCGATAAAATTATATTACTAGTAATACTTGGACATATTATATATCCAGTTGGATCATAATTATTTCCATTAAGATTACCATTTGATAATTTCAATCCAAATCTTAAATAAACTGAACTTGTTGTTATATATTTTGTATTAGTACCATTAAATAATGGTAAATTATTATTAAATGTTATTGTATCAATAAACTTATAATGTGATATCGAATTAAGTTGTTCTTCTGTATAACCATTGTTTAAATATATTTGTTCATCATAAAATTCTGTATAATTAATTAAATCTGGATCTATATTTCCAATTGATATATCTAAATCAGTTAAAACAATTGGAAATGGATTTGAAGTATATGTACAATTAATATTTTGATAATATTGATATGTAATATCATTAATAGCCGGTAAAAGTATATATATATAACTAGGATCTAATGTATAAGATTGATTTAATGCATATTGTGATGAAAAATAATAAAAAATATCATCAGTCGAAAATGAAGTTTCATATGGTGAGAATGTTTGTATTGCTAATATTTTAACTTCTTCCATTCTATTTACAAATCTTACTATACTTGATATTGGATCAATATAAGTTGAAAATAAATGAGGTGTTCCAATTCTTTTATTATATGTATCATATGGTGCTTCAACAACATTAAAACTTGGATCTTTTAAATAATTTTGTCCATGTAATACTTTAGAAGTATTAAATTTAATTTTATTAATTAAATCAGTTATATTATAAAATCCTGGAGAAATTACAGATTGATATACTAAATAATTATTAATATTTACTATTCCCTGAGTCTCTCCTAAATAAACAGAATTTTGTAGCGATGAATAAGATATTGTAGTTGAACCAGGAACAGGTATAATTGTATTATCTATATTATTATCAATTAAAAAATTTTGACTTGCATATTGCCATGATAAATTATTATTTGTATTTGTAACAGATTGATTTATATTTCTAAATATTATATCATTTATTACTATTTTTGTAACATTATTAAAAACTCTATTTAATGGTATTGAGAAATTATTTGAATTATTATAAAGAGATATATCTCTATTTCGACTATCAATATTTATTTTAGTTATTATTTCTTTCTTATATCTATTTGAACTAATATCATTCGTGTATGTATCAAATAATGGATAATGATTTTTATTAGAATATATTGGCCATTTTGTATTTAATGTCTTATTTATATTGATTGCTGAATTTTCATATTCATCATTATTGACATAATTTTCAATATCACTTGGAGTATTATTATCAATATAATTTTTAAATCGATCATAATATTCATTTTCTTTAGACAAATTATTATCTGTTAATATATCAGTTGATGTAAATGTATTAGTATAAAGTAAATCTTGAGGATCAAACATATATTATTATTGTTTTATTTATTTAAATATTAAATACTCTTTAAAAAAGTTATTCAATTATAAATCAATTCTGTAAACTTAAGATTAAATCATTTATATCAAAAATATAGGAGATTCTTCAATATTTTAGTTATTTTAACTGTTCAATACTTTATTGTAATATAAAATATGCAATATCTTAGACCTGACAATGGATGGCAAAATATTATTTTATTGATATTTTCAACAATAAAATAAAAATAATTTATAATAATTTCTTAAAATTTGCCCAACAGGACCAGGCCTACTTGATATCCTAATACACCAACTACATGAAAATCCAAGTGTTGAATAGAATGTAGAACATCAATTAAAATTAATTGAATATTTTAATAAAATTCTACCTAAAAAGGTTAAATTATTTTTAATTATCATGAATATTTTTATAATTATAGATATCATTTAAATGGTGAAACAGGAACTATGTTAGCTATTTTAACATCAGGATTTTATATATTATATTTACATTTATTAAAAAATTATAGAATATTTATAAATCCTTTAATTGATTTAAGAATTATATTTGTATCACTATTACATATTAAATATTCAAAATCTAAAAATAAATTAATAATGCCTTTATATGAATTTGATATATTAAAAAAAATTATATTTTATTTACAAAGTAAATATAAAGAAAATAATGCAGCATTTAAAATAATATGGTTCGAAGATTTAATAATAAAAATAATAAATACATTAAATTTTATAAATAATAAATTAAAAAAAAAAAATTAAGTTTTTGGCATAATAATCCTAACAACCAACAATGGTCTCCTCAATTTACAGAATATATTAATACTAGTGAATGTACTATTCATGATTATCTGAATGAAATATTTGATAATAAAATAGACCAATATGAACCATGGGAAAATCATCCACCTTATATTATGAATTAACTATGAAGAATGATAAATTCTTATATCATATAAATTTTGAAGGAGAGTCAAATTATGTTATTTCTTAATTTTTATAAATCTATTTAAAAACTATCTTATATATTTTATTATGTTATATAAAATAATAGTTGTAAATTTAAAAAAAAGAGAAGATAGAAAAAATAATGTTATAAAAATTTTTAATGAAAATAATATTACACCATATTATTTTTATGAAGCAATTGATGGAAAAACAATAAATTTAACATATGAAATTAAAAATTTATTTAATGGAAATGATTTTAGCAGTCGAAAAGGATTTATTGGTTGTGCTTTATCACATTATAATATTTGGATAGATTTAATAAAAGATAAAGAAAATAATTATTATGTTATTTTTGAAGATGATATATTATTAAGAGAAGAATTTAATGAAAATTTTAATAAATCTATTGAATTTGTAAATAAAAATATAGAAAATATTGATTTTTTATTTATGGGATATCATCGATTTAACAATGAAAATGATTTTTCAATTATGAATTTTAATAATAATAATTATATAGGTGGAACTTTTAGTTATATAATTACAAAAAAAGGTGCTTATAAAATGTTAGATTATATATCTAATAATGGTATAAAACATGGTATTGATTATTTAATTAAGATAAATAAAAAATTAAATATATATGAATTAGGTTCAAATATTGTTTTATCAGAATGGGTAAAAAATATAAATGATTCTATTGATTCAGATATTCAAAAAGATTTTGATACATTTAATTTAAATGAAATTATTGATTATAATAATTATTTGTTTATTAAAGAATTTGATCAAATGAATAATGATTATAAATTTATTCAAAATATTAATATAAAAAAAATGATAGAAATATCAAACACTGATCATAATATAGCCGGATTTAATACACTTGGATTTTTTAAATCAAATATTGATATAAATAATATTGTTAAGAGTCCATATATTACTGATAATCATGGTATTTATATAAACCTTGATAAGATTTATTTTGTAAAAATGATTTGTAATTGGTGTGATTCAAAAACATTATGCAATGAATGGAATAATATGTGTAAAGAAGATTATAAATGGAATAATATTAAAATAACTGATTCAAATAAAGCAGATTATTATGTTATTATTAATAAACCATTAAATGAAGAATCATATATTCCAGAAAAAACAATTATATTTCAAATGGAACCTCGTTGTGAAAATGAATCTCAAAAATGGGGTGTAAAAACATGGGGTATTTGGGCAGATCCTGATGAATCAAATTTTTTACATGTCAGAACACATAAAAAATATTATAATAATTGTACAACACAATTAAATACAAATTATAATGAATTTATGAAATTTAATATTGAAAAAAAACACGATTTATCAACAATATGTTCTTCAAAATATTATGATCCAGGACATATAAAAAGAATTGATTTTTTAAAGTTTATTGAAAATAAGAATGACATTAATATTGATATATATGGTTCAGATAACATGCATAATTTTAAAAATTATAAATGTCCATTAGACAAAAATAAAAAAGATGATGGAATTATTCCATACAAATATTATTTTATGATAGAAAATAATTCTGAATATAATTATATTACTGAAAAATTATGGGAACCAATTATTTGTGAATGTCTTTGTTTTTATTGGGGTGCACCAAATATTACAGACTATATTGATAAAAATGCATTTGTATTATTAGATATGGATGATTTTGAAGGATCATATAATATTATAAAAAATGCAATTAATAATAATTTATGGGAAGATAGAATCGAAATTATTAAAAAAGAAAAATATAAAATATTGAATTATTATAATTTTTATCCAACACTTGAAAGAATTATTACAATTGATATATGGAAAAATAATTTAAAACCATTGATTAATAATTTTAAGATTTTCATATTAAAAAAAAATAAAGATTTAAATTATAGAATATTACCTTTTATTTATAGCCTTAAAGAATTTGGATTTAACATAGATATTTTTAACGAAATAAATAAAGAAAATATTATAATTCAGAATATTGAAGGATCAGATAATGAAAAAAAATTAATACATAATAATAATATAAAATATTGTAGTTTAAATAATAAATTAGATTTATATAAACTAAATTATACATGGAATGAAATATTATTATATGAAAATTTATTAATAGATAATTATGATAATTATTTAATATTAGATGATGATATGGATCTAATAGGTTCTTTTAATAATTTACTTAATCATATGTTATATATACCTGAAAATTATGATATATGTCAATTATATGAGAATCCAAAATATAAATTTAGATTAATAAATCAACATAATTCTTTTTATTATAATATTAAAAAATATTATTTTGATCATAGTGGAGTTAGTTTTATTTCAAAAAAGGGTGCAACTAAAATATTGCAGTATATTAATAATTATATTCCATATAATTCAAATAATTTAATTTATGAATGTTATGAAAATATTGAAAATTTTAATCTTTATGTTACTAAAAATAATCAATTATTTAAAATAAGACAAATTTGATAATCTCACACCTATAAATATGGAACTTGATGCCACAAATATTAAACCATTTATTATAATTAATTTGCACAGTAACCTATTTATTAATCCTAATGATAAAGACATTAAATAAAATGAACCAAATAAAGAAGAAAATAAAATAATAGAATTAGACATTTTATTATTTTATTGATATATGTTTAAGCATTTCTCGATTTAAAATGGTTTAAATAAAAAATGATTTTTAATTTTAAATATATTTTTATTTATTTTTATATATAAAAATAATGTCTGATAATAATTTAATAACTAAAGAAGAAGGAAAAAAATTATTTATTGAACAAATGACTAATAATTACAATACAAAAAATTTAACAGATTCTTTTATTCTTTTATTAAACAGTAAATCTGTTAAAAATGTAAAATATTTAGAAAATCCAATAATATTTACACATCCAGAAACATTAAATAAATATTGTTTTAAAGCAATCGGTAAAAGTTATTCATTTTATTTAGGAATGAAATTAATAAATAATGATGATTATATAAATGATAATGAATATGAAGTACTATGTAGTTTTGATGGATAATTTGTATACCTGATTTTTATAAAAAAATATAATTTATACTATTTTTGGTAGATTTTTATGTTCAAACTTAACATTAAGAATACGTTCTAATTTATTAACATGTTGTTTAGTTTGATTTGTATAAATAGCTTTACCATTTTCCAAATCTTTATATATATTTTCTTGAATCATTAATTTATTTGCCATTTCTTTCTGAGTTTTTTTTAATGTTACACGAGTTGTAGTAATTTCTTTAGATAATAAAATAGGAATTAATGGTAATGAAAAATTTTCACTATCATTATCAATCTTTTTAATACTATCATTAATAGAAGTATCTCCTTTCTTTTGAACAATTGTTCTAGAAACTGATTTACTATTTTTATTAAAAATAACTGGTGACCAATCTTGATGTGACATTATATATTATATTATATAAATATATAAATATAAAAAATATTTTTCAAATTTTTTTATAATATTAAATTAATGAAATCTATTATATTATTATTAGCAATTATAGGAATAATATTATTAGCAGTTGGTTATGTAAAAAGTAATTTACAATGTCCTCCTGCAAAGATTGAATATAGATATATTGATAAGTCATTTGAAGATGCTCAAGATATTCAAACACCTATTTTTTCAGTAAGTGGTATGAATTCAATGTTTGAAGATGATGCACCATGGATACAAGATAGAAGTTATGCAAGTAGTGATGTTAAACAAAAAAAATGATAGTTAATATATTTTAATTATATATTTTTTATAAATAAATAAAGAATAATGTCGGGATTATTGAATAATATTACTAAACTTTATCTAGAAGAAAAAAAAAGTAATGTTTCAACTATTACTGAAATAACCTATAAGGAAGATTCTCCTCGATTCATTGTTAAAAGAAAAATTGATTTCTCATGCGAAGGTGGCGGTGTTGTAAAATCTAATACTACAGTATATTACAAGTCACAATTTTCATCTTTTCATAAAGAAAATATTTCTTTTTTAGACATGGATAAATACTCTTCACAAGAAGAAAAAAATTTATGTCTTATGTATAATGAATATTTGAAAATGTATTAGACATAGTTTTCTTTATAAAAATTGAAAAAAAAAAATTATAATTTATTATTTAAGAAGATTAAACAAAAATGAAATTTTTTATCTTATTAACTTTATTTTTATATATAGATATGAGACTTTCAATATTATTTCCAAAAAAATATCTAAATAAATTTAATTTAATAAAAAATATATCAAAATCAGAAGAAATATTAAAAGATTATATTAAATATAAAATAATAATTATCAAAGATGTTTTCGATAAAATTATTTTTAATGAAGAATTAGATGATGATATCAATAATTTATATTGGATAATGATATAAAAAATGAAAAAATAAATATAAAATTTATAAAATATATGTCATATAAATAATGAATTTACCAATTAATCTAATATTAAATCTTATATTAGTTACTTAAAGAGTAAGACCATCAATGTTAGTTCAACCAATTGATTATGAAGAAACTAAATTAGAAGAACCTAAAACAAAAGATATTATAGATAATATTACAATATATTTTTCTCATTTATATCAAAGTAAAAACTATAATGGATTTCAAGGAGGTATCTATAATAATTATGATTGTCAAAATTTATCAGAAAATGAGATAGGTGAAATACTCAGTTATCCTTGTTTTGAAGAATATTCTAATATAGATAGAACTAAAATATATAATAGTATTATTGTTTATTGTGATATAAATGGATCTAATATACAATTATTTGAAAATATTAGTCAAAATCTTTAAATAAAAAAATATTTAAAAATTTTACAAAAAAAGCAGAAAAAATACTTAAAATTAAAGTAAAAGATTTTATAGATGTAAAAGTAATTAAAATATATTTAGTCATATTCAATTTGATAATAGTAGAATGATTCCATTTGAAAAATATGCTATATGTGAATAAAATCTAATAGATATTTAACATTTATGATAAAGAATTTATTAGAGACCATTCAAAAATATGATAATTAACATTTTTTTTGAAATTGTTTTATATCAATTCTGTAAACTTAAGGATTTAAATAAAAATTAAGTAGGATTATAATTAGTTGAACATCTATAAAAATATAATATTTTATAATTGTTTCTAAAAATTTACCATTCAGGACCAGGTATATAAGAAACATATATTCTATAGCTTCATTATAATTTTATTTCTTTTTACATATACATGTAATTTGTTATGTTTAAATTCTTAAAAACTTATTTATAATAAAAATGATTGTAATTACAATAGTTAAATATAAAAATAATGCCTAAAAAATCAAGACGAGGATTTCAGGAAAAATGTCCAAAAAAAAAATTGGATGGAAAAGTTTTCGAAGGTAATTTTAAAAAAGAAATATGTTCAGAAGACTATAATAGCCATTTTATAGTCGAGTTTTCATATGATCCTTTTACTATTCATATTAAAATAAAACATTTGGTTGATGGTGTTAACTTTTACACTGATGAAAAATATGACTATAGTGAACTTCATTCGTTTTATGTGACATATTTCGACGCTTTGAAATTTTCTGAATGTCTGAATAAAGAAGATCTAAAAGATATAAAACATCTTTGTTTATATTACAAGAAATAATTCTGACAATTAGAATATTATAAGATAGTTAATTATGCTAAAAAATTATTTTATATAGAACCTTTAATTTCATATTTTATTAATAAAATATGTTAAAAAAAGAACTTAAAAAAATAAGTCATTATATAAAATATACAAATGACAAAAAGCACTAATACAAAAAAACAGGGAATATCTATTGGAATTGATTTGGGAACTACATATTCTTGTGTAGCAGTTTATCAGAATGGTAAAGTAGAAGTTATCGCAAATGATCAAGGAAATAGAACAACACCATCTTATGTTTCATTTACAAATGAAGAAAGATTAGTAGGAGATTCTGCAAAATCATCTGTTTCAAGTAATCCTTCTAATACAGTTTTTGATGCAAAACGTTTAATTGGTAAAAAATTCGATGATTCTACTGTTCAATCAGATATGAAACATTTTACATATAATGTCATTAATAAAGATGGTAAACCAAATATTAAAGTACAATTTAAAGGTGAAGATAAAGTATTTTCACCAGAAGAAATTAGTGCAATGGTTTTAGGTAAGATGAAGGAGATTGCTGAAGCATATCTTGGTGAAGAAGTAACAGATGCAGTTATTACATGTCCAGCATATTTTAATGATTCTCAACGTCAAGCTACAAAAGATGCAGGTGCAATTGCAGGGTTAAATGTGCTAAGAATTATTAATGAACCAACTGCTGCAGCTATTGGTTATGGATTGGATAAAAAAAGTAGTAGTGAAAAAAATATTTTAATTTTTGATTGTGGAGGTAAACGTTCTGCTTCCTGTGGTGTAAACCCACACTTTTAAATAAATTATTTAAAAGGAATCTGGTTAATTGCTGGAAACTCCTTAAGTTTTTTCTACCACAACGCAATATGAAAATATAATCGTGAAGGTTTAAAAAAGAAAAAAATTGGACAATCAGCAGTAAAGCTTCTAAAGTCTCTTGAGCGTTTAAATGCTCATGCTCTTGAGCGTTTAAATGCTCATGCTCTTGAGCGTTTAAATGCTCATGTTATTGACCATGAAGAATATTCAACGACTAGGTGATAATTCACCCACGAATGCCAGAGTTTAATTATTTATAAAAATTTTAGTTTAAAATCTTGATTATTTAGTTATGTAAATATGAGAGATCAAATATTAGATTCCATTATTGAAGTTAAAGAAAAAAAAACAAATGTTATTGTACCTATTTTAAATAAAGAATTAAAATTTGAATCAAGTAAATATTCATCAACAAAAGAAAATATTTGGCATCTTTTTATTAATGATATAAAAATAAAAAAAACGTCTGAATATTTAATAAGTTATAAATGTTTATCTTGTAATCAAATAAATATAGTTGGAACTACGCAATTTTTGAGAAAGATTCGTCAATGTAAAACACAATGTTATCAATGTAATATATTAAAAACTGAAACTGAAAAAATAAGTTTATTAGACATTTATCAGAAAAGTATTAAAGAATTTGAATCATTTCCAGATCAATATACTAATACATATTTTTTATCTCATTTATCAGAAGATGATTATAATAGAATAAAAAAAAATATAATTAGTATTGGAAACGGTAAATATTCAAATATGGATGAATATGAATTTTGGTCAATTTATAAAGTAAATAATCAAATGAAGTTTTCGTCAGTATTATATGATAAAGTAAATAATATTATATTTAAAGCAGATCAGTCAATTATGAAATGTGATAACTGTGATAAAGATTGGAGATGTAAATCTTTAGAATCATTTAAAAATTGTTATAAAATTCTATGCCCAGAATGTAAATCATGTAATAAAATTTTTATAAGATCTATAAAAAATAATAATAATGAAATAATTTTGTATCAATCAAAACTTGAATTAAAGTTTATAAATTGGTGTAATTCAAATAATATTATTATAAAAAATGGTCAAAATATAGATGAAAAATATCGTTTTAATTTTCAGATTAATGATATTTTAATTGTTATAAAAGATTTACATAATGGTTTATGGGAAGAAAAAAAAAATGCTATTAATAACTATGTTAAAAAAAAAGGTATAGTACAAAAAATTTTTTTAATAACACCTAATAATTGGAATCAAATGTTAACTGAAATTAAGAATATAATTAAATAAGATATAGTCTGACCTTATATAAAAGTATAAGAAATAATGAATTAAATATCATTATACTAACAATATGTGTGGGAACACATGATGTGTCAATTTTGACAATTGAGGATTCTATTTTTGAGGTAAAAGCCACTTGTTTTGATCCTGATACAGAAGTACTTATGTATGATAACAGTATTAAAAAAATTAAAGATATTAATTTAGGTGATAAGGTATTTGGAGATGATGGAAAAGAAAGAAAAGTTATTGATATAAAATCTGGATCAGACCAGATGTATTTAGTTGAACAATCAAAAGGTGATAATTATATAGTAAATAGTGAACATATTTTAGTATTAAAATCTATTGGTGTAACACCAAATATATCACATAATAAAAATAATATATATTTAAATTATTTTGGAAAATGTAATAAATTTTGTGATAATGAAAATTGTTCAAAAAAAGGATTTAAAAAAATTTCAAAACGTTGTTATAGTATTGAAGAAGCTCAATGTATGTTAGAAAATTTATATGATACCGATGAAAATTATATAGTAAAAAATAATGATATTTTCGAAATTAAAATAAAAGATTTCATGAATATTTGTTCAGAAGATACTAAAAAATCAAGATTAAAAGGTTATAAAGTTGATATTAATAAAGTTAATGATGAAGATTATATACCAAAAATTGATCCATATTTCATTGGATTATGGCTTGGTGACGGATATCAAGGAGAACCTTGTATAGTTTCATCTGATAACGAAATTGGAGAATATTTATATTCATTATGTAATATATATGATAATATTAAGATTAAAGAAGTCGTATTTGAAATTGGTTCAGAATCTAATACAGGAATTATTTGTAAGAAACAGTATAAAAAATATTCATTTATAAATAAAGATAAAAAAATATTAAATCCAATTAGATTAGAATTAAAAAATTTAGGATTAATTAATAATAAACATATACCAGAAATATTGTTTAATATGAGTGAAGAAAATAGATTTAAATTACTTGCTGGATTAATTGATTCAGATGGGCATCTTGGTAAATCATTTAATAATAAAAATTATTATTCATACTATTATGAAATAAATCAATGTATAAATACACATGAAAGATTATTTAATGATATTTGTAGACTAATTAAAACATTAAATTTCTCATCTAATGAGATCATTGTAAAAAATTATAATCCAATAAATCGAGAAAATTTTAGAGATGGTATGAAAGAACATACCAAACATAGTATCAAATTTAGAGGAGATAATATGTTTAAAGTACCATGTATTTTATATAGAAAAAACGCAAATAATATTTGTCCTAAACATAAATTTTTAAGTAATAATTCAAGTTCATTAAAGATAAAACCAATATTAGATTATAATGGTAAAACTTATAATACATACGTTGGAATTCAAGTAGATAATAATGAAAGGTTTTTATTGAAAGACGGTACAGTAGTTCATAATTGCGGGGAGTCACATTTAGGAGGTGAGGATTTTGACACACGTCTTGTAGAACATTTTATCGAAGAATTTAAAAGAAAAAATAAAAAGGATATTAGAGATAATAAAAGATCAGTACGAAGATTAAGAACTGAATGTGAAAAAGCTAAGAGAACACTTTCATCATCAACTACTGCTAACATTGAAATTGATAGTTTATATGATGGTATTGATTTTAATACAAGTATTACACGTGCACGTTTTGAAAATCTATGTGATGATATTTTTAAACGTGCAATGACACCGGTTGAACAAGTAATTCGTGATTCTAAAATTTCTAAATCAAATATTCACGAAGTTATTTTAGTCGGAGGTAGTACACGTATTCCTAAAATTCAAGAATTATTAACAGAGTTTTTTAATGGAAAAGAATTATGTAAATCGCTTAATCCAGATGAGTGTGTAGCATATGGAGCTGCGGTTCAAGCAGCAATTTTGACAGGTGTAACAGATGAAAAAATTGGGGATTTGTTATTGTTAGATGTTTGCCCATTAAGTTTAGGTTTAGAAACTGCTGGAGGTGTTATGACAAAATTGATTAATAGAAATACAACTGTTCCTGCAAAAAAATCACAAGTATTTTCAACTTATGCTGATAATCAACCTGGTGTATTAATTCAAGTTTATGAAGGAGAAAGATCAATGACTAAGGATAATACATTATTGGGTAAATTTCAATTAGATGGTATTCCACCTATGCCGCGAGGAACACCTCAAGTAGAAGTTATTTTTGATATTGATGCAAATGGTATTTTAAATGTTTCTGCTATTGAGAAATCAACAAATAAAACAAATAAAATTACTATTACAAATGATAAAGGAAGATTAAGTCCAGAAGAAATTGAGAGAATGGTTGCAGAAGCTGAAAAATATAAGAATGATGATGAACAAGTTAGAGAACGTATTGAAGCAAAGAATGGATTTGAAGGTTATTTGTATCAATTAAAGAGTTCTGTAACAGGTGAATTAAAAGATAAATTATCTGAATCTGATAAAACATTGATTAATGATAAAATTAAAGAATACGATACTTGGTTTGATAATCATCCAAGTGAAAATAAAGAAGTTTATCAAGAAAAACAAAAAGAACTGGAAAATATTTTTACTGAAATTATGAAGAAAAATATGGGTAATCCAGAACAACCTTTTCCAAGTCCAGGCGAAACACCAAATGAACAACATGAAGATTCAGAAGATAATTTTGAACCAAAAATTGAAGAAATTGATTAATTAATTAATATATTTATAAAAAAAAAATATAATGATTAAATATAAATGGATAATATTATAAAATATAATAATGATAAACATCATTTTTTTATAGGTACTATAATAGATAATAATAATGATGCAGGGGTTTTAAAGAGAATCCAAAAAAAAATAGTTAAAAAATATAAATTAAGAGGTTATCATATTAATAATAAATTTTATGTAAACTGTATATATATAGGATATTTAGATGATATTACTGCACATAAATATATGAATAATATTTTGAACAATTTATTAAAAGAATTAACTACCAGAATTAAAAAAATAAATTGTAATTATTTAGAATATAAATTGAATTTTGATAAATTATTTTATAAAATTTCATTAACGGTTAAAGATAATGAAAATAATTTAGAAAATATAATAGTTCCATTTTTACATGATAATGCAATATTACCAGTATATAATAAAAAAAGAACAGATTTTAACCCTAGTGTTGAATTAATATATTTTAAAGAGTCTAAATATATAAAAAAAAAAGAGGATATAAAGATTATGGTTCCTATTGAAAATTTTAAGTTAAATAATTTATCTTTAATTAGGGGAACTTCTGTAAAAAGAAGAATTGGAAATCCTTCATTACATGATCAAATGTTTTTAGAAGTTGTTGAAAAATATATTTTTCCATTGGATGATTGATAAAAAAATTGTTTAATATAATTTTAATTAAAATCTAATATATAAATATTATAATTTCGGATAAAATTATAAAAATTCGGATAAAAATATAATTTTATAAAAATATAAAATTATATATCAAATGACATATTCTTTAGAAATAAAAAATATATT
>Ga0247832_1003691_pt1 | contig 20503 bp, 19 predicted proteins | sample LaCruzMarch2015__10_FD_192407 | JGI IMG/M metagenome (GOLD analysis project Ga0247832, IMG submission 192407) | Freshwater microbial communities from meromictic Lake La Cruz, Castile-La Mancha, Spain - LaCruzMarch2015_4m | ecosystem: Environmental > Aquatic > Freshwater > Lake | place: Spain... | reverse complement strand
TCTACCTCGCATCAACTTTTGTGGTGTATTGACAGTTTTGTGCTCCGAAATCCGCCACTGCGCCAAGCGCCAAAACGTTATGTGCAATAAAAAAAGGAACTAACTTTACAACATGAAAGAAGCAAAAGAAAAGACAAGAGCTGACAGAAACCGAACATTGACTGTTACTGATACAGAGCGGGAAAGATTGTCCCAAAGCCTTATTAGAATAGATGAAGTAAAACAATTGAAGCCTGATGAAATAATAAATAAAACAATCCTTGGGGACCTATTCGCAGCTTTAGATAAATTCCCCAAAGGGTTCGCTGACCTTATTGTTATCGATCCTCCCTATAACCTTGACAAGGACTTCCATGGTTTCAAATTTAAGTCCTCGGATAATAATTCCTATCTGGAATATCTACGGTCTTGGTTCCCAAAAGTAGTTAGTCTCTTAAAAGATAATGGCTCACTTTATCTCTGTGGTGATTGGAAGTGCACATCAGCATTGCAACAAGTAATGGATGAAAATATGGTTGTTATAAATAGAATAACATGGCAAAGAGAAAAGGGGAGAGGTGCATTATCAAACTGGAAAAATGGAATGGAGGATATATGGTTTGGTGTAAAAAATAAAAATGACTACTACTTTGATGTTGATTCAGTCAAGATGAAAAGAAAGGTTATTGCACCTTACAAAGTTGATGGAAAGCCAAAAGACTGGGAAGAGACTGAAGATGGGAATTTCAGACTTACTTACCCATCAAACTTTTGGGACGATATAAGTATACCGTATTGGTCAATGCCTGAGAATACCGATCATCCGACCCAGAAACCAGAGAAGTTAATAGCCAAATTAATTTTAGCATCATGCCCTATTGATGGGATTGTTTTCGATCCTTTTTTGGGATCAGGGACAACCTCAGTTGTTGCCAAGAAGTTGAATCGAAAATATGTGGGCGTAGAAATGAATGAAGAATATTGTGCATGGTCTGAAAAACGGCTAGAAAATGCTGAAAAAGATAAATCAATACAAGGTTATGTTGATGGAGTTTTTTGGGAACGCAACACACTCAATATTCAACAAAAATCAATTAAAAAGAAACAATCACATTCTACCTGTGGCGTCACCAACCTTTTCGATTAACATTATGAATACACTCAATAGTTTCATTGAATTTATAAAGTCTCAAGATGGGATTGGAAATAAAGCAAAACTAACTGGACTAGCAGTTCAAAAATTTAGTCTGACTAAAGATAGATCTGTATTCTATTGTAATTCGTTTGCTGTTAGATTTAGTCAATCTAGTAGTGGAAGTTTTTCTAATACCGTTCTTTCGCTTTCAAATCTTCAGAAGTATGATAGTATCCCGTTTTTGGTATGCTTAGTCACAGACAACGAGAATAAACTTTTCTTATCAAATACAACTTTTCTCACTAAGATTAGTCATTCGTCTCAAACTTTAACTCAATATAACATTAAAGGCAGTTTTAATGGATCAGATATAATTAAAGAATTTGAAGGAATAGCAAACAATAGAAACAATATCCCAAAATTATATGCTATTCATGTTGAAATTGGTTTTGAAGGCAATTTACAACGCCTTGTAGAGGCAACAACTAATATAAACCCTACTGGAAAAAGGTTTGAAATTGGTGAAACTGAGAAAGAAAATATTGAGAAGTCCATTCAGCGGGCAATAGAATTTTGCTCACTCCAAGAATTTCAAACTTTGAAGAGTGAACTAGACAACAAGGTAAAGCAATACAAGAATGAAATTCTGATTGCCAGCCATATTGAAAATGTGAACATTAGAGGCAGAATAATTGAATATTTCATTGCAGGTGATGACGAATATCTTAAAGCTCAACTTGTAAGTGATATCACGGAGGAATACAATAAGCTTCCTGCGTTCAAAACAGAAAACACCTTGGGCGACTATGTAAGAGTTTTTGATAATCATCATACAGAGACGGATGTTAAGACAAAAATTGTTTTGCTCAACTCAAATCCCAAAGCATATAACATTGACAAGTTTTTGGAATTTCACAATAGGTCAAACACTGTTTTCCTTTTCTATTTCATAGGTATTGATGCCGAGAAAATATTTAATAATATTTTGATTTCAGTTTTTCAAAAAGATTTATTGAGAAGTACAATTCTTTTAAGACATTGGGCTGGCAGAAATTCAAGGGGGGTAACCCAATTTGAAGGCACAACCATACAAAAATTGCTTGAAACACCTTCAACAATAATCGATGAAAAAACAGCCAAGGAATTCATTCAAAAGCTTTATGACTTGTAGAACACTTTACTGCACATAACACGGGTTTTGCGTCAGGCGGGGTTACGTGCAAACTTGGAGCTTTGTGTTTCTATTCAAGTTCTGTGCAGGTTGGCAGTTTAGTGCTCCGAAACCCGCCCGAACGCAAAGCCCGAAAACGTTAGCGTCTATTTTGTGCGACACCAAAACTTCAAAAACGACAATGAAAAGAAACATATATGTATTGACAATTTTAACGGCAATTATATTTCAATCTTGCGGACTTAAAACTGCAAAAGAAGTTGGACTACATTTTTCAACAGAAAAATCAAAACTGCCCGATTCGCTGACTTGGAAGAAAATAGGTTTTGCAAAAGAATTGATTAATCAAAAAGAAATTGTAGTAGTAATTAGTGGTGGCACAAATCCAATTCCATTAGACAAGTGGGACGAATTTAAACCCTCATTTCCTTACAAAAAAAACATTGACAGACATTTACTTTTTCAACAAACTGCATTTTATCGTTCCCCAAATACTGATGTAAATTGCAAAGAACCTGACTGCATAAAACAACGTGAATATAAAAATTATACTTGGGTAGAAATGGCAAAGCCAATTTGTGTAGATTTTGTAGGTGGTAAGACTGATATACTCAAACCAGAAAAAGGACATTTGGTGATAAAAACCATTCAAAAATGTCAGACCATAATGTTTACCGATAGTATTTTTCAACTTACCGACAACAAAGGAAATTATTATGTAATGCACGCAACGGAAACAGGCAAGCCCGATACAACAGCAACTTTGCCAAGCGGTTGGACTTTGAAAAAAGTGATTTTGAAAGAGCCGTTAATAATATCTCCTTTTGGAGGTGGTAATGAATGTTACTACAATATCATTGGAGAAAATTTGGGTCAAGGCTATCATCAGTATATTTTTGCTGACACAATTTATCCATCAAATGAAAAATAAGCAAGATAACAATTAAAAATAAAACAGCAGCTAACAGCAGCTAAAAAAAATTGGCATCATTGTGCTTCTAATGAAATTTTATTTTACATTTGAAATGTGGTTTTCAAAAGAAAGTTAGTGCTTCAAAATCGCCAACTTTCTTTAGCCGCACACCGTTAGCAGTAATTTGAGAAAGTAACGTCTATGAAACTAAAAGTAATAATATTATTTTCGTTTTTATTTACACTCGCCTGTAATAAAAAGGACATCAATCAACCATATTCTGAAGAAAGCAAGTTCATTTCAGCAGTTGATATATCACTTTACCCTGAAATAAAAACAAGTAATCCAACATTTTACGGTACTGATGGCATTTCAAAAGATTTCATTTCCATACTTAAGAGTAAAGGTGTTAATACTGTTCGTCTCAGACTTTGGGTAAACCCAGCTAATGGACACTCTGGTTTTACTGAAGTAAAACAATTTTCAGGATCACTGAAAGCAAATGGTTTTAGAATATGGCTTTCCCTTCATTATTCAGACACTTGGGCAGATCCTGGACAACAATCACCACCACATAATTGGCAGAATATTCAATATTCTGCACTTAAAGACTCTGTATATACGTATACTAAAAATGTTATGACCCAAATTCAACCAGACTATATACAGATTGGTAACGAAATCAACTCAGGGTTTCTTCATCCATACGGTGATTTAACCACTAACAGAACCCAGTTTATAGAACTTTTAAAAAAAGGCATTTTGGCTGTTAGAGAAAAATCTAAGAGCACTAAAATAATTATTCATTTTGCCGGAATACAGGGTGCTGAATGGTTTTTTGGTAATCTGACGATGTTAGATTATGATATTATCGGTTTATCATATTATCCAATTTGGCATGGAAAATCCCTTAATAATCTTAAGAATGTTATGGCAAGTTTAAGTGAAACTTACAAAAAGCAGATATTAATTGCTGAAACTGCTTATCCATTTACGCTTCAATGGAATGACTGGACACATAATATAGTAGGGCTGGAAAATCAATTGATATTGCCAGAGTTTCCTGCAACTGCTACAGGTCAGAAGGACTTTATGAAGACTATTATTCATATAATAAAAGATATACCGAATAAGAAAGGGATTGGATTTTGTTATTGGGGAGCTGAATCAATTGCATGGAAAGGTCCTCAAGCCACAGATGCATCTTCTTGGGAGAATCAGGCTCTGTTTGATTTCCAAAATAAAGCATTGCCAGTATTAGAGGAATTTAAGGAATAACAAAACTACTGCTAACAAGGTATTGCCAAAAGCGGGGCTTACGTACTTCTATGTCACTTTTGTGCTTAACCAAATTTTAGTTTTTCAAATCAAAAGTAGTGCTGAAACGCCCCGCCTTCGGCAATACCCAAACCGTTACAAGCAAGCCTAACAGACGACACAACAACGACCAAACGGACGACTATAAACATAAAATGAAACGCTAGTTTTGACAGGTGACCAACGACATACAGACCATATTGCAACTGGACAGCAACTGAGCCGACACTCATTGCCAACCCTTCTGTATTTTTTATTTTCCCCACCGCACATTTTTTTTAATTCAATTTTAACAAGCCACACATTGGCACATTTGCAAGCCGCACAAGCCGACACACAAACCCAAGCTTGCAAAAGAGCCAATTTTGCCATCGCACCGACAAATAATGATGTTTCATATCTTAATTGTCAGGCTTATCCTGACTGTTTAACTATGAATGATAACATTTTTAACAAAACAAGACGATTATTTAAATTATTTTTCGTATCATTGCTGTCAGGTTTAACCTGACATTGTTACTATGAAGAATAAATATATTTCAACGCAGTCCAACGAGCTTTTGTCCTATTTCAACGGACAGAACAGGAATTGCTTTGACTATTCTTTGGCATACAAAGCCCTGCCCGACTCTAAAGCAAGTGCAGTCAGAGAACTACTAAGCGACATGACAAAAAGGGGGTTGTTGATGCGATTGAAAGAAGGCGTTTATTACATCATACCCTATGAGCAAAATGCGGAAACCTTTATGCCCGACTGGCATTTGATTGCAGAACATTTAGTGAATGATGCCAAACACTACATTAGTTATTACTCTGCTTTACAGATTCACAACCTGATTACACAGCCATCGTTGAAAGAACAAATCGTTGTATCAAAACAAATACGACCATCAGAAATAAAAATAAAAGAAGTTTCTTTTCAATTTATCTATCACAACGAGAAACACTTTTTCGGTTCAAAGAAAATTTGGATTGACAGTTTTAATAAAGTGCTTTGTTCTGATTTAGAAAAAACATTTATAGACTGCTTATTCAAACCCGATTATGCAGGTGGCATTGTGGAAGTAGCAAGAGCAATCTATACCTCAAAAGACAAAATCAAATACGACATACTACTCGAATATGCAAAGAAATTTGATTCGCAAGCTGTAATAAAACGATTGGGTTTTCTTTTAGAAATGCTTGACATCAACTCAAAAATTATTGCCGACTTGCAAAAACTGAAAACAGCTTCGTATGTGTTGCTCGATACTGAATTACCCAAAACAGGCAAGCGAAACAGCCGTTGGAGCATTCAACAAAATTTGGAAGCCGAAACCATTAAATCTGCTATTTACACATGATTAAACCTGGAGAAATACAGCAAAAAGCAAGAGCTGTTGGGGTTCGTGACCAGCAGATAGAAAAGGACTATATTCTTTCGTGGATTCTCTTTGGTATTGCCAAACATGAGCAACTTTCAAAGGCAATAGTTTTCAAAGGCGGGACTGTTTTAAAGAAAGTATATTTTGAAGATTATCGTTTTTCGGAAGACCTTGATTTCACCTTGCTGAATAGCGAAACAACCAACGAGCAGATTTTTGATTGGTTCAAGGAGGTATTTGAATTCATAAAAGAGGAAGCCAATATTCCGCTTGAAATTATTGACAATAACGAGCATGAAGATGGCGGCATCAATTTTTACATCAGTTACATTGGTCCGCTTGGCGGACAAGGCAATAACAAACGGGTAAAAGTGGACATTTCTCGCAGTGAACAATTAGTTTTTGAACCTGTGATGAAAGATGTGTTTGTTGACTACACAGATTTGGAAGCATACCAACTACTTTGCTATCCCTTGGAAGAAGTATTGGTAGAAAAAATGCGGTCGGTAATGCAACGAATGCAAGCCCGTGATTTTTACGACATTTGGTATTTGCTCGAAGAACATGGCATGGATGCAGATTTTTATCTGAACGAATTTGAAACCAAGTGTAAAAGCAAAGATTTATTGCACACTGATTTTTCGAAAAAATTAACTGAACGTTTGCCTCAATACAAAGGCAGATGGCAAAGCTCCATGAGTGAACAAATAAAAGACCTGCCCGACTTTGATCAGGTAGAACGTGAAGTAAAAAAACACATTAAGAAATTGAAATTATGACTCAAAATCAATTAGAAGATTATCTCTGGGGAGCTGCCAATATCCTAAGGGGAATGATTGATGCGGCTGACTTTAAACAATATATATTTCCTCTGCTTTTCTTCAAACGGGTAAGCGACTTGTGGGACGAAGAATACCAAACTGCTTTAGACGAAAGCGATGGCGATTTGACTTTTGCCGATTTTGCCGAAAACCACCGTTTTCAAATTCCTAAAGGTTGCCATTGGGAAGACGTAAGAAAGAAAACCGTTGATGTGGGTGCATTTTTACAAAAGGCATTAAACGGCATTGAGAAAGCCAACTTTGAAATGCTGCATGATGTGTTTGGCGATGCCCAATGGACTAACAAACGCAGAATGAGTGACGAAAAAATGCTTGACCTGATTGAGCATTTTAGTAAAATGAAACTCACCATTGCCGAAGTACCACACGACATTATGGGTGATGGCTACGAATACCTGATTAAAAAATTTGCAGACGACAGCGGACACACCGCAGCCGAGTTTTATACAAATAGAACACTTGTAAAACTGATGACACTAATCACTGACCCAAAGCCAGGTGAAAGTGTTTACGACCCTACCTGCGGTAGCGGTGGAATTTTACTGAATAGCGTTTTGTATCTGAAGGAACAAAAGAAAGAATACAGAACACTGAAACTTTACGGACAGGAACTCAACCTCATTATGTAAGTACCCCTAAAATGCAGACAGTTTAAAAGTAGAGAAATTCCTTTAATTTAGCACTTTGAACCTGTTTGGAAATGGGGGTCATCACAAAATAATCAAAGGAAACAATTTACATGGCCATCCCCAAGACGATTTATCAAACTTACAAGACCGATCGGCTCCCTTTTCTAACGAAATGGCATATCAATAAATTCCAAAAAAGGAATCCCGAGTACGATTATCAGTTTTACAACGATGAACGAATCACGGAGTTCATTCGCGCCGAGTTTGGAACCGAGACATTTAATCTTTACAGTCGTATCAATATTGGGGCAGCCAAAGCAGACTTTTTTCGGTATGCAATTCTGTTCAAGAAGGGAGGAGTTTACCTTGATATTGACAGCCTTAACATGACCAAGTTGGATGATTTTATTTTGTCAAGTGATTCGGCTATTATTTCGCTCGAAACTCACAAAAAATTCTATGTTCAATGGGCCCTTGTTTTTGAGGCGGGCCACCCTTTTCTGGAGAAGACATTGGACGTAGTTTTGGATAACCTCAAATCCAATCGATATCCCAACGACATTCATAGCATGACAGGCCCTGCGGCTTTTACCACAGCAATCAATGAATGTTTGAACGGCTCTAATTCTATCCAGTACAGGGAATTAGGGCCTGATTATGACGGTAACTTTAAATTCCACTACCGTTTCAGTAAGTTTTTTTTGTATGGAATCCATCGAAAAAACTACTGGAGAAGGCAGCAGCAAGAAATTCCCCTGCTAAAAGGTTCGATGGGTTGAATCTATACAATCGAAGACTATCTTATTGAGCCCTCATCTCTAGTGAGATGGGGCTATTTTAACTTAGGTCGTGAAACATACCAAATCTTTCTTAGCAAAACTTCATCAAAGTTGGAAAAAACTAGGGCCTGGCTTGGTAACGGGAGCCAGTGACGATGACCCTTCGGGAATTGCCACTTATTCCCAAGCGGGTGCTGCATTTGGGCTTGCTACCTTATGGACGGCGTTGATAGCCTTTCCATTGATGGCTTCCATTCAGCAAATGTGTGCAAGGATCGGCCTGATCACCTCGCAAGGCTTAACGGGCACCCTCAAAAAGCACTATCCAAGACCTGTATTGTACTTGATGCTATTGTTTAGCTTCCCAGCCATCGTAATGAATATTGGCGCTGATATTGCTGGAATGGGTGCTGTTGGCAACCTCTTGTTTCCATCGATTGACGCTAATTTTTTTAGTGTATTCTTTACCATCGTATTGTTAGGCCTAATTATCTATCTTCCTTACCAGAAAATGGCTTCCGTACTCAAGTACTTGTGTATTGTTATGCTGGTTTATTTCGTGGTCCCTTTTTTGTATCAACAAGATTTCAGTGAAATAATTAAATCCACCTTTGTTCCAACCTTACGTTTCGACAAAGATTTTATAGCGATTATTGTTGGAATTCTGGGCACAACTATTTCCCCATATCTTTTCTTTTGGCAGGCTTCTGTTGAGGTTGAAGAATTCAAAAACAAGAGAAAACATTTAGTAGTCAACAAAAAAATAATTCAAGAAATAAATCAAGATGTTGATTTTGGAATGACTGTTTCTGGCTTTGTCATGTTTTTTATTATTCTAACTACCGGAACTGTATTGTTTAAGGGCGGTATACATCAAATTGATACGGTCGAACAAGCGGCATTGGCGCTTAAACCTTTAGCTGGTAATCTTGCTTATCTGCTTTTTGCAATTGGTGTTTTAGGAACCGGTTTCATAGCCATTCCGGTTTTGAGCGGTTCTATTTCTTACATCATCACGGAAACCTTTGGTTGGGACCAAGGTTTGGACAAAAAATTTCATGAAGCCAAAGAATTTTATGTAATTATCGGAATTTCTTTGATTCTTGGTTTATCCTTAAACTATATTGGGATTACTCCTATCCAATCCTTGATTTACACGGCCATTCTTTACGGGCTAACGGCCCCTGTGTTAATTGCCATCATCCTTCATATTTCCAATAACAAAAAAATAATGGGAGACAACGTGAATGGCAGATTAACAAATATTTTGGGATTCACGGCCTTTTTTGTAATGACTGCTGCTGCAGTTGCTTTAATTTATTTGCAATTATCGGGCAATTAGTAAAGTTCCTTGATCAAGGGTGAGGATTCCCGAATAGTTCGGTACTTTTATCAATCAAATCTTCGACCTAAAATTTGAAACCATGTTGAATAATATGTTTCGCTTATTTTTTTGCATTGTTTCATTTTTTATGTTCAATGGCTGTGGGAAGAAAGTGGAAACCACCACCGCTCAAAGAACAGATATTGTAGAGAGCGTGTATGCCTCTGGGGTCCTGAAAAGCCAAAATCAATACGAGGTTTACAGCAGGGCCGTGGGTGTTGTCAAGGCGGTTTTTGTACATGAAGGGGATTCCATCAAGAAAGGTGATCCCCTTTTTCAAATCGAGAATCGTTCGTCTTCTTTAACAACAGAAAACGCTCGACTGACGGCATTGGCCAATGACCTGAGTCGGAACAAAGAGAAATTGGCCGAAGCTGCGTTGAATATAGGATTTGCTCAAAACAAATTATCCAATGATTCCCTCTTGTATATCCGTCAAAGGTCCTTGTGGCGTCAAAATATAGGTACCAAGGTAGAACTGGAACAGAGGGAGCTCAGTTATCAATATGCCAAAATCAACCTGAAGAAATCGCAAGTCGCCTACGATGATTTGAATCGCCAACTTAAACTAATTTCTGAACAAAGCAGAAATAATCTAAAAATGGCCCAAAATTCAGAAGATGATTTTGTTATCAAAAGTGAAGTGGATGGTTTTGTTTATCAATTAAATGCTCAACGAGGAGAGTTAGCGACCTCCACGATTCCGCTAGCGGTTTTGGGTGAATCCGATTTTGTATTGGAATTGAATGTGGATGAATTGGATATTGTCAAAATCAAGGAAGGCCAAAAGGTTGTGGTCCGGATGGACAGTTACAAGAACGAGGTATTTAGCGCCACCATCCGCTTTGTGTACCCCATGATGAATGATAGGACAAGGTCCTTCAAGGTGGAGGCGGTTTTGGACCGATTTCCCCGAAAACTGTACCCGAATCTAACCTTCGAGGCGAATATCATCATCCGCACCAAAAAAGGCGTTCTAACGATACCAACCTCTTATTTATTAAATGATTCCTGTGTTTTGCTTGAAAACGGAACGGTCCAACCGTTGCGAATTGGCTTGAAGGATTATTCCATCGTCGAGGTTCTTAGCGGGCTCGATTCTAAGACAAAAATCCGAAAGCCTGCTCCATGAAAGCGAGGCATATCCTGGAAATAGCGCGTGCTCTGTTGATGGCCAGAGCCAAACAAACCCTGGTTGCGGCTGTCGGTGTAGCCTTTAGTGTGGCTTTTTTTATATCCCTTCTTGGCTTTATGGAGGGGTTGAATTCTCTATTGGATGGATTGGTTTTGAATCGAACCCCCCATATCCGTTTGTTCAATGACCTAAAGCCATCAGCTATCCAGCCCATTGATTTGGACAGTTCCTACAAGGATTACCATTCCATGGTGAGTTCAGTCAAACCATCCAATGCTCGAAAAGGGATTTATGACGCAGAACGCATTATCAAAAAATTAACGAGTGACCGACGGGTTTACGGGGTTGCTCCCAAAGTCAGCGCCCAGGTTTTTTATAATTTGGGGAATATAGAGCTTAACGGCCTGGTCAATGGCGTGGATGTTGTTCAAGAAGCCAAGTTGTTTAATTTCAATACCTACATCGTAGAGGGAAATTCACAAGACTTAATGAATAGGCCCAATACCATCGTTTTGGGTAGTGGACTTGCCCAAAAAATCCTGGCCAAGAAAGGTGATCTGGTTCAAGTTACGACCACCAAAGGGGAGAAGTTTTCATTAAAGGTGATTGGCTTTTTTCAATCTGGAATGGTGGAATTTGACAAAATTCAGAGCTATGTGAGTTTGGCAACTTGTCAAAAATTGTTAGGCGAATCCAATCATTATGTCAGTGATATTCAGGTGAAGCTTATCAATATGGATCAGGCCCCGGTCATCGCGAAAGAATACGAAGAGCTTTTTGGGGTCAATACCGAGGATATCCAAACAGCCAACGCTCAATTTGAAACAGGCAGCAGTGCACGCACAATCATTTCTTTTTCGGTGGGAATTGTTCTTTTGATTGTGGCCGGTTTTGGTATTTACAATATACTCAACATGATGATTTACGAGAAAATGGACACCATCGCTATTCTCAAAGCCACTGGTTTTTCGGGAAATGACGTCAAGAAAATATTTATTTCCATCTCGCTAAGTATTGGTGTGGTGGGTGCTTTGGCCGGTGTTTTGTTGGGTTTGGTTTTTTCGATCCTGATCGATAACATTCCCTTTGATTCCATGGCAGTACCGGGTGTTGATACCTATCCGGTTGACTATGGTATCCAGTATTATTCAATAGCCGTTGTTTTTGCGGTCGCAACTACCTTTTTGGCGAGTTGGTCCCCCTCCCAAAAAGCCAGTTCGGTGGATCCTGTTGAAATCATCCGAGGCAAGTAGCATGGAAAATAACATTGTTCTGGAGGCCAAATCCATCTTCAAATCCTTCTACGACCCTGTCCAAAAAGAAGTATTGAAGGATATTTCTTTTGCTATTCATCGCGGAGAATTTGTTTCGGTGATGGGTCGTTCGGGTTGTGGTAAGTCCTCGTTGCTCTATATTCTTTCAACCATGGACACGGATTATACGGGGGAACTTTATATCGACCAAAAACTTGTGACCAATCAATCCGACCAAGCATTGGCCTCTCTTCGAAACGAAAAGATTGGTTTTGTTTTTCAATTTCACTACCTTCTTCATGAATTTAGTGTTTTGAAAAATGTGATGTTACCGGGATTTAAGCTAAATCGCTTATCCCAAGCGGAACTAGAACATAACGCCTTTGAATTATTAAAGAAATTGGGGATCGAGCATTTGGCCTCCAAAATGGCCTATCAAATATCCGGGGGCGAAAAGCAACGGGTGGCTATTGCCCGCGCCATGATCAACGACCCCCTTCTATTGATGTGCGATGAACCTACCGGGAACTTGGATAACAAAAACAAAGAAATCGTCTTTGATATCTTCAATGAATTGGTGCAATCGTTCAATAAAACCTTGTTGGTGGTCACCCATGACCAAAGTTTTGCCGATAACACCCAGCGGACCATTCGGATGGAAGATGGTCGGATATGTAATGCATAGGTTTCAGGAATAAACAAGGTTTTCATTACCTTAGAACCTATGAAAAATCAAATCATTATCCAAACCCGAATTTCTGTATCCAAGGACTTGGCTTGGGACAACTATACCCAACCACAGCATATCGTAGGTTGGAATTTTGCCGACCCAAGTTGGCACTGCCCACGCGCGGTCAATGATTTGCGCATAGGGGGTCGCTACGTGGCCCGTATGGAGGCCAAGGATGGAAGTTACGGCTTTGATTTTGAAGCTGTTTATCTAGAAATCAACCACGAACAAAATTTTACTTACGAGTTCGGCGGACGACTAGCTACCGTTGTTTTTAAAGAGGCCGATGGACAAACAGAAGTCACCGTCACATTTGACCCCGAAACCGAGAACTCCTTAGAGCTTCAGCGCCAAGGTTGGCAGTCTATTTTGGATAATTTCAGGACCTACTGCGAAAGGACCCTATTTTAACCAATTATAATTTACCTTGAATAAACCTGAAATTGATATGACCTCAACTACTTCAACCAAAAGATTGCATTGGCCCTCTTGATGGTGTGGGGCCGTTCAACCCAAGCGGTGATCCGCTCCAAGTCCTAAACGATTGTTCCAGGGAGTCTGACGAGTTCTTATGGTGAAGTTGGTCCAACGTCGTCTATGGTTGGGCGTTTTCTTCTTGGGAATCATCCTTTTGATCTATATGATTCGCGTTGAAAGTGAACCTGGTGCCCTGCCTCTTTTTTTGGTTTTAGGGCCGCTGGTTGGACTCTTGTTAAGTCACAAACGATGATGGGGGGCAAAGAGCCCTTTGCGCTGAAATGGCTCATCGATGGGGAATTTCTTTACCTTTGCAACGCTTGGCGGTTTTTGGCGAGAGCCAAAACCAAGAGGGAACTCCGGTGCAATTCCGGGACAGTACCAGCTGCTGTGAGGCCTGTATAGGTTTCGAACCATAAGCCACTGTGGAAGCCGGTCAACGGCCATACGGGAAGGCGTTCGGAATGGGCCAAGTCAGAAGACCTGCCACCAAGTGAAGATTACCGGGTTTTCTGGATCAAAAACCTAGGATAACTTTGCTTTGCCTCGCAACGGCAGGGCCGTGGTTTGTCCTGGATTTTTTTCGAATCCCGTTTCCAAAACGCAAACCATGGGGCAAAGGCTCAAGTTCGTTATCGTTTTTTGGGCCTTGTTTTGGGTCCCATGGAGGGCCTTTGCGCTTCCCTCTGCATCGGAACAAGACACCCTTCGCGTTAAGCCCTTGGTGTTAACCGAAGTCACCGTACGAACCTTTCGAATAAGCCGAACCATGGATTCGGTTTGGTTAAAGACCATGCCGTTGGCTTCGCTAGCCGATGTGATGGGTATGCTGGGCACGCCGGTCACACGTCAATCCGTTCCGGGGGGACTCAGCACCTTATCATACAGGGGCGGTGGTGCAACGCACAATGATTTGACTTGGGGCGATTTTAGCTTGAACCATCCCATGAACCGGACAGCGGATTTGCAGTTGGTACCGGTTTGGTTGTTTCAAGGCCTAGGTTTGGATAACGGTGGTGAAGCTTTGAGAACCGGTGGTTACGGGATGGGTGGTGGGATTGGTCTTGGTTCGTTGACTTCGCCGCCCTTTGAGGCGGTGGTCTCTGCAGGGACCTTGGGGGATCAGTCGTTGGGTTGTGGATTTGCCCTGGGTCAAGGCCGTTGGCGAGGCACAACCCGCGGATTGCTAACTCGCAATGCCAACCGATTTGGATACCCCAACCGAGCCTTGGCGGGGGCACCGGATGCCAAGATGTTGGGGGCTGATTTTGGGCAGGAGGCCTTGGTCCATCAAAGCAATTGGAAGGGCCGAGCCGGGCATGCTTTTGAAACCAGCCTATGGTTGCAAGGAAGTCGAAGGGGCATCCCCTCTTCCATTACATCGCGTCCTGGTTCGGCTCGACAGAACGATAGCATGCTTCGTGTCCAAGCCAAATGGTCTTGGCAGAAGAATTGGCGATGGAACTATTGGACGGCTTTGGCTTTTCAAAAAGATTTGAATCGCTACACGGATACCCTGAGCGGGGTTTACGGTTTCCATCAGACCCAAGGCATGCAGGCCAGAGGGGGGCTGGATTACGAACGCCGCGGTTGGAGGGTTCGCTTCATGGGGTTGTGGGATCGCCACGAGGCCCGTTCTTCGCAATACTTGGCGCCGGTTCAGCAGGAGCGATGGGCCCTGATCATGCCATGGAACCTGCACCGAGGTCCTTTTGAATTTTCAGGACAAATCAAAGCCGAAACCTTGGATGGAAAGGGATTGCCACTGGCAGCCAACCTAAGAGCCCGTTATGTTCAAAGGAATTCTTTTTGGTGGGCCGAGGTCCGTACCGCCGTGAATCCTCCTTCGCTGAACGATCGGCTTTGGGTGCCTGGTGGACGACCGGATCTCAAGCCCGAGCGAGGTCGTCAGGCCGAAGGGGGGTATCAACATTTGGTGGTCCATGGCAAGCACAAAATCGACGCCACCATCCTGGCTTTTTGGCGGGAAATGCGGGAGCGAATTCTTTGGCAGCCCTCGCCCAACGCGGCCTGGTGGTCGCCCATGAATGTGGGGTTGAATCAATCGCTGGGGACGGAGGTTCGCATCCAGGGGTCTGTTCAAAGTTCGGTGTTACGGGGCCTGACCTGGACTTGGCAAGCAGAATACGGTTTGCAACGAGTCTGGTCAGAAGGCGATAACCGTCAGCGTATCCAATGGCCTTATATCCCCCAGCACAGAGGGGTGCTCCAGAGTGCCTTGGCATATGATTCTTGGACTTTGTTCGGTCAAGTTCAGGGAATTTCTTCTCGAAATACCCTCTCGGACGGTTCGGAAACCCTGCCCGCTTATGCCCTGGTCACGGCAGCCGCCTCCTTCGAAAAACGAGGCCATCGGATATCTCTGCAAATTCGGAATCTAACCAATACCCGCTACGAAGAGGTGCCTTGGTTTCCTCGTCCCGGGCGCAGTTTTCACTTGTCCCTATCCACCTCGCTTTTTAAATCTCCCAAAACTACTTAAATCCCCCCAATAATGAGATGCTTTCAGAGAAACAACCCTAGATCTCTTCCATTTTCCCTGGCATGGGTATCCAACATCACGCTGCAGGTCGCCCTATGGTTAGGGACTGGTCTTCTGATGGCCGGATGCCAAAAAAACCCAACACCACCTACACCTTCGTCGTATAACAACGGATTTTGGGTTGTAAACGAGGGTCCCTTTGGGAACGGAACCGGGACCTTAACGTGGATTTCCAGGGATGGAAGTCGAGTGGAACAGGATGTGTTTGGAAAAGTAAACCAACGGCCCTTGGGTAACATTGCACAAAGCATGGTTATTCAGAGCAATCTAGGTTTAGTCGTTTTGAACAATGCGGGCCGCGTCGAATGGGTGAATCCCCAAACCATGCAATCGATCGGGACCACAACGGGCTTCGAATTGCCTTCGGCTGTGGCCGTGGACCCCATGAGGGCCAAGGCCTATGTGACTGAATGGGTGCGCTTTGGAGCAGCGGGTCGGGTCGCCGTGATTGACTGGTCCAGCAAACAGGTTTTGACCCGAATTCCGGTGGGCCCTTTTCCGAACGCCCTTGCGGTGGCCGGAAATCGCTTGGTGGTGGCCAACGGCGATACCAATACGGTGACCTTGGTGGATACGGAGGCGGATACGGTACTCCAAACGATCACGGTGGGAGATCGCCCCAACAGTTTGGTGGTCATGGGCACAACGGTGGCTGTTTTGTGTGGGGGTCTTCCTTCGTGGAGCGGACCAGAAACGGCCGGGTCCCTGCATCTATTGCGCTTGTCGGATGGTGAATCCCTGGCTCAGCTTACCTGGGGTCGCAACGATGATCATCCCAAGGATCTTTTGTTGATGCCGACGGGGGATGGTTTGATGTACCAGTTAGAGAGCCCTGTTCGTTCAGGCTTGCATCGGTTGAATCTCCCGTTCAGCAGTGGAACGGTGAATCCGAACCAGCCTTGGGTGAATCGCTTGTTTTATCACATGGCCTTTGACCCCCAGGAAAGTCGTTACCTGGTTACAACCGATGCCGGGGATTTTGCTTCAGCGGGCAAGGTATTTCGTTGGAATTCCCAAGGTGCCTTGGTGGATAGCTTTACCACGGGGATCGCGCCAGGGCATGTGGTTTTTGTTCCCTAGAGCAGGGGCAGGTAATTTTCGGCCAGCATACAGCGGGCTGAACCGCCACCGATTTTTTCGATGGTGGGGATGGATACCGAAATAATTTCGCCATCGGCTTCGATGCGATCTCTCAATTCGGGACCCCAAGCGCGCACGGCCGTTTCGGAGGCAATCCAGCAGCGATGACCCTCGGGGTGGTCCACTTGCAGGACATTGGCCCCAAAGGATTCGATTTGTGCGGGGCTGAGAAGGAGTACATCGCGCCCGGTGGAATTCAGCCGCTTGATCAATTCTATTTGACCCCAAGGGTCCAGGGCCTCGGCGGCCAGGAGGGCGAGGTTTTGACCCAGACTCATCAAAACATTGGTATGATAAAAAGGCCGTCCGTTGGCATCGGCGCTGTCAAAGCCCCATCCATCGTATCCAATTTCGTGGCACCAACGCTCAAAAAGGTCCGGACTGGTTCGGGTCGAAAAAGCCGCATAAGCGCAACGATGGTCATGGTCCAAAACCATGCTACCCGTCCCCTCCAGGAACTGCCCTTGGTGGCCCCAATCGCTCCAATCCGATTCGTAGGCCACCCGATAACCGGCCTCGATCAGGAGATGAGCGAGGTCGTCTCTTTTTTCGAGTCGTCGGGAGGGGGCCTCCATGGAGAAATGGATCAACCCGCCGTCCGGTAGGGTACAAAACAAATTGTTAAGAAAAACAGCATCGGGACAGGGAACTTCCTTTCGATCCGTTAGCACCGTCACTCGAAGCCCCGCTTCCAATAGCCGATGGTGCATGGCATCAAATTCTCGTTGGCCTTCCTGGGCTGTTTGCTCCGGAAGGCGATCCGGTACTCGATTCTGAAAAGCATTGCTGGGTCCTGTTTCGGGGTTCCACCCAAAATGCTGAGGCCGTAACATCAGAAGACCTGGCGCCATGACGCTTCTTTGCAGGGCCTACTTAAGTCCTCCGGTGATCCCGGCCGATACCCGGACCACCCAAGCCCGTGGCATGAAACCGGTGGACGCTGCCATGACCGCATTCATCCAGCCATGGACGGCGACGGCACGGCCACGCATCATGGCTTTGTACCCAAAGAGGGCCACCGAGGCGGAATTCGGAATCCGTTTACTGGAAAGCATCGAGGGAGCAGAAGATCCGGGCTCCATCATGGCCCGTCCAAATCCGCTTTGGGTGGGTCCAGGGCAAAGGGTCGTTACGGTGATCCCGTGACGTCGTAATTCCAGGTGCAGTGCTTCGGAGAAATGCAATACAAAGGCCTTGGTGGCAAAATAAACCGCCATGCCCGGTCCGGGTTGAAAGGCGGCCGTCGACGCCACGTTCAAGATGCGTCCCCCCCCTTGGTCCACCATATCCCGGGCATAGAGCCTGGTTAAATGGGCCACCGCCCTTACGTTGAGATCAATCATGGAAGCGTCTCTTTCCCAAGAATTTTCAATAAATGGCCCGAAACTTCCAAAGCCTGCATTGTTGACCAAATAATGGACCTGTATCCCTGCGGCTTTGGTGCTTTGGTAGAGTCGATCAATATTCGCAGGAATGCTCAGGTCCATTTCATAACAATGAACTTGAATTTGGTGGGCCGCCACCAATTCTTCGCGGAGCTTTTGGAGTAAATCAAGTCGACGGGCCACCAGAATCAAATCGTCTTTGGCCGCCGCATGGATGCGGGCCAATTCCAATCCAATGCCTTCAGAGGCTCCGGTAATCAAGGCTGTTGCCATAGGTTGAGGGGTTGAGGTTCGGTTAAAGGTATTAAATTTGATGCTATGATGACTTCTCAACGACTTGGTTTCCCCCGCTTTTTGGTTTCACTCCTCCTTTTTGGGGTGCTGTACGGGGGTCTGCCCCTCGAAACGGCCGCTCAGGCCCCCAACCGGATCCGTGATTATACCGATGCCGATATTTACCTCAAAGGCGTTTTTGGCCCCGACTGCATGATGGACGAGTACGGCAACCTGCGGATCAACGGCCAGGAATTTGGAGGAGGCCATGTGGTCTTTCGACTGAGCGATGTGCGTATCCGCATGGAAGAAATCAAGGAAGGCACGGCCTGTCCATCCCCTTGCCGTCAACGCGTTATTCTGCGGTTTGATTGCCGCAAACAAGCCTGCATTACCAACTACCAAGCCGGGGGCAGTATCCCTTGGCCCGCAACCATGACTTCCTACAAGCTGGAATTTGAAGATCTCCGCAAGGGTCGCAAGATGTTTTCGGTATTTCTGGAAATGCAACGTTTCGTGCGTCAAAGCAATTTGGCCCCCACCCTTTAGGGTCACCTCTCCCTTTGTTTCTTGGGGACCCGGGGTGAATCGTTCGTCAGGCGTGGTTACATGTTCCGGCGATAACGGCCTCCTACATTGTACAAAGTGTCGGTGATCTGTCCCAGCGAACAATACTTGACGGCTTCCATCAGAACATCAAACAAATTCTCTTGACGCAAAGCCGCTTCGGAGAGGCGCCTGAGCCATAGAGCGGCTTCGTGGGGGTATCGACCGTGCAGGCTTAGAAGGGTTGCAATCTGGGCTTCCTTTTCGGCCTCCGTGGCTCGGATAACTTCGCCAGGGATCAGGGTCGGCGAACCTTCTTTGCTCAAAAAAGTATTGACGCCGATGATAGGCAAATCTCCGTTGTGCTTGAGTGTTTCGTAATGCAGGGATTCTTCCTGAATCTGATTGCGTTGATACATCGACTCCATCGCGCCCAGGACCCCGCCGCGTTCGGTAATGCGATCAAACTCCAACATCACCGCTTCTTCGACTAGATCGGTGAGTTCTTCGATAACAAAGGATCCCTGCAAGGGGTTTTGGTTAAAAGCCAGACCGAGCTCCCGGTTAATGATGAGCTGAATGGCCATGGCCCGGCGCACCGAGGCCTCGGTGGGCGTGGTAATGGCTTCGTCAAAGGCATTGGTATGCAAGGAATTGCAGTTATCATAGATCGCATACAGGGCCTGCAAGGTGGTTCGGATATCGTTGAAATCAATTTCCTGGGCATGCAGCGAACGGCCCGAGGTTTGGATATGGTATTTGAGCATCTGGGAGCGTTCATCGGCTCCGTATTTTTCGCGCAATGCTTTGGCCCAAATCCGCCGGGCCACCCGTCCAATCACGGCGTACTCGGCGTCGATCCCGTTGCTAAAGAAAAAGCTGAGATTGGGTGCAAAGCCGTTGATATCCATTCCCCGCGATAGGTAATACTCCACATACGTGAAACCGTTGGCCAGGGTAAAGGCCAATTGCGTGATGGGGTTGGCCCCGGCCTCGGCGATATGGTACCCCGATATAGAAACCGAATAAAAATTGCGGACGGCATGCTCAATAAAATATTCCTGAACATCTCCCATCAATCGCAGGGAGAATTCCGTCGAAAAAATGCAGGTGTTTTGGGCCTGGTCTTCCTTGAGAATATCGGCTTGGACGGTACCCCGAACCTGGGTCAAGGTCTTTTGTTTGATTCGCTGATAATCACCAGGCGCCAAGACGGCATCTCCCGACAATCCCAAGAGCTGAAGGCCCAAGCCGTTGTTGCCTTCGGGGAGGGCATGGGAGTCGTTGGCTTGGTCCGAACCGAAGGCTCGGTAAGCAGGCCAATCTTTTTTCCCGGATTGGAGGGCTTTTTGTTTGGAACGTACCGCTTCCTCCAGGCCCTGCTCGGCGATGAATTTCTCGCATTGCTGGTCAATGGCGGCATTCAAAAAGAAGGCCAACAGGACCGGAGCCGGTCCGTTAATGGTCATGGAAACCGAGGTAGCCGGG
>Ga0247832_1003690_pt1 | contig 20508 bp, 19 predicted proteins | sample LaCruzMarch2015__10_FD_192407 | JGI IMG/M metagenome (GOLD analysis project Ga0247832, IMG submission 192407) | Freshwater microbial communities from meromictic Lake La Cruz, Castile-La Mancha, Spain - LaCruzMarch2015_4m | ecosystem: Environmental > Aquatic > Freshwater > Lake | place: Spain... | reverse complement strand
GCCGGGATTTGTCCCGGCCGTTGTTGAACCGCCCGCCCCGCCGCCACCGCCCGCGCCGTCAACGTCGCTCGCGCCACCCGGTGAGCCAGCCGTAGCAGCCGACGCGCTGTTGACGCCGGGAGCACCGCCAGCAGCACCGCCAAAGGGGCCGACCGCTGAGCCGCCAGCGCTAGGCGTTGTGTTGCCGCCTTGATTAGTGCCACCACCCCCCGCGCCTTTGCCAGAGCGAATAAAGTCGGTAGCGCCGCCGCCTTGCCCTCCATCATACTCGCCAGCGCCACCGGCAACCGCCGCGCCTGAGCCGCCAAGACCGCCCGTGGCTCTTGCGTATTGGCCGAAAGACGTTGTGCCGCCCGCCTGACCGCCTACAGCAGTGTTGGTGCTGTTAGTCGTAGCGCCGCCCGCACCGCCTGCGCCAATAGTCACCGTAACAGTAGGATCAACCAAGCTCGCTGCAAACTCAGCGGTAGTGACACCGCCACCGCCTCCGCCACCGCGTATGAGTTGGTCAGAGCCAGAGCCGCCACCGCCGCCGCCTACGACCTTGGCGATGATCAGCTTGGCGATGCCCGCCGAGACGTTCCCGCTGCCGTCTGCGGGCTTCGTCCACGTTCCTGAGGTCGTGAAGACTTGCCGGTCGAGCAGCTTCATGCCCCCGGCTTGAATAGCAGATGATGCTCTCACAGCAGGCATATCAGTTCCCCAGCTCCCAGCCGCCCGCTATCGGGACCAGCTTGATTATTTCACCTTGGGCTGCGTCGAAGTAGAGAGGTGAGCCCGCTACTCCTGCCACGGTTACCGTCTCGGCCCCGTCCGGCGTGAAGGTGTGATAGTTCGTGCTCGCGTCCGTCGAGGTCATGATCTCGATAGGGTCGCCGCCGACCCCGGGAGAGGCCGGGAGGGTTCCGGCCGTGATCCGGGCGATCAGCCTGTAGCGGTTGCCCGGAGCCAGGGCGATGTTGACCGTGTTGGTGTCGAGATAGGCCTGGAGAACGGCCGGGCCGGTTGCCCCCCGGGTTCCCGAGAGAGAGACGGTCCAGGCCGCGAAGGTCCCGGCGCCCAAGGTATCCGAGACCGCGACCGAAAGAACGCCCGTCCCGATGTCGTAGGCGGTCACGACGCCGTTCATGTAGTTCGCCGAGGGCGAGGCCGTCACCGAGACCTTGACCGGCGACCCCACCACGAAGGAGCGGTTCGTTTGAATCGTGAAAGTCTTCGCCCCGATCCCGATAGTGTTGCTGCTGATCGAGGTCCCGCTAAAACCGGCGGACGCGAGCAGGGCCAGTTGAGCCGCGAGGTTGGCCGAGGTCGTCGCGACCGCCGCCGCGATCCAGGTCACGATGGCGTTCACTTCGGTCCGGAAGAGCGCGAGTGCGGCCACGAAGGCATCGGCCCGCGAGACGAACAGCGACGGCGCGTCGGCTCGGCTCGGTGCCGTCGGCAGGGCGGAAATAGTCGGATCAGGCATCAGGTCAGTCCTACAATCTCAAGCGCGCAGACGGAATGGGTCGGGTAGTCAATCGAGATCGAGAAGTCCCGATAGAAGCCGAAGACGACCGTCGCCCCGAACTCATCAGAGCCTACATACACGATGGGGACGGCCCTGTAACTGGCGAGCAGGCGCTGGACTTCGTCGGTCGTACCTCGCGGAATCCAGACCGTGAAGGTCGCCTTCTTCGAGAAGGCCCGTTCGACCAGGATGAAGTCGCCGAACTGGTTCTGCTCTTTCCGGCTGTAGTCCTGGATGCCGACGCTCGCCCCCATAGCGGTGTCGCCGAGTTCCTTCCCGAGCCCGATCACCAGCGAGGCGATGCTGACGGTTGATCCGTTGTCGGTCAGGGTGACGGTGATCGCGGCCGAGGCGTATGGCGGGAGCCCGGTCACGACCAGGTCGGTCTTCCGGCCGATGGGCTCGAAGAAGTAGGACCACCAGTCGATGATCCCGGAGTCCGACACGAGGTTGAAGGTCTGATCAAACACGACGCCCTCGCCGGGGACCGTCATCTGGACCCGAGCCGACGCGGCCGAGATATTCAGCAGGGCGACCGAATCGACCCGGGAGGTCGTGTTCAGCACCACTTCGATACTGTCGGCCTTGGTGGTGTCGGTCGAGTTCGATCCGTCGAACATGGCCCAGCGATTGCTCGGCCCCTTCTCAACCCACCAGAGCGGATCGGTTACGGCGTGGCCCATGTTACCGGCCTGGAGGCTCAAATACAGCTTGTGAGTTGTCCCGGCGATATCGCCCCGAACCACCGCATCGAGGGCGTAGGTCGTGGCGTTGACCCGCTGGGCTTCACTCTCCGACACCGTACTGGAGCCGAAGACCGCGTCTGTGACCTCGACCGGGCGGATGATCTTCATGACTTAGGCCGCCCGTTCTTCGGGGAGACCATTTTCGTCCCACCCATCCAGTGTTCTCGCGGTCTTGCCGGTGTTGGTCGCAATGGCGCTGTGGCCCGCCATCTGCTCGGCCCGGAGACCCGCTAACTCTTGCCGGAGACCCCGGACTTCCGCAACCAGATCGACCGGGTCCGTCAGACCGAGCGCCGAGGTGCTGGAGGTCGTCAGCGCGACCGGCGTGAAGTCTGGGGCGTAAGTTGCCGCCGACGGCGACGGGATCGAAACCCCGACCGGCGCCTGGCCGCCCATGACCAGCATGAGGTCCCGGATCGCATCCCGAACCGACAGGACACTTTCATTCACCTCGACCAGGCCCGAGACCGAACCCTGGAGGGCCTCCAGTTGGCGCTCGGCGTTCGTCTTGCCCCGGTCCGCCGTGCCGATAGCCGCATCCACCGCTGCCCGGACGGCCGCGATGTCGCGCTGATAGGCGAGGTTGGACGAAGCGTTCTCCAGCGACGACGCCAGGAAAGCCTGGGAGACGCCCTGGAGAGCCCCAAGGGCCGCTTCGTCGCCCAGGCGGGCAAGGTTGGCGGTCCGGAGGAACTCGGCACGGCGCGAGGCATAGGAGGCCGTCGCGTCATCGGCTTGGCCCAGCGTATCTCGGAACGCCCGGAGGCTGTCGCCGAAGGAGCCGAACTTGTCGATGACGCCCTGAAGCGTCGCGGCCTCCCGCTGGTAGGCTTGCGAGAGCGCCCCGCGCGCCGTTTCGACCCGCTGCTGATACTCCTGCTCCGCCTGAGCGGCAGCGGCGGCGGCGGCCTGTTGGGCCTGGGCGGCGGCCTCCTGGGCGGCGGCGTAGTCCTGGGCGGCATAGATCGCCATCTGGATAGCCCGGAGGCTTTCGTCCAGTGCCGCGAGTTCGTCCTCCCGCGTCGCCGCGACGGCTCCGGCCGTGTTGCCGGTCGCCCTCATCAACTCGATCTCAAGTTGGCGACGCTGGAGTGCGATAGACCGCGCCGCGTCCGCCGCCTGCTGTTGGGCGCTTGCCGCCTCAAGAGACGCTGCGGCCAACTCCTGGGCGGCCCAGATTTGTTGCTGGAGAGCCCGAAGGGTCGGGTCGAGGGCTGCGAGTTCCAACTGACGGCGGGCCGCGAGCGCGCCAGCCGCATCTCCCTGGGCTTCGAGCAGTTGGATTTCCAGGTCTTGACGCTGGGCCGAGATCGCCGCCGCTATGCGGGCCGCCTCTTCAGCCGCCGCCGCCGCATCTCGCTGGGCCTGGGCCGAGGCTTCGTTCGCCGCCGCGAGGTCCAGGGTTGCCCAGATGACCTCCTGGAGTGGCCGGAGGCTTTCGTCCAGGGCCGCCAACTCCAGGGCGCGGCGGGCCGCCAAGGCGCCGACCGAGTTCCCCTGGGCGTCCATCAACTCGATTTCGAGATCAGTCCGTTGTCGGGCGATCTGGGCCGCACGGTCGGCCGCTTCCTGTGCGATCCGGGCCGCCTCGGCCTGGGCCGCTGCCAACTCGGCCGCCGCCGCCGCGAGGTCTTGCGCGGCGTAGATCGCAAGCTGGAGCGGTCGAAGGGTTTCATCCAGTGCGGCAAGTTCCAGAGCCCGGCGAGCGGCTACCGCTTCCGCCGCGCGACCCTGTGCCTCCAGGAGTTCGATCTCCATATTGGCGCGCGTCTGGGCAATCTGGGCGACCCGCTGGGCTTCGCGTTCGGCCGCCTCGGCTGCTTCCCTCTGGGCCGTCGCCAGTTCCTCCTGGGCGCGGGCGAGGTCTTGAGCCGCCCAGATTGCCAACTGCAAGGGCCGAAGGGTCGCGTCCATCGCGGCGAGTTCGTCAGCCCGGCGAGCCGCGAGAGCTTCCGAGATGCGGCCCTGGGCTTCGAGCAGGCGCAGTTCCAGTTCGCGGCGCTCCCGGGCGAGGTCGGTCGCGTTGCCGATCACCCCGGTCGTCTCCTCGGTGTAGTCCATGACCTGATCGAGGGCGGGGGCCAGGCGCATCAAGGCGGCATACATCGTGGCCCCGGCCTCGGTCGAAACGTCGAGGCCCATGACGAGGTCGGCGAAGGCCGTGCGGGAGATGTCGGACGCGATGCCGAGCCGGGCGAGTTCGGCCGCGACCGCCGCCTGGATCGGGGCGATTCGCTGCGCCTCGGTCAGGAAGTTCTCGGCGAAGAAGTCGGCGCTTTCGCTGAACGCTTCGAGGCCGCCCGCCAGTTCGACCAGCCGGTTCCGGGCCTCAATGCTGCCAAGACCGACCGGGCCGAAGGAGCGGCCGAGCAGGGTCATGACCTGATCGACGACCTGATACTCGGTCGCGAGGCGGGTCAGGGTTTCGAACAGGCCTTCCCCGGCCTGCTGGAAGGCGTCCAGGCCCGGTAGGATCGCGCGGGCCATGTCGTCGCCCACGGCGCTGAAAACAGCGTTCAGGGCGGCCGTGACCTCGCTTGACGACATGCCGTCGAAGGAGATGCGCCCGAGGTTGACCTGGAAGGTGTCCAGCACCGCCCGGGCACCGTCGACGCCGAGTTGACCGGCGGCGGTCAGGACCCCGTCCCGGAGGCTTGCGAGGACGCGCGACAGTTCCTGCGATAGGCCTTGGTCGATGCCGCTCGTGACCTCGCTGTTGGTCGTCCGGGTTCCGCCGCCGATGCCGAAGAACCCGCTGGAGGTCCGGGTCGTCTGGACGATTTGATACAGCGCGCCCGAGACGCCCTGCGAGATCAGGTCGGCAAGCTGGCCGCCCGAGAGGTTGATGCCGGACCCGACGACGCTGCTGGAGCGGGTCGTGGCGAACAGGCCCAGGAACCCGCCCGAGGTCGTCGGGCCTTGGTTCAGGCCGGTCGGATCGAGGCCGCCGCCCACGTTCATTTCCCGGGCGATGGCGGTCGTCAGGTTGCCGATGTTCGTCTGGATCGCCCGGAGGCTGGTGACCATCTTGCTCGAATAGTCGAGGTCGCGGTTCCAGTAGCGTTCGGACATTTCCAGCGACTTCGACAGGCTCTCGCTCTGTTCGCCGCTGTTCCCCAGCACGGTGCCGGTGCCGGTGTTGGTCGTCGGCATGACCGGGGCCGACCCGCTACCGCCACCGCCAAGGGCTCCGCCCGCGACCGACGCGACAACGCCGAGCAGGGCCGCCGCGACAGGGAAACCCCAGACGCCCATCTGTTCGAAGACCTTCGCGACACCGGCCGCGACGGAAGCGGCGCCCCGGGCCAGCGAGTTCGCGATGCCGGACCCGGTCTCCGCCGTATCCATCGCCATCGCCCGGACCGCGCTCGCGAACTGGAACGCCCGATAGGCCATTTCGACGGCCTGAAGGGCTTTATAGGCGGCCGTCTTCTCGCCGAAGAATGACTTCGCCGCCCCGGCCATGTCGCCGTAGGTTTGGAGCTCGACCCGGCCCCGCTCTCGCACCGCCTCTGTTTCAAACAGCTTGTCGTCACGCACAGCCTGCGCGATCTCCGCCATCTGGAGCCGGTAGCTGGACAGGCCCTCGACGAGACCCGAGAGCGCCTTACCCGCCCGGCCGAAGCTGTTTTCCATGCCCGCCCCGGCGCTGCGGATCAGGTCGTCGACCTGGGACAGGTTGCGAATCGCCTGATCCAGAGGGCCGAGGACTTTCGGGACGTTGATGTTCAGTTCCCGGACCTCCTGGTTCACGCCCGCCCACATGCGCTGGATTTCCTCGACCTCGCGGGCCTGGCGCTGGCGACCGGCCGACCCGGCCGAATCATTTCCGCCGCTATCATCCCCGGCCTCCCGAAGGATGCGGCGGCGCTGGGCCGCCTCGGTTTCGCTTGCGAAGCGGGCCAGCACGCTATCGAAGCCCCTCGTGCTGTTTTCGTAACCCCTCACAAGAGCGGCTCCGCCCTCGGAGCCGACGTGCGCCATAGCCCCGGCGAACGGGTTCGCAAGAGCCAGAACCGCGACCGGGCTTAGCTGGGGAATCAGCACGTCGAGGCCGGGAATGGCGCTGGCTACGGCGTTGGCCTTGGCGATCAGCCCGTTCAGCAGGCCGACGCCGCCGTTAATCATCGCCGAGATGCTGCGCAGGACGAGGTTCGCGGCGCTGTAAGCGGCATCCCCAAGGGCGGAGGGCAGGAGCGACCACGTCGCCTTGACCGCCGCGAAGGCACCGCCAAAGCCACCGACAACAGCCCGGTTCGCCGCCACGGTGCCGTCGACGATGCCCTGATACAGGTCGCCGAACCATTTCGACACGGCCTCAATCTCGGGGCCGAACGCCTCGGTCAGCATCTTCGAGGTCGCGACCCAGACGCCGGTCAGGACGTCGCCCATCGTGACGCCGGTATCCTTGACCTTCGCGATCTGCTTCTCGGTCAGGCCGAGTTCGTTCACGAGGTTTTTGTTCTCGGCGCCGATCTGCTGGGCCGCGACCGCGAAGGGCAGGGCAATGGCCGCAGCCGCCGCAGCGACGGCGAGAAGGATGATGAGGACCGGACCCATCGCAAAGGTCGTGGCCGCCCCTACAGCGGTCGCGCTGGTCGCAAGACCCGCGTTCGCAGCGGTCAGTTGAGCCGCCGCAGCCGTCGCCGCTTCTTTCGCCAGGGTGTCGCGCGCCGTCGCGATGGCGAGCGCCGTCTGGGCCTCGACGCCGACACCGGCCGCCCCGGCCGCCACGAGTTCCGACGCCGCGAGTTTCGCCGCCGAGATTGCTGCCGCGTTCTTTGCGACCGCGTCCGCGACCGCCGCCTCGGCCGCCGCGAACTGCGAGGCCGCGACCGCGCCGCCCGCGACAGTCACCAGACCAAGCTGGGTCACAAGGCCCGCCATGACAGCCTTGAACCCGAGACCGGCCTGACCGGCAACCTGGAAGCTGTCGGCGATCTGCGGGCCTTGCTGAATCAGGATCATCAGGGGGTTCATCCCCATAGCGGCCGTGACCCCGACGTCGGCGAACTGCCGGGTCATGTTCAGCGTCGACTGCTGAAGGGCCTTCGTCGATGCCGTCGCCCGGCCGTGGATCGCAGGCATGGCCGCCAGGTTGTCGTTCGCATTCCGGGCCGCCGCGTCGACCGCGAGCAGGCTCTGGCGGTAGGCGTCGACATGGGAATCAAGCTGGCCGACAGCCGCGCCTGCGGCCCGGGCCTGCGCCGAGAGGCGGTCGGTCGAGGCGGCCATAGCGTTCGTCGCCCCGGCGGCCTGCTGGGAATGCTGGGCGAGGATCAGTTGCGCCTGACCCATCGCGACGAGGTCCCGGACCCCGCGTTCGATAGAGGCGACCATCTTGCCGATGGCGCTGTCGGCGCTGATCGATCCGGTCGCGAGGGCGTCGGTCGCGCGGTTGGCCTTGGCCGCCGATGCCGCCAGGCCGTCAAGCCGCTTTTCAGCGACGTCGGCCTCGGTGCTTTCAATGCGAAGGCCGAGAGTTGCGAGGTCGGACATTGGGGGCTCCGGGCGGGATCAACGGCCCTCGATAGCACGAACGGCCGTCGATGCCTCCCCCGCCCGGGTCGCCTATTGCCTGCGGCCCCTGAACCGCTCGCCGATGCCGCTAAGGAGGCTTCGGACCCCTGCCGAGTCGTTCACCGAGACCTCGGTGTCTGCCTCGCTCTTGTCGTTCTTCTCCTCGGCCGCGAGGGTCGCGCGAACCGTTCGGTCGAGCCGCATAATCAGGGCGGTCTCCCAGGAGGGGAGCGGGTTTAGTGCCTTCCGCTCATAGGCCTCCAGTTCCAGATAGGTCAGGGGGTTAATCCCCATGCCTGTCTGCCGCGTCGCCGCCACTTGGTTGAAGGCGAGCCAGACGTAATCCAGTTCGAAGGGGAAGGGCGGAAGATCGCCCTCCCACTTCTTGCTGGCGGTCGCGCCCGCGTATTCGATCAGGCGGTCGGCTATTTCTTCAAAAAATGGGCGCGGTCGGCGATGAACTTGTCGGCCTGCTCCCGGATGAAGGACAGCTTCGGGTTCGAATACAGGGCGAAGGCCGCGTCATACGTCAGCGGGGGCTTGGTCCCGCCGAGGGTGATGTTCCAGGCCGTCGTCGCCTTCGCGAGTAGGGCCGTGCCGTCGCCCTGAAGGCCCTCGCTGGTCAGCTTCAGGCGCGCACCGGCCGACAGGCGGCGGTTCGAAACCTGGTTATTGTGCTTCGTCACGACGTCCGAATCCGAGCCCAGCAGGGTCAGGGTCATCCGGGTTCCGTCGTCGTTCATCAACGGCGCATCGTTGATGTCGTTCAGTTCCAGAACCGCGCCCTGATCGGGGGCGTAGGTGTCGGTCATGTTCGAAAGGTCGGCCATCGCGTCTGTTCTCTCTCAATGAAAAGGGCCGCCCGGCGGCTAACCGGGCGACCCCTCTCTAACACGAAACGGCGAAGCCGCTAGTTAGGCGACAGCGACCGATTCGAGTTCGCTGTAGAAGTTCAGGCCGACCATGAAGGTCCGCTTGGTGACATCGTTGGCGCCGCCGAGGGTCTTCCGGCCGCCCATGACCGGACCCCGGGCATAGGTGATCGAGTTCGTATCGTTGCCGTCAGCCGCATCCGCCTCGGTGATCTTGAAGGCGTATTCCAGCTTCGTCGCAGCGGCGGCGAGCAGGCCGATCTGGCCCGCGTCGAGGGGGTTCTTGGCGCAGACGATGGTGATTGCGCCGTTGTCGGTCGCGCCCTTCAGGTGCTGGACCGGGTCACCGTTGATGTTGGTGAAGGTCACGTCCTGCGACTGCGGGCCGATCTCGCCGAGGCTCTCGACGCTGCCGATGTTGACATAGGACAGGGCGGCGAGGGCCGTGCGGTCGGCGGCGGCGGTTGCGGTGGTGCACATGGTGATGGTGACGCCGCTGGTCGTTTTGATCGGCATGGGGTCGGCTCCTTAAAGGAGGGGACGCCAGGTCAGCCATCCCCGGGGGTTTCGGTCGTTAGCTGACCGCCCCGCTCGCATACCACGCCGAAACGCCTCCGCACAGACCTAGACCGACGACGCGACCCAGGGGACCGTGACGGGAATCATCGTCTGGCTTTCCTCGACGAGGGCGGACGCGGCCCAGGGCTCGCCGGACACCTTCACGCACGCCGTGCCTTGGCGCATCAGGAGGGCCTTCGGGAAGTGATCCAGCACCGCCTGAACCGCCGTCCTGATCTCGATAGGGCCGTTATTCCGGGGCCAGACCACGCTGATCTGCATGAGGCCCTGATCCAGCTTTCCGGGGCCGATTGCCTCCCAGGCCGGTCGGTTGTCGAACAGGCTGATCGACAGATAGCGGTCAGGTGCGTCCCCGGCGCCCCACGGCGGGATGACGTCCGGCATGGTGATTGCGAGGTTGCCGCCCGCGACCGGGTCCGCGACCGCGAGTTCTGCGGCCCGTTTCAGCAGGGCCAGGGTGATGTCGGCATGGGTCTGCATCGGCTTAGGCTCCTGATCGGCTTCCGACCTCGGATACCACGTCCGCGACGATCCGGGGCCATTGCTGCGCGGCCAGGGCGACGAACCGGCGGGCGACGCGGTTCGGCCCGCCATACTCGGCGACCCGGGCATAGACGGCCGTATATCGGGCCTCGATAGGGCTCTGGAGGTCGGCCCCCTCGATCACAAGGTTCGCCCCGGCCTCATCCCAGGAGAAGGCCCCGCCGTCAGCCGGGGGCGAGGTCGTCGGGGTGTTGACGGTCCCGATGCCGACGACGAGGGAGGCGCGCAGGAAGCCGGTGTCGACCGGCATGTTCCCGGACCCGCCCGGGTTCGCGATGGGGCCGAATCGCTTCCGGCTGTTACCGCCGCCCCGGCCGGTCCCGAACCCGACCTCGATTGCCTTCTTCGTGGTCGCCATCGACCCGCCGGGCTCTTGCATAACGGCGATGACCCGCTGCGCTGCCTCGTTCCTGACGACCCCCATCGCCGCCTTACTCTCGCGGACCCAATCGGCAACCGAGGCGCTGAAGTTCTGCGCCATCAGCCGACCGTGTCCCCTTGCCAGGCCATAGCCATGACGTCGCCCTCGATCAGGGGTTTATCCGCCTCGGCGTATTCCTTCAGGAGGCGCTCGGCGGTTGCCGTCTTCTCCCCGACAGGGGCGGTGTCGACGGCGGTGAACAGGTCATCCAGGGTCACGGTCATACTTCCTGAAGATCGCCAGCAGGGCGGGGTGGATGCGCGACCGCTCAAGCGGGGCGCTCATGTAGATGGCGAAGGCCTCGGCCACATACTCCTTGTCGTTCGCCCCGCTGTATTTCGACAGGGCGAGGTTCCAGCCGCCCTGACGGGGGTTGTGGGTCCGCAGGAAGGCGTTGATCTCGTCGCCGATCCGCTTGTCGACCAGGTGCAGGACGTGGCCGAACTCGTGATAGGTCGTGACCTCCCGGGTCCACTCCCCGGCAAGCGAGGAGACCGACCAGCCGAACCGGCCCTCGGGGACAGACCGGGCGGCCGTGACGGCGCCGACGTCGGGGCGGAGGGTCGTCGACCGTTCCCGCTGCGCCAGGATCGAATCACGCTCGGCCGTGTATTGCGGCGACACCCGGCGGCCCAGGGTCGTCGCGCTGTTAGCCTCGGCCCTGCTGGCGAACTTCAGGGGGGTGTGGAAGGCGGCGATTCGCTGCCCCCGGACCGTCCCGGTGAAGACCGCCGCGTTCGCGTTCTTCGGCGCGCTGATCGACCGGCCGCCCGCGACAGGCATCCGACCAATCGGCCCCATGTAGGTCAGGGGCTCCAGCCTGAACCGCTCGACGACCTCCCTCGCAGCCCGAAGGGCCGGGGCGATGTTCGGGATCGACATTCCGTTGAAGTCGGACGCGGCCGCAATCCCGCTGTTTCGGACATAGGCCGACGCCTCGGCGACGGTGCGGGGCAGGGGCGCGGTCCGGTAGTCGGCCGGGGGAGGAGGCGGTGGCGGTGGTGGCGGAGGTGGAGGGGGAGTGGCCCGGCGAACAGGGGCGGCCGAGGCGGCAGGCGGGACCGCGCCCGGGGCCGGGCCGGGCTTGATCCGGCCGAGCCAGTTGATTCGGTATTCCATGTCGCAGCGGCAGCCGATGACGTCCTCGCCCCTCGCCCCAAGGCTCGTGTCCATAGGGTGCAGCATCCGAGCCCCGGTGATAGCCCGGAACGGCTGGGTCAGGCCCGGGGCCGTCTTCCTGTCGAGGACCGCGTGCGACCGCCTCACGCGGAAGTCCCGGCTCGCGTTCCAGACCCGGGTGATCTCGTCCTCAGTGAACTTCCCGTCCTCGACGGCCTGCTTATAGGCCTGGCGCTTGGCGGCCTGTAGCGCGCCCATCGCTTCGACCCGGCCGATAGTCTCGGCGCGCAGGGCTTCGAGGCGGGTCTGATAGGCGACGATGGCCTTCCGCTGGGTCTCCGCCGGAATAGGCGTCCCGTCCCGCAGCGCACGCTTCACGGCCGGGTCGAACGTCTTATTCCGCCGGGCTCGCGTCAGGTAGGCCTCCAGGTCAGCCGGGGAGCCCGAGGCCAGTTCCCGGCGGGCGTTGGTGACATAGGCGGCCTGTGGGCCGGTCAGGCCGAGCAGGCCGCCGACCCTGGCCCCCGACGCACGGTCGACCCGGCCGACAATCTCGATGGCGGCGGACCGGGGGTGGTCACCCCGTGCCATAGCGGCCGTGAGGGCCGCCCTGACGCCCTCCCGGGTGTCGTTGGTGATGGCGGTCACCAGACGGGATGATTCGCGCTGTAGCCACCTCTCGGCGGCCGGGTTGCGCCCGTTGAACCGGATGCCCAGCACCACCCCGTCAGGGCGGCGGAGCGGCATGAAGCCCACGGCCGCGACACCACCCTCGATATAGGCGGCCCGGATCGTCTCCAGCATTGCGTTGAACGCGGCCGGATCGAGGTTCAGCGCCCGGATCGCCTCGTTCAGGTCGTTCTCGAAGATGGCCGTCACCAGCCGTTCGAACTGCGCCGCCGCCCGGAGGTCCGCGATAGCCGACCGGAAGGCCTCGGCGATCCGGGGTCCGAACTGCGCTTCGAGACGGTCGAAGACGGCTTGCTGCTGGCTGGCGTTCATCCGGGGCTCCTCGCGCCCGGTATCCTTACCAGCGAAAAGGCCCCAGCGCGAACCAGCCCCGCTCCGGATCAACGCGCCCTCGCAGGATCGAGAGGACTCCCCAGAGCAGGGCTTGGCGGCTAGGACGTCCCCTCGACGTCAGGTCCCGTGGTCGGTCCCGCACCCCGGCCGCGACGATGGCCCGCTGATCGAGGTTCAGGTCGAGGACCCCATGCGCCTCGGCCCGGAGCCGCTCGGCCTCATCCAGGTCCCCGGCCAGATAAGCGGCCTGCGCCGCGTGCGTGATTGACAGCAGCTTGAGCCAGGAGGCCGACGCGAGGACGAGGGGGCTCGGAGCCGTCAACGGCGGCAGACGAGGTCGTGATAGACCGTGACGCCAGCGGGCCGGAAGGGGTTCGCCACGACGATGCTGAACCGGGAGCCGTCCGCCTCGATCAGGGTGTCGGTCAGGGCCGGGGTCAGGGTCAGGCCGGAGACCGACAGCACCACCCGCTTATCGGTCGCCTTGATTCGCGTCCCGTCGACCTGTCGGGCGTCGATGTCGAGGACCGCAAAGGTGGCCGGGGACGTGTCCGGGGTTCCCCGGGTGGGGTTGTGGGCCGGGCCGGTCATGACGGGACGCGACAGGCTGCCGACCTGGCCGAACTCGGCGATCAGTTCGGCCGCGTCGGCCGCGTCCTCGGCATAGTCGTTCTTATCGGTCAACGTCGCACCGCCTCGCCCACCAGACCGTTGCTGGAGCCGACCGCGAGCAGGCCGGTCAGGAGATCGTCGACAGCCAGCAGGGCGGGCCTGTAGGCGGCGAGAGAGGCCCCCGGGGCGAAGAACTCCTTCCGCAGGGAGCCGATGCCCTTCGACTTGACCTGACGCGTGGCGTTGACGACCGGGGCCATCGCGCCGGGGGTCGCAATCTCAAGCTGGGTGACGACCGCCGTCGCCTGCTCGATCTCGGTCGGGATCGTATCGAACGCGACAGCGTCACCCTCGCGGTCGACGACGTCGTGACGGGGCCAGGCAAGAGACTGCGCCCGGCGGTTCGTCCGGTATCCCGCGAAGGTGTAGCCCTGCGAGACGAACTGCGTCGCCCGGCGAATGGCCGCCTCGATCAGGGTATCGGACGGCACGGCCACACCCCGGGCGCTCGCGAAGCCCTTGTAATAGGCCACGCTGATAAAGGCGTCGGCGGTCGCAGCGCCCGGGGTGACGATCAGGGCCACGACCTATTCCTCGTCGAGGACGACGGGCTCGCCGCGAGCGAAGACCGGCTTGTGGTCGTTCTCGCGGTCGGCGTTGATCTCGCGGAGAGTCAGGCCGCCCGCCTCCTCCAGCGGAACGTCAGGGTCGACCGGGGCCTTCGCCTTCCGACCGCTCTTGGCAGGGGCGGGCGCCGGGGCGGGTTGCGCCGCCTCGACGCCCTGGCTGACCTGAAACACGGGGACACCGGCCGCCAGATATTCCGCCTCGATCTGGGGATAGGCCCCGTCGAGGTAGACCTCGGACGTGTCGGCTTCCGGGCCGGAGTAGAAGCCCGGGTTGCGGTAGCGAGCGCCCTCGGGAGCCCGTTCGTTGTTCTCGCCATAGATCAGCTTCACGGCGTCGTCTCCGGTTGCGGTGGGGTTGGTGGGTTTACTCGGCGGGCTTTTCAGCCTGCGCGGCCTTCGCAGCCTTCGCGGCCTTGGCGGCTTCGTATGCGGCCTTCTTCTCGTCGAGGGTCATGACGGCGGCCTCGTCGAGGATTTCATAGGTTCCCTCGGGGGCGGCGTCATAGTCGGCGCGGTTGATGATCCGATAGTCTTCGCCGTCCTTCACTTTGACGGTTTCGCAGCGTTCGTTGGCGGGGTCGATCATGGCGGCATGTCCTTCAGTAGGCGGTTGTGGGGTTCAGCGAAGGCCGGACCCTAAAACGAAACCGCCCCCCCGGCAAATGAACCGAGGGGGCGGCGATAGGGTCGGGTGGGGCTTAGCCCTTCAGCAGGCCGATGTTCTGGCCGTTCGGGGCTCCCCAGCCCCAGGCGATACCGACCTCCCAGCGGGCGCGACGGTATTCCTTGTAGTGCCGGATTTCGAACGACAGGCCCGAGACAGGGTCGGTGACCATACGGGCGTCGGTCGCGGCGTCGCCGCCGTCCGGTTCAGCAGGCGCGCGGGCGGCGAGCAGGAGGGCGTCCTGCGTGAAGCCCAGGTTCGGCGTGTAGGCCGCGTCCTTGGTGATGGCCGCGTTATCAGCGACAGCCTGGCGCAGGCCGGGACCGGCGATGACCAGGGCGGTGCCGGTGAGCGAGACAACCACATACTGGTTCGTATCGCCAGCGAAGGTGATCGTGTCGCCGTTCAGGTAGGTCCCGGTGCCGGTGTCGACCGTGATGGCGGTCGCGCCGACCGGGTAGCCCGAGGCGTGGTTCACCAGGTAGCCGGAGCCGGTGCCGGTCGCCCGGGCCACGACGCCCGCGCTGTAGCCGATGCCGAAGCCGGAGACATTCGCCATCGATCGGTCGCGCAGCAGGGCGTCGGTGCCTGCCTCGTTCACCTTGAACAGAATCTTCTGCTTGCCTTCGAGGTTGAAGCGAGCGTCCGAGCCGACGACCAGCGAGCGGCCGAACATAGGCGAGCCGTTCTGGTCGAGGATGCGGTTCAGGCCAGCGAAGTCGGTGAAGTCGTCGGCGGTGCCGAACGGCGCGGTCCCGGCGGTGCCGTAAGCGCGCGAGGCGGCGGCCACAGCGGCGGCCACACCGTCAGCCTCGATCTCGTTCGACAGGACACGGAAGGCCTGGGCGAACTGCTGGGCGAGAACGAGGTTGTAGGTAGTGCCGTTGGCGCCGATAGCCAGCTGCTCCTCACCCGACCAGCGGACGGGCGAATACTTCGACTTGCTGATCGTCAGCGGGATGGTCGTGGGCGCGGTGTCACCGTCATCGGGCGGGATCGAGCCCGGGACGATGTTGTTGGACGTGGCCGGGCCGACCACCGGCACGTTGAGGACTTGGTTCAGGGCAACGCGCGAATAGTTGGCGTCACGCTGAACGGCGGGGATGAGGCCGATCATTTCACGCGAAACGACCCGGAGGCCCGCGTAAATCGACGGCAGAACGGCGGTGATGGTGTTTGCCACGGCGGGCGCTCCTTCAGGATGAGGGGGGAGGGTTCAGTCGATGCTCGGGGTCATCCGACCCCCTTAGCGCCTTCCGCCACTACGCGTCCGGCTCAAGCCCCCTGGGAGGCCGCACAAGGGCAACACCCCTGTTCAGGCGGGAACATACGGAAAAGCGGGAGTTTGCGCTAGTGGCCCCTTCCAGGACGAAAAAGGCCCCGGGTTTTACACCGGGGCCGCAGTCGAAACGCTCGGGAGGGTCGGGGGCCTAGTCGGCGACGGTGAACCCCGTCTCCATCTTCGTCATCTGCTCGGCCGGGCTCAGGGCGTCGAACTGCGCAGTCGTCAGGACCTTTCCGCCGCCGCCGCCCGGGCCGCTATGCTCGGCGCCGGTCCCGCTGTTCCCGGTCCCCTTCAGGATCGAGTTCTTGTTCGGGTAGAGGTCGACCAGCATCTCGAAGGCCTCGTCGAAGGAGGCCACCTCGCCGGGGCGTGCCTTGCTGTAGAGTTTGTTTCCGTCCGGGCCGTATGCGACCGGGCGGCCGTCCTCGATCTTGAACGCCGATCCGAACCGGGCCTCGGCGATGTCCGAGGGGATAGCCAGCTTCTCGGCCGCGAACTTCGAGCGCGCGAACCCGCCGCCGATCAGTTCGGCGTTCAGGGCCTTCTCCAGCTTGTCCGCCTTCTCGACGAACGGCCTGAACTCGTCCTCCTTCGCCTTGATCGCGGCGGCGATGGCGGCGTCGCGGTCACCGGCTGCGATCAGGGACTTCTCGTCGAGGGCGGACACGGTCGCGAGGGCTTTCTTGGCGGCGGCCGGGTCGGTGATTCCCTCGAAAGCCTTCAGGGCGGTCTCGGCCGTGTCCTTGGCCTCGCGGTTGGCTTGGTTCTCGCGGTTCAGCCGGGCGATGGTGGCGGTCGTCCCCGGGGCGTCGAAAGCGATCTGCTTCCCGTCGTCGGCCACAAACACGGGCTTGCCGTCCTGGACCTGGGCATAGGTGACGCCTTCGATCTCGATGGTCTGAAGTTTCATTGTCGCGTCTCTCTCCGGCATCCGCCGGTCTTAGCGCCCCGCGTTTTACGGTCGGGGCAGGGTCACCCGCTCTAGGCGGGATTGGCGGGGTCGTCGACCGAATCATCTGCCGGGTCGTCGACCGGATCATTCTGGGGGTCAGGCAGGGCGCTGGTCAGGTCGTCGCCCGAATCAGGGTCCGGCATTTCCTCGATCAGCCGCTCGCGCTCGCGCTCGGGGTCGAAGTCGGCCGACAGGGTTCCGCGCCGCTTGCGCTCCTCCCAGAGGGTTTCGCGGGACAGGTCGCCGTTCTCGCGCATCGCCGTGAGGGCGGCCTGGTCGGTCGCGGCGTCGCCGTTGCCGACGTCGAAGTCGGTATAGATGCGGACCTCGGAGGTTGCGTCCTCCTTCAGCCATTTCGACGTCATGACGAACGCCTGCTCCAGGGCGTCCTTCAGGTTCAGGGCGGCGGCCTTAATCGCGCTGTTCCCCTTCTGGGCGGCGAAGGCGGTCGTGATGACGGTCAGGTTCCCGCTGTCGGCGGTCAGGGGCTGGCGGCCGATCTCTCGAAGCTGCTTCTCGGTGTTCTTCACGTCCTCGGCGAGGAACCGGATATTTTCGGCCGAGGGCTCGATCCAGACCCACTCGCCGTGGTTCCCGCTTTCGCCGGACGGGGGCGCATACAGGACCGACCGTGGGCCGACCGGGACCGGCGCGACCTTGCCGCCCTCCATCGCCGGGGCGACGCCGTTGCCCGCGAGCATGGCATACGCCGTGAGTTCCTTGATGCTCTTGAGGCCGGTTTCCTGCTGATAGTGCTCGATCTGGATGTCGAGGGCGTCGTTCAGCATCGGCTGGAAGCGGTATCCCGAGCCCTTGCGGCGCCCGGTGACGAACGGGACCATCGGGATGATGCCGATGTCGACAGCGCCGCCGCCGATCTGCTCCCAATCAGGGAGGCCGAGGCCCGCCGCGTTTTCCTTCTTCTGCATCAGGGACCACGTGGCGGGTGAGTAGCCGACGACCCGGTTGCCCATCATGATCGGTGCCCGGTCGAAGATGCGGACCCGCTCTTTCGTGACCTCGCCGTATCCCGACCTCACCGTGACGTCCTCGCGGAACCGGATATGGACCGGGACCTCCTTTCCGCCGACCGTGCCGGAATAGGCCGCGATCATCCGGGTCTGGGGGACGTGAACCCAATACGGGCGAAGACCCTGCGCCTGCTCCTCGGCCGCCGTCAGGACCCGGCCGGTCGTGTTAACGGCCTGGGTGTAGTCGACCAGAATCCAGTCAACCGCGTTCGCGAGGCCGGAGAAGAACGTCGAGGCCGCGAAGACGTGAAGGTTGTTCCCACGCCCGTCGATGTCCTCGACTAGGGCCTTGATTCGGTCGGACGCCCCCTCGTCGGATAGCTGGACCTCCTCGGCAAAGGGCTTGCTGGCGAGGTTCTCGATGATGTCGCGGAAGATGTTCGTGAACTTCGCGTTGTTCAGCCGGTATTTGTAATCGACGTCGGTCTCCTGGACCATCTTCGGAAGATAGGCCTGACCCGCCTTCCGTATGGCCTCGGCCCCGTCGAGGACCGCCGTCACCTTGTCGAGGTAGGGCCTCGCGGCCTGAATATCGCCCGCGAGTTGGTTCGGGCCTGGGGTGACGGTGGGCATGGGGCGTTCCTAGCACGGGCGAGCGGCGGCGCCGTTGTAACCCGCGCCGCCCTTCTCGTCACCTATCGCGTGGCGCTGCCGTAGGTCCCGAACAGGGCGACCGCCGCCTGCGGCTTCACGAGGCGGCCGAATGCGCCGGACGAGGCGTCGACCTGATCCTTGAACGTGCCGGAGGGGAAGACGCAGAGTTCGTCGAGGTAGTCGTTAATCCAGGCCCCCTCGATCAGGGTGACATTGCCTGCCTGACACTGCGCCGAGAACGGTTCGGCCCGGGTGACCTTGTCCCCGGTCTCGGGCTCGGCCCGGACGTTGTAACCGGCGAGGCCCGCGACGAAGTCCTGCTTCTGGACCTTGCCCGCCTGGCCCGGGTCCTGGGGGAGGGAGATCATCGTCTCGACCCCGTCGATGGCCGCGACCGCGCTGATAAGGCGGCGGACCTCGGCCCCCTCCTCCTGGGTCTTCACGACGTGGCCGACGACGTATCGCCCGTCCGGGGTGCGGCCCATCTTGACGCCTGCCGTGCGGGCGGCCGTTGCCTTCCGGGTCGCCGCGAGGTCCCAATGCCGGACCCAGACAGTCCCGGCCGGGGCCGCCTTGATGATCTTCCCGTCGAACCAGTGCCGCTTGAACAGGCCGCCTTCGCGCGGGACCGGGCGCTGCTGATATTGACCGGCCCAGGAGAAGGCCGAGACGTTTTTCAGCTTGTCGACCGCCTCCCGGGGCATCCTGACCGGGTCCATCAGTTCGCCGTCGTTCTTCCGGGGGTCGACCCAGCCGAGGGGGGTCGGCTCGGCCCGGCCGGGCTCGGCCTCCATAGGGATCATTAGGTGCCAGAACCCGAGGTCGTGGGCGAGCAGGGCGCCGGTCAGGTCCTTCTCGTGCAGGCGCTGCATGACGATGATGATGGCCGACGTCGTCTGGTCGTTCAGGCGGTTCAGGCCGCCCTCCAGGAACAGACGCACGGCCTCGGTCCGCTCGGCCTCGGATTCGGCTCCCTTCAGGCTGTGGGGGTCGTCGATAATCAGGCGGTCGCCCCGCTTGCCGGTGATCGAGGCGAAGGGGACGCCCTCCCGGGTGCCGGTCGCGCTGTTCGCGAACGACGTCTCCCCGGCGCGTTCCATGACGACCTCGGGCCAGAGAGTCCGAAACCATTCCGACCGGATCAGGTCCCGGGTCTTCCGCGTGTCCCGCTTCACGTTCTCCTGTTCGAAGGATGAGGTCAGGAATCGGCTCGACCGCTTTCCGAACGGCCCCCACTCCCAGGCCTGCCACAGCACCGAGACGATCATCGACTTCGACGACCCGGGCGGGACGTTGATGATGCCCCAGGGCGACAGGCGGCCCTCCGATACGGCCTGAAGATGGTCGCACATGGCGTCCAGGTGCCAGGACCACTTCAGGGGGTTGCTCGGCTCCAGGACGTACCAGGCCTCGCGGACGAAGCCCGATAGGGTCTGGCAACGGAACCGGATCGCCTCGGACCGGGCGACGAGGTCAGACTGGTTCTGGATCGTCTCCCGCCGGAGCCTCTCCGCCCGGATCGCGGCCAGCGTCCCCGGTTGAAACAGGTTCGGCGCCGAGGCGGATGCAGAGGCGTTCATAGGCGTCGAGTTCCTCGGTCGAGAGTTTGGTCAGGTCGACGGTCTCGATAGGCCGTCCGTCCTTGCCGGTGTGTTCATGCGCCTGCCGGTCGGATTGGCCCAGCCATTGCTTCCCGAGCCAGATTTGCATGGCGACGTTCTTCTCGGCCATCGCCCACTGACGACGGCGCAGGCTCATCTTCCCCTGACCCTTGCCGTCCTCGTAGGCCTCCCGGGCGGCCGGGTTGTCCTTGAAAAACTTCGTCAGGGTCGGCTGGCTCACGCGGAACACCGCCTGGACCTCCCGCTCGCTCGCCTGGATCGAGCCGAGGCCCGCAAGCTGCGCCAAAGTCTTTTCGTCAGCCTTCAGGAGAGGTGGCCGACCACCGGCCCCTTTTATAGGGGAGGGGCTCAAAGGTTCAGGCTCGTCGGTCATATCGGCTCCAGCCCGCCCTTCGGCGGTAATGTTACCAGCCTCATACCATATTCGTTATTCTGTAGGGGTATTTTGGCGTCGGGCTTCAGGATCAGCTTCTGGCGCTTGAAGCCGGAGTAATCGACGTGGTGGTGAACCCGTCCCCAGCGCATGGCGACAGTGGCGACGTCAGGGTGGACGCGGGCATAGTTCCGGGCGGGGCCGGAGCCGGTCGACTTCGTCAGGCCCAGGTCGTCGCAGAGTTCGTACGAGGCCTTCAGGCCCATATCCATTTCGATCACGTCCGCCAGGAGGCCCATCGACGCAACGGCCGCGCTATAGTCCGATGCCTGCTCTGGCTCGACCACGACAAAGTGCCGGACGCCCATGCGGGTCAGGACCTTCGAGGTTATCATATAGGCCGAGCGGCCCTT
>Ga0247832_1003689_pt1 | contig 20511 bp, 18 predicted proteins | sample LaCruzMarch2015__10_FD_192407 | JGI IMG/M metagenome (GOLD analysis project Ga0247832, IMG submission 192407) | Freshwater microbial communities from meromictic Lake La Cruz, Castile-La Mancha, Spain - LaCruzMarch2015_4m | ecosystem: Environmental > Aquatic > Freshwater > Lake | place: Spain... | reverse complement strand
GGTGTTTTTGACTTTTTTGAAAATATTGCAACATGGGAAACAGAATTAAAATCCCTCATCACACTCAATTTTCGGGTCGTGGGAACTCAGCTGTGAGTTTTCTCAAACCACTTGACATTGAGTATATGTTGAATTTTTCAATTGATAAACGGGGTAATGTCAATTGAATTATTCGAGCGTACCTCTCCTCACTCACAGCAAGAAAAACTTGCCTGTCTGGTTCTTGAAATTCTATACCCAGTCGATATTGAAGGTATTGTCCAAGTGCCTCATGAAAATCGTGAGCAATACTATCATTTAAAAAACTTTTAATTTCTACAGCAATTTTTAATGCCCCTTTCTGAGCAGCAATTAGTTTTTCTGCCCCGATATCAACTTCGTATTCCGTTTTCCCTAAAATAAGAAAATACGGATCATGTGTGATGATCCATCCATCTTTCTGTAAGGCCTCCCTGAAAACGGAATGGTATTTATCTCTTGCACTCATAGCCAACAAAGATAACGGTAAATCACGGTAAGGAATAAAACAAAATGAATGGATAAGATCAATTTGATCTTTTAACACGCGAAGTATGTCCCCAAGAAACAATGGGATCGCAAACTGTTGACGCAGCGTGCCCTACCAAATCCACCTTACCCCCACCTGAAACGTGGATTTTACGCCAGCATCGGCATCAAGAACAGCCGCAGGAGTCAATTGATTGGCCGCTGCGGTTTTGTTTTGTTGCAAAAACGCCACCTGCTCCATGGCCGTCAGTTCCAGGTGTTTCCCCAAACGGTACCCTACACCTGCCGAGGCGGCAAACTGCCATCGTGGCTCCTGCCTGGTGAGGGTGCGGTTGAGGGAGCGGGTCGACGACAGCTGCAGGTCGTCCTGGTTGTTGTACGCCACCGAGTTGTAAGCCGATACCCCCAGCAGGTAAGCGGCGGAACCGCCGGCGTACACGCGCAGGCGCGAGCGGGGCTGCCAAAATACGTGTATCGGTAACTCCAAATGGTGCCGGTTTTTGACAGACGCCTCTACCAAATCCGGGGTAGTGCTGAGTTGCACGTTGCCTGGCGTGGCTTCAAAATCAAAATTGCCATTGGTGTCCTGGTTTGCGACGCCTTGCAGGGTCACGTTGTTGTCCCCTCCTGCGCGTGGGTAGTGGGTCAGTCGGTACCCAGGCGTTGCCCGCAGGCCAAAGCGGCTGCCTTCGGGGAGCCAGTCTACGCCTGCCGAAACGCCGCCTGAAGCAGGTTGTACGGTTTGTTGCCAGCCAATGTGTCCACCGATGTTCAGGCGGTAAGCATGGGAGGGTTGGCGTTGCGGTTGGATATCGGGTGTGTTTGAAACCGGCATTAATACAACGTGTTGCTGCGCACGCAGCTCGACTTCGTGTTGCGGCAGCGGATCAAGCCCTGTCGGAATGGCGCTGGGTACCGAAGGATTGTTTGGTAAAACAACCAGATCAGGCGCAGGTGCCGCCGATTGCACGATGGGTTCGGGTACCCTGGGCAACAAGGATGCCGACGCCGCAATCGTGGGCAATCGGCGCGGCATGGCAGGCGCATGAGGGCCGGGTACCCGGGACTGCCTTGTGGGGACTGTGTTGCTGGCGTGGCTGTTTGGTTTTGGGTGCCCGTCAGCGTTCGCATTCGGCAGTACAGGTGTCGAAAAATCCGTTACAGGCGCCACCGCCACCGCTACGGGTTGGTTTGTCGGCGGTTGAGGCTGGAGTTGAGTCCGCTGGTGGCGCACCATAAAGGCCCCCAGGCCTGCAACGCCGAGGAGCAGGAGCCAGATCAGAAACGGCTTTTTGCGCCGCTGTTGCGGCATCACTTCATCGAGTTGGGCGCTTAGCGCCGCCCAGGCACGGTCAGTTTGTGTAGGTGTATTCATGGTTGCGTGGCGCTGCGGATTTCATACGCTTCGAAGCCGTGGTTGAGTAAGTAAGTGCGCAACAGTTGTCGTGCGTTTGATAAATGCCATTTGCTGGTGCCCTCGCTGATGTGCAGGGTTTCGGCAATTTCGCGGTGTACGTACCCTTCAATGGCGTACAGCCGGAATACTTCGCGGCTGGCAGGCGGCAAGGTACCCAGGGCGTCGAGGATATCGGTTTCAAAACACTGTCCAAGTCCGCCCGGGTTGGTATCCGCTGCATCTTTGTCTTCCAGGACGAGAAAATGGGCATAGCGGGCGTTTTTGCGGTAATGATCGGCGAGGCTGTGGTACACCAGGCGGCGCACCCAGCCTTCCAGGCTGCCTTTGAAAGCAAACGTGTGTATTTTCAAAAACACCTGCATGAAGCCGCCATTGACAATTTCGATGGCGGTTTCTTCGTCGCGGGTGTGTCGTTTGCACATGGCCAGCATGGTGTCGAAATACCGACGAAACAAGGCCTCCTGCGCGCGCCGGTCGTTGCGTACGCAGCCTTCCACTAAGGCCTCGTCTGTCGTGAATTTCTTTTTCAGCATGATGGTGGTTTAAAGCAGGAGGCCGAAGCCCAGCTCCAGTCGTTTGTTCAAGATGCGGTCGGTGCCGTAAAAGCTGTCGACATTGCCCCAATGACGCGTTTTTTGCTGAAAACTCAAGCCTCCGTGCAGGGTAAAGTGGTTTCCGAAACGGTAACCCACCTGCAATTTGGCCATTAATCCGCCGTCATAGTCGCCCGTGTTGCCCCAGTTGTTGGGTACTTTTCCGGCCCAGGCGTACCCGAGCGCCAGAGCGCCGTAGGGACTCATGCGTTTTTTCACCCAATAACTGCGCACTTCCAGCATCAAAGGGTAGGTGACGGGTTCAAAGCCGCTTTCCGGGTCATAGGTTTCTACGCCCAGCCCCAGGCCCGCGCCGAGGAAGCGGTTGAACTGGAAACCGGTGGCATGGTAGAGGCTCAGCCCCGGCACCGCGTCGCCCGCATAATTGTTGCCGGGCAAAATGGCGGCCCGTGTGTGGTGGTACCAGCCTCTTTCGGGAAATGAGTAGATTGTTTTGAGCTTGACGTCTGGAATATCCTCCCCGCAGCCTTGCAATATTCGTTTCACCCTGTTGGGGTGGAAGTGGAGCATCAAACCGGCGCAGGTTTCGAGCACCAATCGTTTGTTGGGTGTGTATTCCCTCAAATGGCCGGTGAATACGGAGCCGTCTCTCAGGATCACCCGGTCTTTGCACAAAGCGGTGTCAGTTGTTTGCGCCCGCATGCCTGTGGCCATCCAGAGGACAGCCAGCAGGATCATGCAACAATGTTTTACTGTGATAACCATCTTACAAAGCGCTTAGCAATTTGGGATCTGCGGGGTTGCTCACGTCGAACAGGTACAGGCCGTCGGGGCCCACCACGAGCAGGATGTTGTTGCCGAGGTAGGCGGCGTCGCGGGTTTCCCATTGGGTGAGGTGGGCCACCTGGGTGAGGGTGGGCGATTTGGCTTTGTCGAACACCTTGAGGCCGTCGTCGCACACAAACAAGTGGTTTTCCGTTTGGGCCAGGCCCATGGGGTCGGTCATGGGAATGGTGGCCACTTCGGTGGCGTTGGGGAGCTGTCGGATGTCGATGACGCTCAGTTGGTTGACGGTGCCGTTGACGCCGTTGTTGCAGGTTCGGCCGTTTCGGATGGTGACGTATGAGAAGTTGTCGTCGCAAATAACCGGATCACAACCGGAAGCGTGTTGGAATACCTGCGACAAGACGGGCTGATTAGGCGTGCTGTTGTTGAAGATGTACACGGCGTTGGACGAGCCCACAAACAGCCAGTTGTTCCACGGGAAAATGGTTTCGATGTTCCAGCCGACCGACTGGGTTTGCACTTTTTGAGGGCATGCGGGGTTGTTGACGTTGAAGGTGATCAGGTTTCGGTTGTCAATGCCGTACAAGAATTGGGGATGCTGCGCAAAACGGGCATAAGACCCGGCCACACCGGCGTTGATGACGGTACTGCCCCCGTTGGCAGCTGGATTTTGGGTGTCAAAAAATACGTCGATCATCAAAATTTCCTGGTTCCAGAACCAGGGGCTGTTGAAACGGTCGTCGGCGCAGTCTATGATTTCGGTGGTTTCGGTGCGTACATAATCCACAATGTACCCGCGTCCCTGATCGAAGCCAAAGAGATTGTACACGTTTTTTTCGCGGCACACCTCCACGGGTTGTTGGATGTTGCTGATGTCAAACGTTACCATATCCATGTACTGGTCGGCGTACAGGTATTGGCCACGGATGGCGAGGTCGACGTTGCCGGGCAGGTTCCAGAAGGCGACGGGTTTGGGTTGGGCGGGATTGCTGTAGTCGATGACGTGTATGCCTTTGTTGCGTTCGCCGAGGAAGAGGTATTGCTGCCAGGCGTAAATTTTGCCGGTTTCGCCGATGGGGCGCGGGGCTTCTGCCGTGATGCCGGCGCGGGCCTCGGCTTCGGTGAGGTACACGGGATCAAAGCGCACAAACGTGCGGGTGCTGCGGCAGTCATCCTGCAGGCAGTGGGTGAAGAGGGGCAGCGTAAGGAGCAGGAGCGCAAGGCGGGAGCAGGTAGGCATGATGTTATCCATTTTTGGTGTGATGAATGGATAGACGGTGGGAGTGGCGCAAAGGGTTGGGTTGAGCCATCCAAACGGATGCTACATCGCTGTTTTCGGTTCAATCAGCAGTATGGGTGCTATTTGAGCTACTTTTCCATTTCTTTTTGGAAAAAGTCGTTCAGTAACATTGATTGGATACTGTCTTTGATAACAGAGTCCATTTGGCACATGTTTTTCGAGGTCAGTACCCTTGTGAGCGGAACATCGTTTTCCGGTCTGTTGTTGATTTCAAAATACTGGCCACCGGCCTGTCGCTTGGCCATGGTACGCATGTACTCTGATTGTCCGCCAAAACGGGTATTAAAGACGGCTGCGGCAGGTGCCACCCACTGGTTGACGGGTTGCAAAGTGTCATCGCTCGGGTACTCCGGGTCATTGTTGATGGAAATGAGTATGACCCGTAGTTTTGAAAACAGGGGGTCCTGTGCATTTTGGCGTATTTTTATCAATTTGGAGCAATATTCGTATAAATCAAGCGCGGTGGTCAAACCGTAGTTTTCATAGTACCCGCCATCTACATAAGTGTCGCCCTTGCAGTTGGAAGCAGCCAGGGAGAACAGCGGAAACAATTCTGAGGTATTGGCAGCGGCGACCAATGACGGGCCATGTGTGCTGCTACTGGTGTTATCGATACAGTCGTGGGATTGGATGAAGATGGAATCCTTAAAATTGGAGGATAGTTTCAGCGGGCTGTTGACAGCTCTTTTTCCGCTTTGTACATGGCAGGTATTGGGAAAAAAATAAGGAAGAGCTGGCCTCTTTGAGTATATGGATAAGAAGTGTTCCTGCAATAAATTTTCTTTTTCAAACTTTTGGGGGTTTGACCACGGCCACAATAGGATTTTTTGATTGGTTTCCAATTCTTCCAAAGCCCTTCCCACACACATCAATTCCTCCCGGCGAAGTCTTTCATTGCGGTCCATGACGGGAATCAATCCAGGCAGGTTTACCTTCCGGGCTGGTTCGCCAAAGAACAGTCCACTTAAATTTCCGGTAATAAAATTGCCATTAAATACCCTTCTCGGGTAATAGTCATAAAAGCTGCTATCTATGCTTGCTTTTTCAGGAAATCGATCCCAAAAGGCCAGTGTTGCCGCTGCCCCAATGGAACTTCCTGAAACGGTCGATAGCGCAAAACAGTGCTCTCTGAAGTTCAGGTCAGGTTTAGAGTCGAGTACTAATAGTGTCCGACACATCCAGTATCCGGCCCTGGAACCGCCCCCCTGACCACTGACAATATACACCGGATATATAGAATCACTTTCTATACTATCTGGTTTTCGATCTTGGACCCACTTGATAAAGGCCGTGTCAAAAGAAGGCCGGTCGCCGGAAGTCACTTCGCCACTTACCAGTGGTATACGAGATGGTGTCACATGGAAAAAAATTAAAAAAACAATCAGGAAAGACACTCCAAAAACCAAAATCCGGGCCAGGGCACCCTCTGTAAACAGAAACTTTTTTGCCATAAAGGCAAAGTGCAACACATCCAGGTTGAAAATGATAAATGCCATGCCGAACAGAAAGACGGCTAATGGCGGTATAGACATCAGATTGGGAGTCAATATTATAGCGATGGCAATAACATACAAGCCCACTAATATACATAGTCGCCAAACGTTGCTTTTGTCATCACTCATAGTTGTTGTATGCTCTGATACATCAACGGGTTTTGATACTACAACTTTACTATTGTCTTTATTTGGAGGTCCAAATGTCAAAACCCAAAAATAGAAGCCAACTGACAGCACACTTATCTCCAACAGGATGCGCAGCAAGTCACCACAGGCATCAACTTGCTTGCTCCTGACAATGATTGTGGCTACAACAATGAAAACCAACATGACCGCCAGTGCTGCACCGCCAGCAATTATTCGGTTCCTGCGGGAGGATACGCCGCCCTGCTCACGGTTGAACAGCCTTTCTGTATACACAAGTAAAATCAGGAACAGGCCATTAAGGAACACGTTAATAGGGGTAAACTGTATTACGGTCAAATCTTCGATAAAGTGAATTCGGTCAATAAACATGCTCATCAATAGAAATACAATGGCCGCTTCGTATCGATAGATGTTAGTTCCAAGCGGTTGTTTCCAGCGGTTTTCTTTTTCCTCTTGATCGAGCTCATTTTGTGGTGTTATCCAATTGATCAAAGCCAGCGTGGTCAGGGCAAGGAGGTTGAAAAAAAATTTCGTTACAATAAGTAAGAAACCGACGAAGGGATGGAGGCCTGTCTCTTCCCACAGCGTTTCCAGGATGTAATCCATCATGTTTATCCCTACAGAAGAAACCAGCATCAGGTAGGCCATCACGACTAATCCGAGCAGGATGTACCAGGTTTGTCCAAGTCTAAGAAAACATTCTACGAGTTTTTCCGGCAGGGCTTGTAGACGTTCCGCCCATTTTTTTTCCTCTCTTGGCCATGAACTGATGTATATGTACAGTCCTAAGGGAAATACAAGAAAGGTAAACAGGCTTAATCCCAGCGATAAATTTTGTTCGGCACATAAAATACCAATACACAGGAAGGCAAGCAAAGTAATTGCAATAAATAGCGATCTGATTTTCATGGTTTCAAGAGGTTTAGGTTTTCAATGCCGTAAAATTATAAAGTCTTTTTGAAATGACAAAAAAATACCGTACCTTTGTGGCCTTTTAGAAAAACCTTCGTCTATACGGCGGTTCACGGGTTCGCCCATTTCTGACTGTTTGGCAAATTTTGTTTGACACAAAACATCTTTTTGGCGCTTTGCCGAAAAATATCACACGATAATCGAGTTTTGTAAAATAAAATTTGCATCATCCAAAAGCCGGCAACAGCGCTCTCGAGTGCGGGGTTGCCGGGATGCTGTTACTCGATTATTGTTGTTTACATGACTACTTTCCAAGACCTGGGTATCCAGGAAGATTTGCTCAAAGGCATCACGGCACTGGGATTCGATGCACCCACGCCCGTACAAGCCCTTGTTATTCCGGCCGCGTTGAAAGCCGAGCAGGACATCATTGCCCTGGCGCAAACCGGCACCGGCAAAACCGCCGCATTTGGCCTGCCGCTGCTGCAGCGCATCAATCCGAACGAACGGGGCGTACAAGCCCTCGTGCTGTGCCCCACCCGCGAACTCTGCGTGCAGGTGTCGCTCGACCTGGAGCGCTACTCCCAGTTTGCCCACCAGTACAAAGTGGTGGCCGTGTACGGCGGTGCAGGCATTGAGGGCCAAATTCGCCAGATCAAGGCCGGCGCGCAGATTGTAGTGGCCACTCCGGGGCGCCTCATCGACATGCTCGAGCGCAAGGCCCTCAGCCTGAGCAATGCGCATTGCGTGGTGCTGGATGAGGCCGACGAGATGCTCAACATGGGCTTCCGCGAAGCCATCGAAACCATCCTGTCTGCCGCCGAAGGCCGCGAGTCTACCTGGTTGTTTTCGGCCACTATGCCTTCCGACGTGCGGGCCATCGCCAAGCGCTACATGAAGGATCCCATGGAGATCAGCGCGGGCGTGCCCAACGAAGGCAACGCCAACATTGAACACATTTACTACATCTGCCGGGCCGACGACCGGTTCGCTGCGCTCAAACGCGTGGTAGACGCCAATCCGGGCATTTACGGACTCATTTTCTGCCGCACCAAAATTGAAACCAAGGAAATTGCCGAGCAAATGATCCGCGACGGCTACGATGCCGAGGCCCTGCACGGCGACCTGGCGCAGGCCGACCGCGACCGCGTGATGCAGCGTTTCCGCGAACGCCACCTCCAACTGCTCATCGCCACCGATGTAGCCGCCCGCGGCATCGACGTGAGCGAGATCAGCCACGTGATCAACTACGGTTTGCCCGACGAGCCCGAAATTTATACCCACCGCAGTGGCCGTACAGGCCGCGCAGGTCACCTGGGCGTGTCCATCAGCATCATCACCGTAAAGTTTGAGGAGAAAATCCGCCAGATCGAAAAGCGCAGCAAAGCCGTTTTCAAGCGCGAACGCCTGCCGACCGGTGCCGATGTGTGCGAAAAACAACTTTTCCACATCGTGCAGGCCATCCACAAACAGGAAGTGCAACAGGCCGACATCGAGCCTTTCCTGCCCCGCATATACGAGGAGCTGCAAGACCTCAGCAAAGAAGAATTGATCAAGCGCTTCGCCAGCGTGGAACTCAACCGATTCCTCGACTACTACCGCGATGCACCCGACATCAACCCGGCACCCCGGGGCGAGCGGCGCAAATCGGATGGCCCTACCCGCGGCGAAAACGGCATGGCGCGCCTGTTTGTGAACATCGGCATGATGGACGGCGTGAGCAAGGGTGAATTTATGGAACTCCTGGCCGAAGGTGCCGGGGTACCCAAACAATCAATCGGCCAGATTGACCTGCGCAAAACCCACACCCACTTTGATGTGGATGCGGCTTTTGTGACAGCCGTCAAACGCGGCCTCACGGAGTTCAGCATCAATGGCCGCAGCCTGCGGGTAGACGATGCGACGCCCGAGGGCAGTGGCGGCGGCGACCGGCCGTTTCGGCGCAAGCCACCCACCGCGCGGTTTGAGCGGGGCGGGCCACCGAAGAAGAAGCGGTATTAAACCACGGTTTTTTACCACTTTTCCTTATTAACCACTAAGGCACTAAGAGACACTAAGACACACTAAGAACACTTTTAACTTGGTGTTTCTTAGTGTTTCTTAGTGCCTTAGTGGTAAATCCGGTCAAAACCAACATTACAGGCCGTCCAATTTGGAGAGCAGTTTGTATAACCGCCAGCCAACAAACAGCAAAATCAAAAAGGCCAGCAAGTAGATTGCATAAGCGGCTGTTTTAGTGATGTAGCCGCCCATGAAACACCAGGTGGTGATCATGTTGATGACTACGACGAGGAGGAAAAGGAGCAAGGTGTTGCGCATAGGGCCATATTTTGATGCTGTGATGATTGAGGGCATTTACTATATACTGCATGAAGTCAGGCTGGCCTGTTCAAAATACCACTAACCGGATTGTTGATAATCAGTTACAGTGCTATGGTGGCAATGAGGATAGGGTACAAGTATGTCATATTTATTTCAGTTGTACTGCGGAGGCGAAGTAAAAATCGTGACCATACAATATGCCACTAACAGGGTCAATGGTAAATTCCTGGTAGTTGTCTCTTCTAACCGGATTGTATGTCTGCCAGAGCAGCTTGCCGGTAGCAGCCTCTACACAGACGAATCTGAAGTCACTGTTCAGGTATATTTTTCCGTTATAATGGTGTATTTCTCCTTCCCCACTGCCGTTTATGTTTGTTTGCCAAAGGATATTTCCGGTTGGTACGTCAAACGCGTAAAGAAATTTCTGGTTGCTCGGATTGATGTACAACACGCCATCGAGCAGTAAGGCGTATTTACTGTAGACTTGACCTGGAAAGTCAAACTCTTTTTTCCAGACCAGTAGTCCAGTGGCTGCATCGTAACAGAATAGGGTTTCTATGCCGAAAAAAAACATGTATTGGCCAAAGCACAATGGGGGCTGTACCCCGGAATCTCCTGAAGGGTCTTGGTCCTGAATATTCCAGATTAACGATCTGGTGCGCAGGTTGTACGCGTAAAGGTCTACACGTCCGTCGTTCATTTTAAAGTTCCATTGACGGTGCTGAAAAAACAAAATGGTATCGCCGTTGGCGTCCAGGCCAAAGCCTGGGGGTTCAAACCCACCTTCATAGCCATCTGTTTTATACACGTTAAAGAGGGTATCCCACTTGCCGGTAGCATAATGAGCCCGCACCAAGTAGGTATTTTTGTTCAATATAATCGAATCGAAATGCGAGTGATAAACGTAATCCCCAATGGCCGAAATGTGCGGTTCGCCCCTTTGATTTGGACCTGTTAAGGAGGTGAGCCATTTTGTTTGCCCGGTATTGGCGTCAATACAATAAATTCTGCGCCAGTGAGATACGATGATATTGTCTTTAATTTTTACGGTACCATTTGTGCCGACGGGGGCCGTTCCGGGAAGAATTTGGTCGCGCCATTCCCAGAGCAATTCGCCGGTGTAGGCATCGCGCATTTTAAGGAATTCTTTATTTTCGTCAAAAAAAAGCTGAGAAAACAGGACTTTGTCGCCAAAAGGCAAAGGAGACATGCAAATGTAATCTGCGGTGTCGTCGCTAATGGGTTTGGCCCAGATGGGTTTCAAGAGGCTGGTATCGCAACAACCTTCGCAAAAGCACGGCGGTGGTGGCGGCGGCCCTACAACCTCTTCAGGCTTGCCGCAACTCAGGGTGCAGCACAAGAGGACAATTGAAGGAAAAAGCAGTATTCTCATGTTGAAAGTTTTAAAGGCTCCGCCGCATTGTATACAAGGGCGCGGCGGAGCGTGATGGTGTGTGTTATTGCTCTTCTGTTTTAAAATAATCGCCATGATATCCCCTAAATACATCCAGAAGTCTGGCTTTTGTGTTGGAATCATTCCGCATCTGTTGGTGGTTAGAATTGGGCATCTTTTCAATTCTTGCGCCGCTAAACCCTTGAGCGGACTCTGCGACAACGATTCCGTCGTTATCTCGCTCAATCCAATTGTATAGAACGGTTGGACGTATTTCGGCGGTGCAACCATTATGAAGACCTTGAGATTGACAATCTGCCGGAGAATCAGCAGCATATTCATATTCGTAAATGGTGTTGCCATCGTAGTCTACAATTTCGCAAACGCAAGTAAGGTGTGGTACTTCAAACGTTTGTAAATCCACTGCTCCAATGAGGTATTTATACCTTTCATTAGCACCGTTGAGCCAAAAATATCCAAGTCGATATTTGTCTGCTGTTTCCTGCGCTGCGCGTTTCTTTTTGCGGCTGGTTACATTATTTGCCCGTTGCCTCCATACTTGCTCTTTATTCACATACCAGTCGTGTAGGATGACAGATTTTTCTACCAGCTGATCATCATAATCTGCTTGAAAAGCTGGAAAGTCATTGGGTTTTTTTACCAGGAAAGAGTACATCTGCCTCCACAATACAGGCTCTTCCTCAACGCCAAAAAATGCGATTTTGGGAAGGGTAGATTCGTACCCATTCAATTCTTCCAATGGATAAGCGCCTACTTTATAGTCTGATGTAATGGGCTGTTGCTGTCCTTCAAGTACCACTGGGAGGATCGTACTGCCAACAAATTCACTTACCCTGGGTACTAAATTATTTAGTTTGTCATACACATCATCTCCAAAAAAAGGAATGGACAGTACATCGAACAGTTTATCCGCAATAGGGCCTACTGAAAGACGGTAAAATGCGTCTGACGCAAATTCTGCGTATTTATCCCCATTATTCAACACTTTAGCGCCCAGGTGAGGAGTTCCAAAAGTGACAATTCCGCCAAAACGGCGCTGGCCTTCCTGACCGGAATCAGCATAATACTTGTCGGCTGCTCGACTAACTAACCCACCTTGACTATGTGCAATGATGAAGTTTCTTGTTTTGTCTGTTATGCCTTTGCTGGAACAAATGGCATCGCCTGAAGTCACTAACTGTTGGTGCAGGGTGTATCCTGCGCCATTCAGTGAAAATTGATTATATGAGGGTGCCAGGCATTCAGCCTTTCTTGGAGGATAACCCGGTACTTTTTGCCCGGGAGATTGATAGGCTGTAGCTTCCATGGCCCTTGCCCATGAGGATGGATCACCACCCAATCCATGAAGCCAGTAAATGACCCGCTGACCGTCTTGATTACCTCGTGGATGGGATGGATTTTGGGGAGGGTTATTTGGCACACTTACCGGTGGGTTTTCTTTGACAAAACCATTTTTTGTAAAGGTGCATTCCGATGCGGGAGGAGCCTGAGCATTGACCAGGGAATTGAAACCAAGCGTCAGCAAAAGAAATAATGTGTTTTTCATGATGATGAAGCGTTAAAAGTGATGATGGAAGTTAATTCAGAGGCGTATTTCACGGAAGTTACTAAAATTGGTTTCCCGTACTTCTTGGTAGCATACACCATTTGTTGTTTTAAGGTGTTTGCGTTCAATTCGTACACCAGGAACTAAAAAACCGTTTTGCCTGACATATAGGTCAAGCGTTTCTTTTTTGAGTATGCCTTCTTCTGTAATTTTATTCTGGACAGAAAGCGCCTTTGTATTAATGATCGTTTGTTCTCCGAATCCGGTAATCGTAATGTTGTCATTGACTCGCTCAACGGTATAGCCTTCCTGTCGCATCGCTTGCATATCAGAATCTGTAGGAATTCTGAAGTTAAACCACGTGAAATTTGGATCGGATGCAATCAAGTTTTGGTGTGTTATCCACTCTGCTTGTTCTTGAGCAGACAAGGCCATGTTCAACAGTAGTTTGTTTTCGGCTCCATAGCTCTGCACTCCAAATTTGTTCATAACCATGTAACGAGAAGGCGTCATCCATTCCGGTCTGCCATTATCTTCCAATATCTGGGTTACTTGCGTTAAGTCGTTGTTTTGATCAATACTGGCTTTGAAATGCTGGACTTTTTTTCGCGGTTTAAAATCAAAAAGCTCAAGTGGGGGCACTATCTTAATTTGTTGGGGGTCTGCCAATTTTTTAAACTCACGGACCGATTCCGTAAATTCAACCTGGTACTTAATTGCTGTTTGAGCCAACGCAATGGTAGTGGTCCAAATCAATAAGGCAAGCCCCGCCATTAAACGCTTTAGCGCGTTTCGGTCGAGTGAAAATGAAGTGTACATAATGATGAAACGTGTAAAGGTGATGCCTACTCGTATCGCTTTTCGGCTTCCGCGTCAAAACTGTCAACGGGCGCTTTGATCTTCCCGTTTTTTATGTCTCCGTTTGAAAGCAATAGATGCTTATTGGTGACAAGACAAAGGTCTTGCAGTTTTTTATGTTGTTTACGGACAGTTTTGCATTTTTTTATGCGATTTTTTCGCACCAAAAATTTTATAAAAATTGCATATTGGTTTGATTATAAATTGATTGTCGCTTAGAGATTCGGCAAGGGCACAAAAAAGCTCGTCTACGGCGTTGCGCAGACGAGCTGGGGATGATTTCGGGAGTAAAACTGGAATAAGCTTAGTCGTGTAATACGCAGACCACAACCCCATTCGCGTCAAACAACAAGTCCAGGCGGTCGTTCGGATTGGTGGTGCGCACCGTACGCACTTTGTATTGTATGCCACCGCCGGGCAACTCCACCCGATACACTTTGCCGTTTACGGGGGTGTATCCGCTGTATTGGCTGCTCAACGCAGCAGCTACTGCAGCCGGTAAATCAGCGGTGCCGATGTGGTACGCCCGGAACAGGTAGCCCCCCGCAGGCGTAAAGTACAGATCGACATCCGGCCCAGGGCCATCTTCCAGTTCTACCTCAATGACGGGCTGGTTGTTGCACCAATCCTCATTTTTTGCTTTTTGGCTGGCATAACCGGGAAAGTTGACCGTGATGTAATTTGAAACTGCAACGGGCAAATTGATGTCGTCGTCGTCATCGTCGTCATCATCGTCGTCGTCATCGTCGTCATCATCGTCGTCGTCATCGTCGTCATCATCATCATCGTCGTCATCATCATCGTCGTCGTCATCATCGTCGTCGTCGTCATCATCGTCATCGTCGTCATCATCGTCGTCATCGTCATCATCATCGTCATCGTCGTCGTCATCATCGTCGTCGTCGTCGTCATCTTTTTTATTCTTGGAACAGATGAAGGCATTGTTGCCGTCAAAGTAGAGTTTGAGGTCATCGTCTGTACCGGGGCCTTTGAGCTCAATTTCATAAAACGATTGTCCGTATTCGATTTCGATTTCGACCTCATCTATTGAAAAGCCGGTGTAGTTGGCGGTTAAGTAGTTGAGGATCGACACAGGCAGGAGGCCGCCTGGGTACGACTGGTCGTCATCGTCGTCGTCTGGCCCCTGGCTGATGAACTGGCCGTTCTGATTGAACAGGATGTCGATTTCATCGTTCCCTTTTTCAATTTCCAGGCCAAAGAACACCATTCCGTTTTGCTCGAAGCGGCGCAGTTTGTCGATTTTCCAGCCGGGAAACTGGGTGCTGATGTAATCGATGATGGAGTCCGGTGTGTCACCGACGGGCAGCAACTGTCCGCTGTCGCAAGGAGAAAACGAAGCCACGCCGGTGGGAAGGCTGGGTGGGTCAAGCGGCTTGGGGTCGTCGCCTCCACTTTTGGAACAGGCGGCTGCCAGGGTTAAGGCGCAAAGGGTGAGCAAAAACAATGTTGATTTCATGTTGTGTATTATGTTGATTAGTGAAGGATGATTCGTTTGTGCAGCATGCCGCCCGCCCCGTGTGCGCACAGGGTGTACATGCCGGGAGGGGTGTGGGCTGGCCAGCGTATCCGCCACGCCTTTTCGGATTGTTGGGTTACAGGTATGCCGGTGGGGCGACCCAGTGCGTCCAATACCTCTATCTGCCGTACCGATTGGTGGGCGCGCACCCAGCTGTCGGTGCCTGCGGCGGCCGGATTGGGGTGCATGCGCAAGGCCGCCAGTGCGTTGGGCTGGTGCGGTGTGCTGTTGGGGTCCGATACGATGATGAGCAGGGTGTCGGGTACAATGGGCATCACGGTATTGGTTTCATCAATGACCCGGATGCTGTCCATTTGCAGGATAAAGGTGTCGATGTTGAGTCCCACAATGATGTCTTCGATGATGATGGAAAACGTACCGATGACGCCACTGCCTTCATTGACGGGGATCTGGTTGGTGCGGACGAAAGCGACTTCAGCCTGGCCGCCGGGGGCATCGCGGTAAAATAGATGCTCAAGCGGGTCGTCGGCCTCTGGTGCAATCCAGGAGTCGTCATCGTCATCAAAATAGAACTCCTGACCGTTGTTTTCCACGAGTTCCCTTGAATATTGCAGGGTGAAGGCCACGCCGTAAAAATCGGAGACGGGGTGTTGGGCATCGCCCAGCAAAACGTCGACGGTGATCACCTGCCCGGGTATCGCGTTAAAAGTGGATGGACTCAGGGTGATGGCCGGGGCACCGCTACCGGGCGCGGCATTGGCATAGCCGTCGGGTTGCAAGGTGCCGTGTGTTTTCCGAAAATTGGCGAGGAGTGCGTCGTCTATGTCGTTGTCGTCTATTTCTCCATCCCCATCGGCATCGGCGTAAGCGTAGTTTAAACCGCCCGGGAAACTTTGTGCCCACAAAGACCCCAACGGTTGCGCTTGCCAAATGATGCTGGCACCGGGTCGTTCGGGGCCTTCCGCGCCATAAGCAATGCCCATCCAAAGCAAGTCTACGCCGTTGGCAATGCCATTGTTGTTCACATCGCCTGGCCAAACAGCCTGTGCAGGCAAATGCAGGCTGAGCAACGATAGACAACAGCAGGAAACGATGTACAAAAACCGTTGTGATGGCATGAATGGTGGTTGTTTTTTATTGACAGGACAAATGTGCGGCCTTTGCCGAAAACCATCAAATACACTTTTAGGCCCTTGCCGAGGTTTCAATTTCTGGATTTGCATTTTTTTTGTCTTTTTTGTGGAAAAATGAACTTGAATAAACGGTTTTTAGCATAAACATTAAAAATAAAATAAATATGAAAAATTAAATTGTCGAAAATATGCTACCTTTACAGGCCAAAAAAAACCATTTGTCGCACAAAATAAGATGATTTGGAACCATGCACGCCGATCAAAAAATCATTCAGTTGCTAAAAGCCTGTCGGGCCGAGGAATTGCCCGCCCTGCGCCGGTATGTGGCCTCGCCGTATGTCAATCGGCAACCCGTCTTGTCGGCATTGTTGGATGCATTATGGGCGCACTGGCCTGCGTTTGGGCCGCCTGTGCCCGACAAATCGACTGTATACGCAGCTTTGTTTCCCGGATCGTCCTTTGACGACAAGCGCTGGCGTTACCTCCTGAGCGATCTGTGTGCATTGGTGGAAGACTTTTGGGTAGACGTGCAGCAGCGCGCCGACCTTTATGACCGCGCGTGCCGGCGTTTGGCAGTGTTGTCGGACAGGGGTGTAGACAAAGCGATTCAGGGTGCACAACGGCAGGTTGAACGGGTGCTGGGAGATGCACAATACCGCGATGTGGCCTTTTTTGCATTTGCACACCGCTACCACGACCAGCAGCATCAACACCTCACCCGCAACCGACAACGCAAGCACGACGACACGCTGCAACAAGCCTCGGACTATTTAGACCGCTTTTATTTTTTGGAAAAACTCCGCTACGCCTGTGCGATGCTGGAGCGCCGTCAAATTTTGCAGGGTCAGTTTCGCGAAGGCATCGGCGAGGCGTGGCTTCAACACTTGGCCGAACAGGCTTTTTTTGACGAGCCCCTCATCAGGCTTTATCACCTGGCGTTGCGCATGCAGCTCGACGAGCAGGATGAGCGCCGGTATCTGCTGCTCCGAACCGCATTGGGGCAAACCGACGCCGCTTATCCGCCAGACGAGCAGCAGGCCATTTATCAAATGGCCATCAATTACTGCGCGCGCAAGATCCGCAAAGGCCAGGCGGGATATCCGGAGGAGGCACTGGGCTTGTATACCGAAGGGATTGCCAAAGGGGTGTTGTTGCACGAGGGCCGGTTGTCGCCCTGGACCTTTACCAACGTGGTCAAACTGGCGCTGCGTTTACAGCGTTTCGAGTGGTTAGAGGGTTTTATGGCGGCGTACAGCGCCCTGCTGCCAGATGCGTATCGGGACAACGTGCTGCATTACAACATGGCCGAGTTGTATTTTTACACCAATAGGCTGCCACAGGCACAATTGGAACTGCTGCAGGTGGAGATGACGGACCTGAATTATTACCTCGGTGCCCGGGTGCTGCTGGCCAAAATATACACCGAGCAAGGGGAAGAAGAGGCCCTGTTGTCATTGTTGGCGGCATTTACGGTGTTCCTGAAGCGCAATAAGCAGATATCGGCCGATTTGAAACAGACCTACCTGAATTTTTGCCGCATCCTGTGGCAGTTGGTGCGCGCCAAGCCAGGCCAGACAGCGCGTTTGGCGGCAGAGATTCAGGACACGGCGCTGCTGACGGATCGGGCGTGGTTGCTGGGTAGGGTGAGGTTGCTGGGTAGGGCCGGGTAGGGCCAGCTTATGGGTAAAAACCCGCCAGCGACAAGACCGAACGTATTTCTACCCGTTCCCTAAGGTTGAATTCCAACAATTTAACAGTGGCTAGCCCTTGTTTTGTTTTACCTACAATAAAGCCATCTTGGTTTTCGAAGTGTTCAAACCAAAGTTGTTTTCTGGGATTAAATAACGGTATGACATCATCAAAATCTATCAACACTGTACTGATGTTAGGCCCTTTTTTCCAGTTACAGAAGGAGCAACACCAAGCAAGGTTTTCTGGAGAATTATTGCCACCATGTTGAATGCCAATCACATGTTCAAGGTGGAAATCATAATTTGTTATGAATTTTGGGATACGGCAATATTCACAACGATTACCCGCACGCGCTATAACGAGTTTGCGGATGGGCTTTGGCACATAAATACTCACTTCTTTATCTTTTTCAGCAGCGCTTTCGATTTTGCCAATTGTACAACATGTTCGATAAACATGTACTGCTCCATCTCACGCTGTTCATCTACCGATAAACCCTGTTCTGCATTTTTGGCCAATAAATAATTCACACGATCCCTTGAGGCACCGGATGTGCTAAATAACAGTACTTTATTTGGCGACAAGTTTGCCAAAAATTGTGCAAGCTCGTCAAATGCCGAGACTGGGGTGCCGGTCATGGTGTTTTTTTGGATTTGTAGTAAAAACACACCAAAGATACAACTTTTTTTGTAAAACCATCAGGCTTACCTTTTGGTAACGGCCTAAAACTTACCGCCGTTCCCCATTAACCCCCAATAACGAATCCCTGTTGTATTCCGCTTCAAAAATCACCTGCCCGGCCGTGTCCCATTTGCGCAGCAGGCCCTGCTTGAGTCCTTGCTCAAAGGTGGAAGTAAACTGCACGGCACCATTTTCGTACCACAGGGTGTCGCCGCCTTGTTTCAGGCCGTTTTGGTAGTATTGAACCTCTTTAACCTGGCCCGAGGGGAAATACAGCTCTGTTTTGCCTTCCTGTTTGTCGTTTTGGAAAAACCGTACGGCCATGACCTTTCCATTGGGGTAATAATCGACCATTTTCCCTTCTTTTTTGCCGTCAATCAGCATGACCGTGCGCGATACGTTGCCGTTTTCAAAGCGTTCAATGCGTTCTTCCTGGCGCGGGGTAGCCGCTTGTTGGCCGCATGCCCACAAGCATAGGTAAAGGCACCCGATGGTGTAATTGAAATATTTCATGTGCAGTTTAAATGTAAAAAAACAGGAGGAAAAGAGGGTAAACCTCCTTTCCTCCTTTCCTGTTGTAACCGTTAGCAAAAATGTTTATGTCTGTTTAGCCTGGCGGTTCAACAGGTAATTACTTTCTCCAGTTGAGGTCGTTTACCTTACGGCCGATGACGGTGCCGAAACGCACGCCTTCGTCGCAGTCCATGCGGAAGTGTACACCCAGCGGCACGCGCGACCAGGCATTTTCCTGAGCCATTTCGTAGAAGCTGCCAAACGAGCGCGGCTTGCCTTCGAACTCCGTGCGGTTTTCGTGGCAGCGGTCGGTCAGGCTGTAAGCGTATCCAAAGATATCGCCCAACACTTCTGCGCCGGCACCGCCCATGGTGGAGTGGCCTGAAGGATAAGCCGGAAAAGATGGCGTAACACCCTCTTCGCCGGTGAGCGGGTTGTACAGGGCTGGTTTCCAGGAAGGATCAAATACGCGGTTGATGTACGTTTGTGGCCGCTCTACGTTGTAATAGTACTTGGAGTACCAGCAGGCAATGGAGGCGTCGTTGAGGGCCAAGCCCACTTTAATGGTCATCCACACAGCGGTTTCCAGGTTGCTGTCTTCTTCCCGCAGCGCCTGGTCACCAATGGCCAACCAGCGTGGGCCGGGGCTGAAGGTGAGGCCCACGAGGTCGTCGCTCCAGAATTCGCCTACCCACTCGTCTTCGTAAGACAGGGTTGGGGTATTTTGGGCATATACTTCCACGGCTTGGGAGTACAGGTCGGAGGTGGTGCTGGTGCTGTAAGTCAGTGGGGGCCTGCTCAGGCGGTCACCAGCGTTGAGTACAAACATGCGGGCGTTGCCCCATACCCCGCCCATGGGTTTGCCCGGGCCCGGGAAAGTGGGTTTCCAGTCGCCGTCCTTGGCGTAGTGGTCTTCCCAGTTGTAGCCCTGAAAGGGATCAAGGAAGTGGTTGTGGCCCACAGGATCAGTGGTCGAAAAATTCCATACTGCGGTGGCAACTGCGTCGCCAAACAGGCGGGAGCGCTCAAACACTTCTGCGGATACCTCAGACTGGGCGATGGCATCGTATTTGGCCTGCATTTGGTCAATCCTGGCCTTGTTGTCGGCCGATGCCGTGTAGAAAAACTCGCGCATGAGCTTGGCATTGCTGGCGTTGATCACCGTTGGCCAGTGGTACTCGGCGTTGGTTTCGGCTTTGGGTACGGTTACGCCAAATTGAGCCGCCATAGAGTTGAACTCGGGCATGCCGCTGATGCAAGCTTCGTAGGCAGCAATGCCCATGTAGGCCAGTGCGCGTGGTGCCGGACCCGGGCGGTAGCCGTCGGCGTACCGTTCAATTTGCAGGAACAGCTCGTTCCAGTCGTACACCACATCGTTGGTATAAGCGCTTACAGGAGCCTGAACGTTGTCCGAAGATTCAGTAGAGTCTTTACAACCGGTGACCAGGAGGGTGGCACCTCCGACGAGCAGGAGCAAAAGCAGGGAAAACGTAGATAATTGTTTCATGAGTAAGGGAAAGTATTTAATGTCGGGACGATTAAAACAGGTGCAAATTACAGGCCATTTTTTTAATAACAACACATGGTTTTATTAAAAACTCATTAAAAAATTTAGAAAGGGTACACATTTTTCAAGTAAAAGAGTCATTGAAGTTCTTTGACAATTCGGAAAAGAAATTTACGACGCACAGGCAGTTGTGTTTAATGGCCAGTTGAGCAATAGCAATCGGGGTAA
>Ga0247832_1003688_pt1 | contig 20512 bp, 33 predicted proteins | sample LaCruzMarch2015__10_FD_192407 | JGI IMG/M metagenome (GOLD analysis project Ga0247832, IMG submission 192407) | Freshwater microbial communities from meromictic Lake La Cruz, Castile-La Mancha, Spain - LaCruzMarch2015_4m | ecosystem: Environmental > Aquatic > Freshwater > Lake | place: Spain... | reverse complement strand
TGGCCAGAACATTTATCTCCACCTTCCAAGGAAATGCTTGTAGCCCAAAATATTATCAATAACAACAGTCAAATCGTTTATATATGAATAGAGCATGTGTTGGTGTTTTGAGTAAAGACTATTTACTCGGAGCACAAGCCTTTTTAAAATCATTAATTGTAAACACCCCCAGTTTCAATCTCCCTTTCATTATCTTGATATGGGAAGATTTTAATTTCTCGTGTCTTATGGATATTTATCCAAATATAATTTTTAAAAAAATAGATTCGAAATTGTATGAAAACAGTAAATGTGTTTCACAACACAGGGTCTGGAAGTACAATGTTTTTTGCAGATTGGAAATGTTTAAACTGTACAAATATGACTATTTGTTTTATTTTGATTTTGATATGTTGGTGTTAAAAAACATCGAACACGTATTTAAGTTACAATATGATTTTGCAGCAGTTGGTACAACTAGCAATGCTCAATGGTTTAATGGTGGCTTTTTTATTGTGAGTAACAAGTATCTTAATAAGAAAACATTCAATAGTTTACTTGCATTATCTAAAACTAGAAATTGGGAGGGTAATGAAGCGCTGCTTAACAGTTTTTTCTTTAAAAAGGTGCATTTTATGGAAGGTCAATACAATACAATTACAATAGACGCATTTGATATGCAAAATGCGTCTATCTTGCACTATGTAGGTGAAAAGAAACCTTGGCATAAGGGAACATTAACTGATAGATACCCCTTTTCATGCTTTCAGACTAATAGCCCTATAGCACTTATAAAAGCATTAAAGCTTTTCGAGTATTATAAAGAATTAGCTATAGCCTGATAATCTGTAAAGATCTTTTTTAAGCGATTTACTGTTTTAATATAGCTAATAGAGTTTGAATTGTTTTTAAGTATCTCTTGTTTAATATCATCCTGAAAGCAGTCTTCTTTCTTTTCTGAATGCCATGGCTTTTTAAATCCATGGTACTGTATGATATGTGCTGTATTTAGCGTATCATCATTAGCAATTGAAGATACAACATTATATGATTGAGGCAAATAATAAACTAAATTTTCAAAATATTTATTAAACACTGGTTGATCGCTTGACCAATTTTTATCAGATGTAATTTTAATTAAATCTTTTTTTATTTCCTCATTAAAAAGGTTTCTAGATATAGACATTAATCCGCAGTTAAATCTTTTTTTATTCATATCATCCAACTCCGGAATACCTAAATATTTTTGGCACGCTGCAAAGTCGTTTTTATATTCAAAAAGCTCTTGAATATTCTTTAAAAATATCATATCGCTATCAAAAATTATTATTCTGTCATAATTTAGTTTTAAGTCAAAAGCATCAAATCTGTAAAAGAGATTGTAGCCCCATACTTGTGTTGTCGGGAGACAATTAATATAGTCATGTTTTTTAGCATCTATAATTATAATTTTTTTATATATTTTCTTAAGCACATCTACATTATTGCTAGAAAGATGACCATCCGATAAAAGAAGTATATCATAATTAAATTCAGGGGTTGTATGGACTAAGCTTAGTAGGAACGTTTTCATACTTAAAACGAAATTATCATTAAGAGCTAATAAAATTGCTATATTGTCTGACATCATAAGTAATTATCAATAAAACATTATGATTCCATTATCTATTGTAATGCCTGTAAGAAATCATGGCGAATATCTACAAGAATCTATAGAAAGTATTTTAAATCAGAATTTTACAGATTTCGAATTTCTGATAATAGATGATGGTAGTATTGATAACTCTGCAGATATTATAGAAAATTTTTCTAAAAAAGATAGTAGAATTAAGCCTTTTTTTAATAATACACCACAAGGCGTTACAACTGTATTAAATTTTCTTATTGACAAAAGTAATTCTAATATTATTGGTAGACAAGATGCAGATGACATTAGTATGAATGAGAGATTTACCATACAGCTTAAAGATATTAAGAATTACGAATTAGTAAGTTCTAACTACTATTCAAATAATAATAATCATTCAATTTTAATAGAAAAAAACGACACAGGTATTTTAATATTCTTTAAAAATTTATTCTTTTATTATCTAGGTGCACACGGTCAAATAGTTTTTAAGAAACGCTCTTATGATAAGAATTATAAGTTTTGTCAAGATTATAAATTATTTAGTGATATAATAATAACAGATAGGCATAGTATAAAAATTATTCAAGAACCATTATATTTTTATAGAAAGCATAAAAATTCTGTCTACAATTACCACCGTAAAAAACAGCTTTTATTGAGTCTAAAGATATCACAGCAAAATATATATAGATTGTTAGGATTAAATCTGTCGCTTAAAACTATTCTTGATTTAAGAGCATTTATTACTAATAGTAAGTCGCCGAAACTGCCGTTACCTGTATTCAATGTATTTTTAAATAAAATTGTAGATGTGTTTAAAAATAAGTATTGCAATGAAAAAGAAAAAACTGTAATAGATAATTTTATTAGAGAGACTTATCTAACAATAAAAAATGTATTCTAAGTTTTCTGTCAAATATAAACTCCCTGTTCTTTTCAGATATAATTAGCATATCTTTAAGTAGATGTATATACCATAATTTTGATATATTTTCTTTAATTTTATCTTCAACTAATAATTTGCTCTTTATAATAAAAGAAAAAGTATTTCTTGTAGTTTTTTTTCTTAAAATATGCGCTTCCATTAGTTGGTTATTTTTATTATCAAAAACAGTAAAACTATCGTTTATTTTAATTTTATATTGTTTTAAGGATGTTATTTTTTTTGTATTTTGTTTATAATTTTTAATTACACTACGCACATCTTCAGATCTAACAAAAATATTTGTATTTGTTAAAAAGCCTCTTTGATAACTTTTTATATTGATATCAAAATAATCGTATATTTTATTAAAACAGTCACTATGAGATGAACCGCAAATTATATAGGTTTTATTATTGTGGGAAAATTTAATAGAAGCACATCTTAAGTAATCCTGTTCTTTATTGCTCTTTTCGTAATTTAGATCGATAAAATTAGGATTTAGGATAATTTCGTTCTTGGTACCAAAAAAACCATAATTTCTTGTTTCTACAGAACTTGTAGGTATGCTGTTTAAAAATTCAAAATAATCCTTTGTATGTATAGTGTTTTCTCTTTGAACTACAATTGTCACACAACTATTTAGTTTAAAACACAATAAGTACCAATAAATTATAATGTGGATACACAGATAATAGCTACTTTAAGAGAACTAAAAAATGAATTTCCAAGATTTAAACTAAAGCAAATTATCTTTAGTGTTTGTGAATACCTTTTAAACATAAAAAACGAAAAGAGCTTACTTGAGAATTTTGACAATTATTATAGAGCTTATCGAAAAAGTGTAACCTCTGCTATAAAATATAAGCTTATTAATAATACAAATCGGAGTAATAATTATGTGATTTACTCAAAATTCTTTTTTTCAGAGTTTAAATGCCCGGAAGAAATTAAAAATTGTGAACAACTTAGAAAAGAATATTTTAATCAATTAGATATATTAAAAAGTAAAAAGAATTGTAGAAAATGCGACGAAATGAATTTGCAAAAAAGTTTTATTTCTAATATATTAGCAAACTCTATTAAGCTTAATAAGAAAGTTATATAATGTATTCTTTATAGGTATCTTCTTATTAAAATTAGTTGATGAATTAAAGTTACCATGTTGTAATGCTGTATTGCACCAATGTATAGCGTGTGAAGGTGTTTTACCCTTAACATTTAAATAGTTGCTTCTTAAAAACGATATAATATCGTCATTGTTATCAGCGCCAAAATAACTTTTATCTACAATATAGCTTTCTAAGTTATGCTTTACGACGAACGCATCTAAAATTTCTAGAGGTAAAAGCCATCTGCTATTAGCCGCTGTAACCTTCTGTTCTGTTTCCGTTATGAGTTCCATTAATCTTTCATCACCTTTAGGAAATTTTATTATATTGGCTACTACCTTACACCTATTATGTGGCCTTAAAACTATGTCTTGTTTGAAGTCAGCAAAACTATTTAAACATGTCACATCCATATCTACATACCATCCACCTTCTTTATAAAGTAAATAATATCTAAAAATATCAGAAAACCCGCCAACTAATCCCTCATAACAGTCGCCATTGCCTTTGTATGTAAAGTATTTTTCTTTATTTAAAATCAAATTAGCATCAAAAATAATGTCTTTATACTCTTCAGGTATGTTTTTATCATCATATGTCCATAGTTTAAAACTGTGCCCGTGATTCTTAAAACTCTCTATTGTAAGTTTTTCTAAGACTGTAAATTCATTACCGTTCCAAAAAGAATTAATTATCATTTAATATTAACAAAGTTATTTAGCCTGCTATTAGTTAAACTCCAATAATAGCTATGCATGTTAGAATCATACTTGCCTCTGTAAACAGGCAAGAGATCATGTGATTTTCGTAAATAGTCTATGCACTTTCTCTGCACTGGTGATTCGCCTGCAATAATTTTCTCGTTTTTAAAATTAACAAGATTGTATATTAGAATAACTTTTTTATAGCTTCCAGTCTCAGTATATTCAATATGGTTTAAAAGATCTGGATTTTCGATGAGATTAAATAGGTTTAATAAAAACTTAATTTCATCTTTATCTTTAAAATAGATATATCTTTTCTCTAAAACCGATCCACCAGCATACTCATACGAAATACCTTTATCATGGTTTTTCGTATTAATGTCTTTATCAATAAGTACATTTGCAAATTTATAGTTTTTTCCAAACTTAATATGCAAATAATTTATCGGTTTAAGTTCTCTGTTTAGCTTAAATCCAAAGCAAAGCCCGCTCTGTTTATCTTTATCCCAATAATCTATGTACGTATTATAGTTCTTTGAGTCGGGTAAAAAATTTAAAATTTCATTTTCACTGAATTTTCTATAAACTTCACAATATAACTTATAAAGAGAAATTTTATTTTTATAAAAATTAAACGAAATACCGTTTGCTAGTTGTCTGGGTACACCGTCGACCAGCTTTATTCCTCTAAAAGTGCTGTTCATATTGTTTATAAAGTCCAGATTTGCTGAGTTGTTATAAAACATGTTAAAGACCTTGTTAAACATATGATTGTGTACTTAGGTATGGCTTATAGATATCAATTATATTGACCGTCAATATATAATGAAAGTGATGGATAACGGGCTCGTTTTTCACTGAATTGAGTTATTATATTCTGTTATAAGTATATTTGTGAAGTTAACTACACGGGCAATATTGGAACACAAGAGAGGCCCGTTTTGCATGATGCCATTCAGCACGTTAGTTGTTGATGCTTATGGTGATTGTTATCCCTGTGAAGTGGCTAGAGGAGAGAAGGAGTTTTTACTTGGCAATCTCAAGACACAAAGCATGGACGACATATGGAACGGAGATAAAATCAAAAAAATCAGGCAAAATATGATCAAAGGTAACAGAAATTCAATTTGTGATTTGTATTGTCACGGTAAAAAAGAGTATTCTTGCAAATCGTTAAACCATATAAAAAGATTCAAGAAAGTACAAGAAAAAATAGACACAGTCACGCCTGCAGGTCACGCTTCATATTATCCATTGATCTATCTCTTCAAGAGTTCCAACATATGCAACCTGGCTTGTAGGTATTGCAAAGTTGAATCATCTAACATGTGGGGCAACTTGCAAGACGCTGTGCACGGTAAAAGAAAAAAAAACAACACTCTTATTGGCATAGGCAGAGAAGAATTAGACAAGATAGAAGAACATATAGATGACATAGAGTCTGTGGCCTTATTTGGTGGAGAACCCACTCTGTATAAACTGCATTATGATTTTCTGGACAAGCTCATTGCACTCAATAAAACTGACATTAACATAGTGATCAGTACCAATTTTACCAGTTCTGGATTAACTGAAAACATTTTTGATAAGATTAACAAATTTAAATCACCCATTGTGTGGGGGTCAATAGATGCTCATGGGTCTGTTAATGACTACATACGCCAATATTCTGATTTTGTAACAATAGAAAAGAATGTAAGATATGTGGTTGAGCATTGCAATAACACAAAATTATACTTAAACAGTGTAATTTCAAACATGAACATATTTAGCATCATTGATTTGCATAAAAAATGGCATGATCAAGGGCTTCTCAAAAAAGATAGTATTCGTTATACAGTTTTGGATGAACCAAAAATTTTTAATATAAAATATTTTAATGATAAAACAAAGAAAACGATAACAGACGTTTACAATGAATACATCAATTGGTTGGATTGCCCGGACAGTGATACATATCCAAATAATTATACTAAAAATACAGACGCAATAAGAGCAAATGTCTTGGAATATATGAATGATGCAGTTGATGGCAGCACATTTGAAGAAACGCGCAACAAACAAAAAGAATATTTCAAGACATATGATGGGTTTCTTAAAAACAGACCAGCCGAATTGAACTATTTGCATGAAGATTTAAATGAAAATTGATAATTTATTAAAAACGGAAAATTTTTGCATTGTACCGTTTTGTCATCTTTATTATTCTGCAGATGGCTATGTGTATCCTTGCCCTTCATTATGTGATTACCCTGACATGAGACTAGGATCAGTAAAACAGACACCTCAAGAATTATGGAATAGCCCGGTAATAAAGGCTTTGAGAAGCAAAATGCTTAAAAACGAATTCTCCCTGCCCTGTTACAAAGAGTGCAACGGCAGCTTGAATTCATGCAAAAAATATGTTGGCACAGACATGGCTAACCATGCCAAAGATGTCATTGAAACAGCCCAACCTGACGGGGAATGTGATTTTAATTTTATATCCTGGAATGCTGTATTTGATACCACATGCAATCAAAAATGCAATTACTGCAGCTCCAGGTACAGCACAAGCTGGGTTGCAGATGAAAAATTAATATATGGAAAGCCCATTCTTGAAAATGTTACTGTGAACAAGAAAATATATTATGACAATATGGATAGTGTAAAGGAGGTGTGGTTTGGTTGTGGTGAACCATCTTTGCAGCAAGATACATATGACATACTTGAAAAACTTGATAAATCGGTCAAGATTAGATTAATAACAAATCTAACCAACTGCACCTTGAAAGGCAGGGACCTGTATGCATTGTTGTGTAAATTTGATGACGCCATTGTGTTTGGCAGCTGGGATTTAGATGGTGAAAGGGGTAGCTACATACGATATGGCAGTTGCGAGAAAAAAATTATCAACAACATCAAGAGAATAAACCATTTAAAAATTAGATTTTACCTTCAACCTGTAATCAGCATTTTCAATATATACTATTTGTTTGACTTTCACAAGAGTTTGTTTGATCAGAATTTAATTAAAAAAGATTCCATACGGTATTACAACTTGAGTTACCCTGAATTCATGAGATACAGCGTCTTAACAAAAGAAAAAAAAGAAATGGTGTCAAGCAAATTAAATGCATATAAAGTGTGGTTGGGGGATGGTTTGGATACTTTTGCAAACAAAGAGGCACCCACGGCAACCATAGATAAAATAATTCAAACCATGCATGCTGGTGGCAACGGGCATTGGAACTACAATGACCATAATAATAGTATGCTAAGACAAAAACTATTAAAGTACTTGATTGACCTAGACAATATAAGATACAAAAAAACTGTTTTTAACACATTGTTTCAAGAGATATTGTTATAAATAATTAAGTGAATAAGTATAACGACATAGTTACTAATTTTTTTAACACTGAATTGCCTTGTCCTCCTGAAATACATTTGTGTGAAAAAATAAGAGAAGCGTACTCTGCTGAAGTGGAGAAAGCCAAAGGTTCTGGTTGTGGTGGATGTGCAATTAATCAGATTAAAAGTAAATACATGGAAGCTATATGGAAAGAATTATCGACCTCTACGCCTTAGGACTGCTTAATACATTTACAGCTCTTTTAATTTGGTTTTACTCGCCATTAAAAGTTACTATTGGTCAGTTATTTTTTGACAAAGATATGTATTTAAACGATCAATTTGACACACTAATGCTTTTTAAAAATAAATGGTTAGGCAAGTTAGTTTCATGCTATATTTGCTGTTCATTCTGGACGTCCATTGCAGTGGGCATTGCATATTGCATAATTTTTAATTTGTCATATCTGTACCCTATATTAACTGCATCCACATACCCTGCATTGGCATACATGTTCAAAGGCCTTGTAAGCAAAGTAAATTCTCTTGAAAAATAAACATACAGGTGTATAATAACTTTATGTACATAGAAAAATATAATGTTACTATTAACGATTTGCATTCAAAAAATGTAAGACGAGTCAAAATTAATGCACATGATGCACATGATGCACATCATGAAGCTCTCAAATATTGCCATAGTCTCAATCAAGAGATATATAAAATTGTAAACCATGAAGGCAAAATTGAGTATACATTGGACAAGGGGTTCGTGAATGAGTGAAACAGAAGAAATTTCATCTAACTTAACGTTATCTGATTTAAAGATAATAAATAACATAATTGAAGGTGTGTCATCAAAAGGTCTTATCAAGCCAACTGAATTCACATCAATTGGATCCATATATGAAAAGATTAGCTCACTACTCAAACAAGTAGAAAAATCATCCAAGGTATAATGAATAAAATTAGCTTAGAGAAAGTAAATTCGTCCAACAGCATAACACATGTTAAATTTTTAGTTAATGACAAAGATGTTGGCATGCTTTACTTAAAAGATGATGAATTGGATGTGGTATTGGCTTGTCTTAGAAAAGGTTCATTTAATTCAGAAACCGAGGTGCTCAGCGATGTTTATACAGACGATAATTCAGATAGTGACAACGAATATGATTAAATATTCATATGAAACAGGTACAGGCCTGTATGGCCGTTTGTGAAGAGTTTACTAACACTATCTTAGTAGATAAAGTGAACCGTTCGGTTATTGTAAATGTTGATTCAGTTTGGTTTAAAAATTTAAATGATAGGTTGGTACGAATGGGGTACAAGATAGCACACAAAACTAGAGTTGGCAACGGATTCACATGCGCATACATTAGTTCTTGAATTTTAAGAATTACAACATATAATAAGACATGTTCAAATTAGAATTTGATGCTAAAACACATTCATACATCAATCCCTATACCAAAGAGTCATACATTTCCACCACTCAGCTTCTTTCCAAGTTTAAAAAGCCTTTTAATTTGGAGGCAATTTCCAAAAGAGTTGCAGAAAAAGAAGGTGTAACACAGGAGGAAGTAAAACAAAAATGGAAAAAGATGAACGATGATAGCAAAGTTTATGGATCAAAAATACACAGTGTTTTGGAAGACTACAACACCTCCAAGACTGTTGCTGCAGGGTATGAAGATTTAATTGGTGCATATAAAAAATTGGAAGTCATATGTTCAGATGATAATTTATTAGTAGAGGAAAAATTACATAACCATTACTACAAGCTTGCAGGCACAGCAGATATAATACGACTTGAAGACAGAGGTGGTTTCAGTATTTTTGATCTCAAGACAAATAAAAAATTCAATCTGTTCAATCAATACTCAGAATACTTGTTGTCTCCTGTGTCTTATCTCACTGCCTGTGAATACACCACTTATGCCTTGCAGCTGTCTCTGTATGCATTCATGTATCAGAACATGACAGGCAGAAATGTGAATCAATTGGGCGTTATTTACTATGACAGGGAGAATAATGAATTTGTTTATTATCCAGTCACTTACATGAAAGCTGATGCCCTCATGATGCTTGATTACTATGCAAAGAATATCTTGGGATAAACATGCCCTGCTGTTGGCTTGGGCGGCAGTGCGCAGAAGTGAGGATCCGTACTTAAAAGTGGGTGCATGTGCATTGGGATACAACAATGAAGTTCTTGGTGTAGCTTACAATGGTCTTGTGCCTGGTAAAACAGTGGATGCAACTTTCTGGGACAACAGAGATGAGCGCAGACCATACATGATTCATGCAGAGACAAATCTTTTGACCAGAATTAGTCCCGGGCAAGCAAAGACTTTAGCTGTGACACTGCAACCTTGCTCACATTGTGCACAATCCATTGCTGCATATGGTATCAAAAGGGTAATATACACCATGAAATATGATTTTGATAAAAAGGGTCTGTCCATTCTAGATTTTTATGGAATTGAACATAAATGTATTAACAAGGATGAAGTCCAACAAGAATTCAACACATTGATTCATGAAATTTATTGACACACTCTTCTCCAACAGCCAAGCCAAAGAAAGCAAACTGGTGGGACCTGCAACCAAAGCCAGTACAAACCCAGAAACTGGTGTCACCATCACCAACCCAGCTGCATACCATGTGATTAAGGATTGTGCCAAATTAGCTATAAAATATCTGCCTCACTACATTTTCGGATTATACGCTAATCCGTTTGAAGTATTGAAGGGCAAGTTTGAAAAGAAAGACATTGATGAATTTGTTAAAGCTGCACTCTCGGACATAGTTTTAAATCAGCTTTTGAGTTTAATTGTGGACAAAATCAAGAAGTCGTCGTCCACCTTGACTGCCAGTGATGATGATCCATATGGTGATTATGAATCTTTCAACTATTCAAGCAATGAACAGTATTATGTTGAGTTAATGTGCAATGCCTTTGATGCTAAATAAGTAATAATATGAAACTCATTTCTCCATTTCTTAAGATACAGCAGCAATTAAGAATATTTCATTGGCAAACAGACAGCTATGCACAACACAAAGCATTTGGCAAAGCATATGAAGCGTTGGATGCTTTAATAGATGATTTTGTGGAAGTTTACATGGGCAAATATGGCAAGATGAAAGCCAAACTCACATACAACATAGAATTGGATAATTTGACTGACAATTACATGGATTATGTTAACGATTATATAAAATATTTTCTGTCTCTCAATGAAGAGCTGGATGCAACCTCAGACACAGATTTGTTGAATATCCGGGATGAAATGCTTGGTGTTTTGAACAGATTGAAATATTTGTTGTCATTATCGTGAACGACAGAATAAATAATTTAATGAAAGATTGTGCTTGGGTAAGAGCGTTTTTGTATTTCTTTATAGCAGCTATTCCTGCTCTAATAGTCGATTTAAATCAATATAAACAATTTAACGAAATTTCTAATGTATCCTTAACAATAATTACTGCTAATTTTATTTTGCAAGGGCTTATTGCTGTTCGCGCGTTTATTGATCAGTCTATTAGCAGGACTCAAAAAGAAAAAAGAGATAAAAAGGTTGAACTAATCAACGGATAAGCTAAATATTTACATGAATACAATTCTACCGTTTATCTTGATACCTTTTCTTGTTGCAGGTTGTGCAACAACCAACACAGGCAATAATGCCAATGCCATTTCAACTACTCCTCAACAGGCAGTAGAAAATGCTCTGCCATACATTGCACCTGCAGTAACCCTGGCTTGCACAGTGGTTTTGGAACAGGCCGTTTCAGTTAGCGACAGATCAGAAAAAGCCAGAATGATCAACAATGTTGCTACTGTGGTTGAAAGTTTAACTAATGGCAACACACCCACACCTGATCAATTGCAGAAAGCACTTTCTGACCATCTGCCTCTGGAAAAAACACATTGGAGCAAGTATGTGATTGTTATAAAGGACATCTATGCTGCACAATTTGCCAAGCTCAATGGCGATGCCAAACTTGGTGTTGATGTGTTGAATGCAATTGCCAAGGGCTGCAAGACAGCCACGGATCAATACGTAAACTAATGGGCAGCATATTCACCGCTGTGTTGGGTGCCATTAGCGGAATATTCCAAGCTATTAACAATGTGTTTGGAGCCAAGAACACCCCAGAAATGAAGAAAGCTCTAGATCAACAAAAAGAAACAGACTTTGGCAATAAAATTGAAATGGCCATAAAGGAGAAGAATGTTAAAAAAACTCGCGATATTCTCTCTGAGTAGTTTCTTGTTGTGCAGTTGCACTACAGTTACTCCAGATAAAGTAACAGATGAGATTGCCTCATATGATGCCACAACGCCTTCAGCTTATGATGCGCAAAACTCTGGATTTATTGGTTTTCTTGATGACGGGCGTGGCATTATAACACCTTTTGGCCTGGTTCGCTACAACACTCTCATCAAAGCGTATAAGGTGAGATTCAGGTCATTCAAAGGGGTAGAACTTAACGAAAATGATGGTATTAGTGAGTTTACTGATAAATTGAACAACAAGCTTTTCATCATTGATCAACAACATTTGGTGTATTATGCCATTCTCAATTCATGGCGCAAAGATGGTAAAGAACCAGATTCAATTTGGGACAAAGCAAAAGATCTTGTAAAATAACTGCAGTTAATGATTTTCACAAGTTATTTTAATTACTTTAATAATTGCCACAGAACACAGTCAATTAAAGACTTTAAAGAAACATACCCAAAATCAGTCTCATGTGGCATATCTGACGGGCATGTGTATTTGGATCATGCTCTGGAATGCAAGGATAAAATATTTTTAAAAGAAAATTTATTAAACCTTGCAATTAACAAGCATCTTAATGATGCAGACCATATTTTTTGGATAGATAATGATGTTTGCTTCATGGATGACAACTGGCATGACAAAGCATTGCAACAATTTGCCAAGGGGTTTGATGTTCTTCAACTCTTCACTTCATGCCATCATTTAGATGCAAACAATGCTCCTTTGAATTCAGTTGCAAGTTTTGTTTACGCAAAACAAAAATACAATCGCCATGGGCACTGTGGATTTGCATGGGGCATGACGAAACAAGCATTTGTGCAACTGGGTGGCTTATATGAATACAACATTGCAGGTACTGGTGACGCAATCATGGCTCGTTCTTTTATACAAGAAAAAATACCTTCATTTGCACACAGTATTATATCTCCAGAAAAATTTGCCTACTATCCCTATTCTGAGAATCACGACATGACAATACAAAATTACTATAACAAATGCAAAGATTTAAGAACAGGGTACATAGAAGGTGAAGTTTATCACAACTACCATGGTGAACTGGAGAAGCGTAATTATATTGAAAGATATAAAGTATATGAAAACAATAAATTTGATCCTGTGGTAATGCTTCATAGAAATAATGGTGTATTACAAATTAACAATGAATATTTTCAACTGAAAACAGATATTGAGAGATTCCTTGAATACAAAGATAGATTATGATAGCCTTTTTTACAGCACTTAATGATAGTTTCATGCCAGGCATGAGAGCTCTCTTGAAGAGTTTGATCAAGAATAATTCATGGTTTAACGCAGATTTTTTAATTCTATCAGATGGCAATCTTTCACAAGAATCAATAGAAGAGCTGCATAGATTATATGGTAAAATAAAAATTATTGACGTTATGAAGCAAGATTATATGCAATGTAAAAATACCACGGACAATTGGGAGTTTAATCTGTTCTATAGGTTCGAGGTTTTTGAGCTCGGTTATTTAAATTATGATAAAATTATCATGATAGATACTGATATGTTAGTCTTAAGAGACATAAAAGATTTGCTGCAATTTAATTATGATTTTGCTGCATGCAGAAAATATCCCGATTTAATGCCAGAAGTAGGCAATCTTAACAACGATTTTTTTAATTGTGGATTAATGGTATTATCTAAAGATATGCTTAACAAACAACACAAGACCAATCTTATTAACATGACTAAAGAAAAAAATTGGTCTAGCGACCAACCGCTTTTTAATTTGTATTTTCGCAATAAAGCTGTTTTTTTACCTCAAAAATTTAACACAGTAACCAGCGGGGTAACCAAGCAAACACTTAATGAAATTTCTATCTTACACTTTCACGGAGATCTGAAGCCTTGGATGCATTTTAATGCTCATGAATGCTTTAAACCCTTTGTAAATACACTTCTAACAAGAGCAGGTGAGGATTCCGATGAAATGATCAATATATTTAAAAAATTATATGAAACCTACAGATAATATTGGCATTATAATCAATACAGAGTACCATCATACCACAGCTCTTTCCATATATAAATCTTTAAGACATTTAAATCTTTCACCCCGATTTCACTACAATTGTTCTTTAGATAAATTTAAATTTAATGAGCTGTGTGCACACAATAATCTTCCGATTACAACAGATACTTATTTTGATATCAATATAATTATTACTGCTCAGGAATCACATGGCTATATTCCCGGGTTTAATTTTAATTTTAATCCTGTTTTTAATAATAAAAGCGATTTCATATTCATTCATCACAGGCCTCTGAAGTTTGGGATTGATAACATAAAGAAACATTTTCCTGATTCTATTAATATAGCCAATGGAACATATGAAAGCCCTTTCAGTAATGATTACTTCTTTCAAACTGAATCACCTGTGACCCTGCATTCCGAGAAAAAAAATTCAATAGGCGTTGTATCACGCTTTTTTGAAAATAAAATATCTATAGAATATGTAAATACGTTTTTACAAAAAAATAACTGCAACATGCATTTGCTTGGCGAAGGATCATCTGGAACACGCGCACAAATAAAACATGGCAACATTCAAAACACAGATGTATGCAGCCATTATGAATTTTATAAAGTGCTCTCAAAATTTAATGCATTACTAATACCTTACAGTGTACAAATGGAAGAATACACAGGCTTAAAAATAACAGAAACACTTACCCACAGCATAGTCCACAAGATACCCATGATTGCTAATAAAAAATTTCTTAAATATTACAATTTAAAACAAATAGACTCTAATTTTTCTAATATTCTTGATATACTAACTGATGAAAGTAAGTATAATTTATTAAAAGACGAATTACAATTATTTCAAAATAATTCAAGAGTACACAATAATAAATTATTTAAACGCATATTAAAAGCATGAAAATTGATTTCATAGTACCTGTATACAAAGATTTTAATCTTTTAAAGATTAGTGTGCCAGAGATAAAGCGGTTTTATCCTGATAGCACAGTATCTGTAATGAGTGATGGTAATGACGATCCAAATATTAAGCAATTTTGTGATGATAATGATTTAAGATATTATCTTTTTTCTAGATCACATGTTAATGAAACCCCTGGTGCATTTTATCGCAATATGATTAAAATTTATGATGATACTAAGTCTGACATAATTATAAAAGCAGATCCAGATTCAAGAGTTTGTGGCAACATCAAATTAACACCATATCTGCAGAACACAGTCTTTGGTACATTTTTTGATTCCACACTAGATAGAAAAATATACAATGGAAGTAACCTTCTGAATATCATTAGACCCAGATTTATTCAGAACGGCATTTTTGGCATTGGTTCGTCGGTAATGGATACCTTCAAAGCAACAAAATTTTTTGATGATGATGTGCATTTGCGTGAAAGATTGAACTTCTTTCTGTCTAAAGGCCTCGGGAGCCCCGAGATTTATGCGCTTTCTACTGAACTGTTGATGGCAATAGCATGCAATGATTTAAAAATACCACTCCACAACCATGAAGATTTTTATTCAATAATATATATGAAACCATTGCAACGGTACTTTTATAATGATGTTATAAGTAATGAAGAGGCCATAAGCAACCTTAAAAAGTTTAAGTTTATACACCCCATATATGAATAGACGTCTCAGTGCCATAATGATAGAGCTTACAAATACTTGCAATGCTAAATGCCCTCTTTGCCCCACTGGTTCAGATTCATTGGATAGAAAAAAAGGATTTATTTCAAATGAATTATTTCAAAAAATAATGAATGAAATGAGTGAGTTGAATTACAAAATGCACTTGCTTTCCTTCAATTATGGTGAACCTTTTTTGCATCCTAAATGGTTTGAATTGTATTCAATGATACCAGAGAATGTGTATCATAAAACATCAACAAACGGTCTTGTTTTTTACAAACAAGAACAAATTGATCTGCTATCAAAAAGCAATCTTAACGAGTGTGTGATAAGTATAGATGGTTCCACAAAAGAATTGAACGCTACATATAGAAAAGGGGTGGATTTGGATAAGATTTATGATGGTTTAAAGTATTTTAGAGAAAAATATGGTGCATTGAGCTCCAGACCTAAAATTAGAATACAGACAGTACTATTTTCATACAATGCTGATGATTTGCAAAATATTAAAAACAAGTTCAAGGGACTGTATGACGAGATTTACTACAAGCTTCCAAACTTTAATATGACAGAATATACTGAAACAGAGCAAATCAATAAACTCACACAGCAAAAAGTCATTGATGATGTGCCAAATTGCTGTTCTACTTTTTCCAGTTCTTTTGTTATTAACTGGAATGGAGATTGTAATCCTTGTTGCCATGACTACCAAGGTGAGGTGATAATTGGCAATGCTAATAGGCAATCCATCAGCGAAATTTTCCATTCAGATGAGTCTGAATCATTTTATAAAAAAATACTTGAAAATAGAAAACAGAATAAAATATGCAGTGTATGCCCTATTGACAGAAGAACTGTTAGCAAGAACAACGTGATCCACTATTAAACAGATTTTATTATTATGTTATTAAAGCCATAGTTTGTAACAGCAATGAGCCCGTGTTTTACATCCACGCCATGCGGAAAACTATAATCAGTTAAATCGCCTAAGGAATTAAGATTGTGTGAATCTAGACGCACAACTTTGTTATTGTATTGATCGGTGATGTACAGAACGTTATCATGATAAACCATGTTATCCAAATGCGCTGCTTCAAAATCGCGCTCTTTTATTCGAACAAAGCTATTATCTTTTAAATTGTACTTGACTATGGACACACGAGATGAGTGAATTGTTTTTTGGCTCACAGATGTGGTACCATAACATGCTATCATTGCAAAAGTATCATCTGCAAGTATGCACAAGTCTTGTACTGCAGGTTCAGGTGTTGTGAAAAGAGCCACTTGTTGTGATGTATGCATATTAAAGAAATGAATGCCGGTGTGCGACAGTCTGCTTGTCACAGCCACTGTGTCATCATTAATAAATTTTATTCCATGCACTCGGTTGCCGGCATTGTATGGTAAATCCCTTACAAACTGTATTTGATCGTCAGCATGTTTATAAAGTGAACAAGTGCCTTGAAAGAAATTCGATGTGACCAGGTTGCCATTATCATCACCTGCCATGAGATCTGTTTCACATGTTTGACCGTTAAACACAGTGTCTATTGCATGCAGGGTTTTGTAGGTTTTATCTTGAAAATTAAAACGCACAAGAAACATGCAGCGTCCATTAAAGTGACAGCATGCAAGTGTGTCTGAAGATAACAGAACTATGGAAGTGATGGTGGATTGTCTGGGGCGACCTCCCACATAATTGATGGGCTTTTCTTTAGCTAAACTATCAAAAGAAATTACTAGATCATCCATGTTAATGTATATTTAAACTAGATAACAAAGTAATCAATTTATATAAATAATAATATGAGAAAACTCATGCTTATTTTACCATTTAGTATCTTGGCTAGTTGTTCCCCTACCCAGTGCCCTGTCACATCCCTGCCTGCTGAAGATAGAGAGAGATACAATACAGAAGAGACAACAAAATATCCAGATGTGCCCACAATGCAAGCAGCAGAAGATGCGTCTACTGGAAAATTATTTAAGGATTAATCATGGATTTAAGTGTTATTGATGAAAGAAGTGCAAAAAATGTTGCATCCTTGCATCCCAAGGTTCAGGAAATTTTTCGAAACTGGATAGCTGAAAGCCAGATATTAGCCAAAGCTCATGGCTATGAATATAAAGCTATCTCTGGAAATCGAACATGGGATGAACAAAGTAAGATCTATGCCCAGGGAAGAACATCACCAGGTAAGATTGTGACTAATGCAAAGCCTGGGTATAGTAATCATAATTATGGCATTGCAGTCGACATGGGAGTCTTTAAAGATGGCAAATATTTAGATGCATCCAAGCCTGCTGAAGCTGAACAATTTCATAGAAAAGCTGCAATTGTTGCAGAAAAATATAACCTTGAATGGGGTGGCAGTTGGAAAACTTTCAAAGACTATCCACATTTCGAATATAGGACAGGCAAAACTTTGTCTCAGTTACGACAGCTAGTTACAGAAGGCAAAGATATTTTAGCCTAAGTAATATCATACGAAAAGCTTATATAGTTTCTGCAAGAGATTAATTAAACCCCTTATTATACTAGGTGTTTTTAGTGCTATAACCTACGTCTCCTTCATTGTGGGCATATTGGAAGGTAAACATGTATATGGCACGAAATCCAAGTTTTACACAGATTTACCTAACTCCTGTTTCATTGAAGCTTTGATACATTCATCTCGGGCCAGTATTGTGTTGAAAAGTGATGTGGCAGTATATTCGTCCATATATGGGTTCACTTACTATCTTGCAGATGATGCACACAACAAACAGTTATTTGGTCATGCAGTATCCATTTTTGAGTACAAGAACAAATTGTGGTTATATGATGCTGTGTGGGGCACCATGTTGGTAGGCAAAGCCACAGTCAGAAGTGAATATGAAACAATGTGCACCCAATTCATAGAAAAATGTTACCAATACAAGATCAAGAGATGCTTTGTGGTGGATGATTGGTCAGTCCCCGCTTACCAAGACAAAGAATAAATTAGTCCCATAAAGACTTGTAATAAATGCTGAACAATTGCAGTCCACGCTTCTGTCTGGCATCACCTTGTTTAATTTGTTCATCAGTCATGGGTTTGTTGTAATCATCAGAGCTGATTTGCCATTGAAAAGCAAAAATGATGTCATCCAGGATGGCACACCATTCACTCTCTGTGAACGCTGCAGGTCCTTTATAATCTGGTTCTTTGGATCCTGCATACACTTCATCTGCAGTTAATAACTCGATATCACCAAAACGATCCTCTATGTGCCATTTGAGACTGGTGCCATGAAATGAATTGCGCATAGCAGTTAGCACTGGCACAGCTTTGCGCGCAATGTACCATGCAGCATTCCATTTGTCCAGATCATCATACCCTCTGAAAAGACGCTGCACAGCATATTTACAGTTGTAAAAGAGGCCGGAAGTTAGTTTGTAATACCATCTCCAAAAGAAGAAATAGGTTGCTTCAATATATTTGTTCTTGGAGAATACAGGTTCACCATACCATTTGCCCATGATGCGTTTCACTTGCAGTTCAACCTCCTGCTTGCTTCTCATATTTTCTTCAGAGTAAATGAACCGTCTCTGTTGTCAGTCCAAAGCACATTGTCACCTTCATCCCAATCCATTTGTTCCAACAGTTCTTCTGGCAGCAGAATGAAACATTCTCCTGTGGCCTCATTCTGTTCCACTTTGAGCGTATATGACATACTACACACCATGCCAGCGGCCAGAACAATGCATTACTTTGCCACAAATTTTTTGAACCAGGATTCTGGTGAAAAATATGGCAGGATTCAAGACTTCTTTCAACACAGGATAGTACCAACGACTCTTGAGCTTTCTGTATGCCGCAAAACTTTGATCCATTTTGGAAGTAAATTGAGCATCTTGTTCACGACGGGTCTTTGCACTTTTTTCTGATTCCAAGTCATGCTTCAAGTACACCATGGATTTGACTTTGCCTTTGACCACAGTGACTGTGTAGTCTATGCTCAAATAACGACCAGCCACTTGTTTACTGCAATACATGACAAATGTTTTGGTGAAATCTACTTTCTTTAAGACTTTTTTCAAAACCTTTTTACGCATAGGAATCTTGCTGCGAGGAAACTTGCAATCAAAATACAAACGCTCCAAGAAAGATCTGTTGTCTGTCAATGATAATGGCACATATGGCTCAGTTTTGCCTGTGGCCACATACTCATCCACCACCATCTGTCCATTGGCTTGGATGGTGTAATGCGACATGATGTTGTCCAAGTCTTTGGTTTGAAAATCATTAGGTATCACTGCACCATGTTGCTGCAAAAATTGCATGACTGCTTTGGGAGCTGAAACCTTTAGCTTTTCCACGTGAATGTCATCAAACATGCCCATACCTATATTGTATATGATTGTGCAACATAATCAACTGTTAAATTTCTGCATTTCTGCACTTGGTTCATAGCATCCCACACCTGCCTGGTGCTCAAAGGTGAGCTTGCCAAAGCGAGCAGACTTGATGTTGGTGCACACCACCCAATCATGGCCCAACTCACCTTGCAAGGCACATGCATGCTTGCACCCAGAGCTGCAATCTGGATAATGTGCATCTGCATCTGACCATCTTTCTATCTTGCCCCATGGGGTATAATCAGTGGGCAAGCAGGTGACTGCATCCAGCAAATCTGTGTGCATCATGGTTCTCATATTTCCGGAAACAAACAATTCTGAATGAACACTTTGATGTCATCTTCCTTGAGACCCAGCTTGGCCATGACTCGAGGTGTGTGCGGGTTTTCCTTCTGATTGGTGGCATAATAATTTTGAGCTTCAGTAGAGTTCACATCACGGTGGTTGGATGCACCCACATGTTGCAAGTAATATGACACAGTGTCTTTGACCATCTGAGCAATTTGCTGCA